>Ga0210040_10001328_pt1 | contig 37847 bp, 34 predicted proteins | sample CryGeyCG12114_NA_FD_185462 | JGI IMG/M metagenome (GOLD analysis project Ga0210040, IMG submission 185462) | Groundwater microbial communities from aquifer - Crystal Geyser CG19_WC_8/21/14_NA (SPAdes) (version 2) | ecosystem: Environmental > Aquatic > Deep subsurface > Groundwater | place: USA... | reverse complement strand
GCACCGGATTGGCGATCACCACGCCGCTCGCCGGCTGCTGCCCGCCGTTGCGATAGCTGATGCGGTAGACGAGGTGGTCGCCGGGGGTGATCCGCGTCGGCGCGACGAGCCGAACCGCGGTGGAGCCATCGGCGGCGGCGACACGCTGTTCGCGCAGCAGGCCCGTGGTGATCGTCACACCGCCACGCGCCGGCGCGGCTGCAATGCCGGCGGCGGGGATCAGCGTGGTGGCGGCAAGCAGGGCAGGGAGCAGCTTGTTCATGGCACGGGTCCTCAGTTGATCTTCACCTGGAAGCGGATGGTGTGAGTGGCGGGGCCGGCGACCGTGCCGAGCGCGACGCTGAGGCCGCCGATGCCGACGCGGCCCGCGTCGGCATCGGCGGCGTCGGTCAGCGGCGCACCGTCGAGCGTCAGGCTGCTGGCGACGTAGCTGGTGCGGTTCGGGATGGGGTCGCTGACCACCGCGTCCGTGGCCGCATCGTTGGCGGCGAAGGTGGCGGCGAGCGTGTAGGTGATCACTGCGCCCCGCACCACGCGAGCGCTGCCGTCGGGCGCGATGACGCTCTGGCTTTTGGTCAGCGATGGCGCGCCTGCGTCTGCGCTGACGGCTGCTACCGGCCGCTCGATCGTCGCGGCGGCAGTGGTGGCGCCGACCACCGCATCGCCGCCTTCGTCGCCCTGGCCGGCGAACACGGTGCCGGGCGTGCCGGAGCCGGTCAGCGCATGCGCCGCGATCTTGAGGCGGGCATCGCCGCCGATCCGCGTCGGCGATACGACCAGCAGCAGCGCGAGCGTGGCGCCGGGTGCCAGCGCCGCGGTGGCCGCTTCGCCGCGCCCGAGCAGCTGGTCGACCGCGAGGTCATAAACGCCGTTGCCGTCGCTATCGATCGCGAAGGAAGCGTCGTCGGCGTCGATGTCGCCCAGCGTCGGGGCGAGCGCAAAGGCTTCGCTGCCGTTGCCGCGGTTGGTGAGGGTGAAGGGCAGCGCGTTCGCACGGCCGGTCGCCAGGCGGAGCGTGCCCGGTGCCGCCTCCAGGCCGATGTCGAGGCGCTCGTCGATCCGCAGCGTCGCGGCGTTGGAGGTGACGCGGCTCGTCTCGCCATCCGTTCCTATCTCGACGGCGGCGATATTGGTGACCACGCTGCCCGCGCGCTGCGCCGATGCGGACGTGGCGCACAGCAGCGCACCCGCCAGCAGTGCGGCGAACGGAGGGGTCAGGCGGGCGGCATGTTCCACTCACAATTTTTAGTCGGGGACATGGAACCAAGTGCGTTTTGCCCGTTTAGGATGGATTGGACCGCTGAACCGTCCATTTGGGAACGATGTCGGCGGGCCTGCCGGCGTCAGGTCCAGTAGAGCAGCTGCGCCGCGGGCAATGTATCGGCGATGCGCCCCTCGAAGAAGCGGCGCAGGGCACGCATGGTGTCGGCGTCATAGACCTGCTTCTCGCCGCCGAACTTGGTGCGCTTGGTGGCGCGATTGGCGCCCGTCATGTCCAGCGCCGACCCGGGATACCAGCTGTCGAGCACCGCTTTCGACCCGGCCGTGAAGCGGTGGGTGATGAGCTCCACGGTCACGTCAAGCGCGGGCACGTCACGCAAGGCGCTGGCGGCATCGTCGATCAGGTCGCCATAGGCCTGCTGCCACCCCTCGGCAGCGATGATCGGTGCGACCGTGAGGCCGACCAGATAGCCGGCGAGCGCCATCCGCCGCAGGGCTGTGAGGCGCGCCGCGACCGGCGCGGTGCCGCCTTCGAAGCGGGCAAAGGCGCGCGGGTTGATCGACGCGCGCATGCGGGTGCGGCCGCCGTGATCGAGGTCGAGCAGCGGCTCGACATCGGCGAATTTGCTGGTGAAGCGAAGCTGCGCGTCGGCGTTCCAGCGCCCGAACCAGGCGATCGCCGCGCCGAGCGACCCCGTGAGCGGCTCCAGCGCGAGCGGATCGGTGTAGCACGACGCCTCGAACGTGGTGCCTTCATGCGCGCGGGTGGTGCTGCGCGAGGTGACGGTGCCCTGGCCGAGATAGGCGGGCAGTTCGTCGAGGATCTCCTCCAGATTGGCGTACACGCGCGTGATCGGTGGCCCCTTGAGCGATCCCGCGAGGTAGCAATAGCTGCAATGCGCGGGGCACCCTTCGGCCAGATCGACGCGCCAGTCGGCGCTCGGCGCGATCGGTTGCAGCCGGCGTTTGGAGGGTGGCGCGACCACCACCGCCAGCGTTGCCTTGGCATCGGCATAGGCGCGCCGCGGATCGTCGGAGGGCGCGAGCATCAGCCGGTCGCCGGCAAGCTCGACGATCTCCGCGCCGGTCGCGGCCGCCCGCTCCAGGATAGCGCGCCCGTGCGGCCATTCGCGCGCCGAGCGCGTCACCAGCACGCGCCGAGGTCGCCAGATTCGCGCGCGTGTGTCGGCGGCGGGGGGCAGGGAGGCGTCAGGGGCGGGATCGGCGGGCACGCTGGCTCAACCACCCTGAACGCCGCTTGTTCACCCGCCAGCCGATCCGGCCGGGGTTGCAGCGGCCGTGCGGGCGTAGGACAGGGGAGCATGTTGATCGAGACCCTGTCCGAAGCGCGTGCCTTTGGCGGCCGCCAAGGCGTTTATCGCCACCACAGCCATGCCACGGCCACGCCGATGACCTTTTCGGTCTTCCTGCCCCCGCACCAGCCGGGCGCGCGGGTGCCGGTGGTGTGGTATCTGTCCGGCCTGACCTGCACCCACGCCAACGTGACCGACAAGGGCGAGTACCGCCGCGCCTGCGCCGAGCTGGGGCTGGCGTTCGTCGCGCCCGATACCTCGCCGCGCGGCGACGGCGTGCCCGACGACGCGCACGGTGCGTATGACTTCGGGCTGGGCGCGGGCTTCTACGTCGATGCGACGGAGGCGCCGTTTGCCGCCAATTACCGCATGTGGAGCTACCTCACCGACGAGCTGCCTGCACTGGTAGCGGCCGCTTTCCCCCTCGACATGGGCCGGCAGTCGATCACCGGCCACTCGATGGGCGGGCACGGCGCGCTGACGATCGGGCTCAGCTTTCCCGAGCGGTACAGGGCGGTGTCGGCTTTTGCGCCCATTGTCGCACCGTCGCAGGTGCCGTGGGGAAAGAAGGCGCTGGGTGGCTACCTCGGTCCCGACCGTGCGGCTTGGGCGGCGCACGATGCGGTGGCGCTGATCAAGGCGGGCGCACGCGTGCCCGAGCTGTTGGTCGACCAGGGGGAGGCGGACGCGTTCCTGGCCGAGCAGTTGCGGCCGCGATTGCTCGCCCAGGTGTGCGCGGGCGCCGGCATTGACCTGACGCTCAGGATGCAGCCGGGCTATGACCACAGCTACCTGTTCGTGTCGACGTTCATGGCCGACCATCTCGCCTGGCACGCCGAGCGGCTGCGGCGTTGAGCCGCGCTTGCCTGCGCTGATGTGAAATGGTCGGGGCGACAGGATTCGAACCTGCGACCCCCACACCCCCAGTGTGATGCGCTACCAGGCTGCGCTACGCCCCGACCGAGGAACCCGCCGACGCCGCCGACCGGTTCCGAAGGCGGCGCATCTACGCCGCGCGGCGCGGCGATGCAACCCGGCTTGAATCTGTCGGTCGGCTTGGGATCAGAACGCCAGTTGCTCCAGCGTTCAAGGACTAAGCAGTCGGCGTCGCGGCGCCGCAGGAGTTGCCGCACAACGCAGGCAACCTATGCGATCAGGTCTGTCCTACAGCGAACCAAATAGGTTATCGGCTCCGCACTAGGTGGAGGGGCCAATGTTTGTTGACGATTTGATTGACGCCGTGATCGACCGCGAGGGCGGCTATGTCGACCACCCGGCCGACCGTGGCGGCGCGACCTGCTGGGGGATCACGCAAGCCGTGGCGCGGGCGGAGGGCTATGGGGGAGACATGCGCCGGCTGCCGCGGGAGCAGGCGGTCGCGATCTATCGTCGGCTTTACTGGTTGCGGCCGGGTTTCGATCGAGTCGCGGAGCGGGCATCGAAGATCGGCGAGGAGTTGTTCGACACCGGCGTCAACATGGGGCCGGCCGTCGCCACCACCTTTCTGCAGCGCGGGCTCAATGCGTTGAACCGCGGCGCGACGGACTATCCGGATCTCGTGCTCGACGGAAGGATCGGAGCGGTTACGCTTGCCGCACTTGATGCGTTTCTGGCGCGACGCGGCGGCAGTGCGGAGACGGTGCTGCTCAAGGCGATGGAGGCACTGCAGGGCGAGCGCTACATGGCGCTGGCAGAAGCGCGGCCTGCCAATGAGGCGTTCCTCTATGGCTGGCTAGCGAACCGGATCGGTTAGCAAGCCAGGTTTGTCCTGCTCATTCCTCTGATCGGAGCGCGTGTTCATCATGGCTGAAACCGATACCATCACCGGCCCTGTGGCGGTGCTGCTCGACCGCATCGTCCCCGATCCCGCCGCGCGAGAGGCCGCCAAGACCGAGTTGCTCAAGCTCGACCAACGCCAGGAACTCGAAGGATTGAAGGCGCAGATGAGCGCAGCGCTCGCTGAGGCGCGATCGACCGATCCTTGGACCCGCCGCGCGCGTCCGAGCTTCCTGTACGTCATGTACGCGCTGCTGCTCTGGTCGCTGCCGATGGGGGTGATCGCGGCATTCCGGCCGGCCATGGCGCAGGCGATTGCCGCCGGCATGACCGCCTATCTCAATGGACTGCCAGAGCCGCTCTACACGCTCTTTGGCACGGGGTATCTCGGCTACACGGTTGCGCGCACCTGGGGAAAGTCGAAGGGCGTGGAGAAATAGACATCACCCCGCCGTTGTGAGGCGGCGGCAGGAGCTGGTCGCGACGAACAAGGACGCGGCATGGCGCGACGGCGGGGAATCGGCAGGGGCTTGGCGCATCTTGGTGCGGTGTTTGCTCTTGCCGGTTGCTCGCCGCCTGCACTGCTCAACGGTCTCGACAGGCTGACGCCCGGAGGCGGCAGCGCGCGCGAGGCGGCAAGCGGCGTCGCTTATGGCAGTGCGCCGCGCCAGAAACTCGACGTCTGGACGCCTCGTGGCAAGCACGCAGCGCCGTTGCCGGTGGTGGTGTTCTTCTACGGCGGCGCCTGGGTGAAGGGGGCGCGCGGGGACTATGGGTTTGCCGGTCGCGCCTATGCCGCCAAGGGCTTCGTTGCGGTGATCCCCGACTATCGGCTGGTGCCGACCGTACGCTATCCCGACTTCGTGCAGGATGCCGCGCTGGCGGTGCGCTGGACGCGCGACAACATTGCCCGATTCGGCGGCGATCCACGCCGCATCACGCTGGCGGGCCATTCGGCGGGCGCCTACAATGCGGCGATGCTCGCGCTCGACGGATCGTTCCTGCGGGACGCCGGCGTGGACCCGCATATCGTGCGCGCCGCCGCGTTGCTGGCGGGACCCTATGACTTCTACCCCTGGGACGACAAGCGCGCGGTGGACGCCTTTGGCCAATGGCCGCGTCCCGACGAGACGCAGCCGATCAACCACGTCTCGGCAGCCGCGCCGCCGATGTGGCTCGGCTACGGCACCGCCGACACAACCGTGCGGCCGCGCAACAGCATCGCGCTTGCGGCGAAACTGAAGGCGGTGGGCGCACCGGTCGAGCTGCGCGCCTATCCGGGCAAGAGCCATGTGGATCTGGTCATGGGCCTGTCCAAACCGTTCCGTGGCAAAGCATCGACGCTGGCCGACAGCAGCGCCTTTCTTCTCGCCCACTCACGCTGATTGCAGCCGCGCGAACGCCTACCCATATCGCGCGCCATGAGCGGAAACGAACACTCCATGCCGGTGTGGCATGGCACCACCATTCTTTCGGTACGGCGCAACGGTAAGGTGATCATCGCCGGCGACGGCCAGGTATCGATGGGCCAGACGGTGATGAAGCCCAACGCGCGCAAGGTCAGGCGACTGGGCGACGGTAGCGTCATCGGCGGCTTTGCCGGTGCCACGGCCGACGCCTTCACCCTGTTCGAGCGGCTGGAGGCCAAGCTCGAGCGCCACAATGGCCAATTGATGCGCGCCGCGGTGGAGCTCGCCAAGGACTGGCGCACCGACAAATACCTCAAGAACCTCGAAGCGATGATGATCGTCGCCGACAAGGAGGTGACGCTGATCCTGACCGGCAACGGCGACGTGCTGGAGCCGGAAGCGGGCGTGGCGGCGATCGGGTCGGGCGGCAACTACGCGCTGGCGGCGGCTCGCGCGCTGGTCGAGTACGAAGCGGACGCCGAGACCGTGTGCCGCAAGGCGATGGCGATCGCCGCCGAAGTTTGCGTCTACACCAACGACCGGCTGACGGTGGAAGCGCTCGACACGGTCGCCTGACCGCCGTCGCTTTCCTTGAACTCAACTCAACAGGCTCCCGCGGTTGCGGGATGGACGAAAGAACCCATGAACGAAGCGCTTACCCCCAAGGCGATCGTCGCCGCGCTCGACGCGCACATCATCGGCCAGCGCGAGGCCAAGCGGGCGGTCGCGGTCGCCATGCGCAACCGCTGGCGCCGGCAGCAGCTGTCGCCCGATCTGCGTGACGAGGTGACGCCCAAGAACATCCTGATGATCGGGCCCACCGGCTGCGGCAAGACGGAGATCAGCCGTCGTCTTGCCAAGCTTGCCGACGCGCCGTTCGTCAAGGTGGAGGCGACCAAGTTCACCGAGGTCGGCTATGTCGGCCGTGACGTCGAGCAGATCGCCCGCGACCTGGTGGAAGAAGCGATCCGGCTGGAAAAGGAACGCCGCCGCACCGCCGTCAAGGACAAGGCCGAGGATGCGGCCATGGCCCGGCTGCTCGATGCGCTGGTCGGCAAGGATTCCAGCGCGGCGACACGCGAAAGCTTCAAGCAGCGGTTTCGCGATGGGCACCTCGACGCCACCGAGATCGAGATCGAGGTCGAGCAGGCGCCGCAGATGCCGTTCGACATCCCCGGCGGCGCACCGCAGATGATCAATCTGTCGGAGATGATGGGCAAGGCGTTTGGCGGCGGCCAGACCAAGCGCCGCAAGCTCCTGGTGCCCGCGGCGTGGGAAAAGCTGGTGGAGGAGGAAGCCGACAAGCGCCTTGACCAGGATGACGTCGCCCGCGTCGCGCTGGCGGATGCGGAGGCGAACGGCATCGTCTTCCTGGACGAGATCGACAAGATCGCGGTCAGCGACGTGCGCGGCGGATCGGTCAGCCGCGAGGGCGTGCAGCGTGACCTCCTGCCGCTGATCGAAGGCACCACGGTAGCGACCAAATACGGGCCGATGAAGACCGACCACATCCTGTTCATCGCGTCCGGCGCGTTCCACGTCGCCAAGCCGAGCGATCTGCTCCCCGAGCTACAGGGTCGCCTGCCGATCCGCGTCGAGTTGAAGGCGCTGACCGAGGAGGATTTCGTGTCGATCCTGTCGGATACCAAGGCGTCGCTGCCTGCCCAGTACAAGGCGCTGATCGCGACCGAGGGCGTCCACATCGACTTCACCGACGACGCCATCCGCGCGGTCGCGCGCATCGCCGCCGAAGTGAATGGGCAGGTCGAGAATATCGGCGCGCGCCGCTTGCAGACGGTGATGGAGAAGCTGCTGGAGGAGGTCAGCTTCGAGGCGGAGGACCGGCCGGGTGCGCTGACGGTGAACGGCGCCTATGTCGACGCGCAGCTCGCCAGCATCGCGCGCAACACCGACCTCAGCCGCTTCGTCCTCTAGCGTTCGCGCGGCGCCTTGTCGTAGGGGACGAACTTGCCGAACCGGCAATAGGCCGACGGGATGGTGGTGCCTGGGTCGAGCACCCGGAAGCGATCGCCGGCGCAGCTCTGGCTGCCCCATTTCTCGACGATCAGCGTCGTAAAGGGCCGTAGCGCCGGGCAGCTGCCCTGCGGGTGGACCACCCACGTGCGGCGGGAGCCCGCGTTGTAGAGGATGGTGCTGCGATCAACCACCGTGGGCCCGGTGACGGTGGTGTCCGTCAGGCACGCGACCGGCGCTCCGGTGATACGGCCGGCGAGGGGGTCTTCGCTGGCTCCCGCGGTTGCGAGGCCGGCGAGCGTCAATGCTGCAACCAAGCGCAGGCTGGGCCGAATGTTCGCGGCCATCACTGCCGCCGATACTCGGTGAAGTCGCCGAAGCTGCAACTGCCGGTCACCGTCCGCGAGGTCGGGCTGACGGTGGTGGCGATGTCGCCGCGGCATGGACGCCCTTCGAGCTGCCTGGAAACCAATATGTCGCCGCGCCCGAGGTTCTCGCAGCCACCTGCCGTGTCCGTGCGGTAGATCAGGTTGCGGCTGACCCGATAGAGGATGGTGGCGCCATGCCCTTCCGTGTTCGCGCCGGGATAGGTGCTTGGAATGCAGCTGGTGGTCCTGCCTCGCGTCAACCCGGCGAGCGCCTTGTCCAGCCCGGCCTGCTCCGCCTGTCGTTCCTGCGCGGCACGGGCGGTGTCGGCGGGGGTCTGGGCGCAGGCTGCGACGGCGATCAACGGTAAAAGGGCAAGGGCACGCATTCTGCTCTCCGATCAGGGCTTTCTCAGCCTCGAAACGCATCCTTTTCAGCGCGCCGTGCGCCAAGTTGTTCCGCCGAGGTCGCGCGCATGAAGGGGTTGGTCGCCCGCTCGCGGCCGATGGTGGTGGGCACGGTCGCCTCGCCGCGAGCGCGCAGGGCATCGACCTCCCGCATCCGCTCGGCGATCGCGGCATTGTCCGGCTCCGCCTGGAGCGCATAGCGACCGTTGGACTGGGTATATTCGTGTCCGCAATAGACCGTCGTGTCGTCCGGCATCGCGGCATAGCGCTGCATGTTGTCGAACATGTCGGCGGGCGTGCCCTCGAACAGGCGGCCACAGCCCATCGCGAACAAGGTGTCGCCGGTGAACACCGCCTTGTCGTCGGCGAAGTGGAGGGCGATGTGTCCCTGCGTGTGGCCGGGCACGGCGATCACCTGGCCGGTATGGCTGCCCAGGCGCACCACGTCGCCGGGCTTGAGCATGATGTCGAGCGTCGGGATCTTGTCCGCCTCCGCCGCCGGGCCGAGGATCGTCGCGCCCGCCGCCTTCATGTCGGCATTGCCGCCGGTGTGGTCGGGGTGCCAGTGAGTGGCCCACACCTGCGCGATGTGCCAGCCGCGCCGTTCGGCGGCGGCAAGCACCGGCGCCGCCTGACCGGGGTCGACGACGGCGGCCTCCTGCACCTTGGGATCGTAGATCAGCCAGGCGTAATTGTCCTCGAGCACCGGAACGCGGACGATCTCCAGCGCAGGGTCGCTCATCACCAGGTCCCTGTGTTGGCCATCGACGCCCATGGCTCGGCCGGCTCCAGCACGCCATCCTGGAGCAGTTCGATCGAGATGCCGTCGGGCGTCTTCACGAACGCCATGTGCCCGTCGCGCGGCGGCCGGTTGATGGTGACGCCCGCGTCCATCAGCCGCTGGCAGGCGTCGTAGATGTTGTCCACGCGATAGGCGAGGTGGCCGAAGTTGCGGCCGCCGCCATATTCCTGCGGGTCCCAATTGTAGGTGAGCTCAACCTCGGCATCGGCGCGCTCGCCGGGTGCGTTCATGTCCTCCGGTGTCGCGAGGAAGATCAGGGTGAAGCGGCCGCCCTCATTCTCCATCCGCCGTACCTCACGCAGGCCGAGAAGCTCGAAAAAACGGATCGTCGCGTCGGGATCAGTGACGCGGATCATGGTGTGAAGATATTTCATGAACGCTCCAGCGGCTATGTTTGGGCAATGCCGGTGCCGCGTGCTTGTTCCCGCCGCTGGGCCTATTTCGCCTCGCCGTCGAACTGCCGCAAGGCGACGGCGGCGGCGCGCCCCGCATCGCTGTCGGGCGCCAGCCGCGCCGCCGCAGCCCAGGCCCGGCGCGCCCCTGCCTCGTCATGGCCAAGCGCGGCGATGTTGCCCGCCTCCAGCTGCACGGAAGCGTCGTCGGGCGACCGCTTCAGCGCTTCGGCGATGTCGTGGGTGGCGCGGGGCAGGTCGCCCATCCGACGCGCCAGCGTCGCCGACAACAGCCAGGCGAGCGGGTCCGCGCCCGCCGATGCGAGCGCCCGGTCGAGCGCCGCGCGGCCGGCAGCGACATCGCCGGTGGCGACCAGCGCCCGCGCGGCGTCGAGCTGTGCCTCGCCAAGCTGCAATCCCGTCAGCGTGCCGGCACTGATCGCCGCATCCAGCGCCGCCCGCGCCTTCACGGGCTCGCCGGCCGCCAGCCAGGCATTGCCCGCCTGCGCCCAATAGCCGCCGACGCGATTATCGCGGGCGGTGCGCGCATCCTGCGCGGCGTGCTCGAAATCGGCGGCGGCGAGCGGCCATTGTTGTTGCGCGGCGTGCGCGAGGCCGGCGCATTGCTGCGCCAGATGGCCGCCGCCCTCCTGCCGCCAGCCATCCGCGTCGGCGAAGGCTGCGGCGGGGTCGCTGCGCAACCGGGCGAGGCAATGGTGAAGCCGCGCTTCGGCCGGATCGGCCGGCCCGGCCTTTGGCGTGGCGGCAGCGGCGAGCAGCAGGGGCAGCAGCATCATGGGCGGTCGGTCACATCCTCCACCGCCCGGATCAGCAGCGCCAGGTCGGCGTCGCGCGACAGGCGGTGGTCGCCGTCCTTGACCAGCACCGTCTGCACGTCGGCTGAACGCAGCAGCTCCGCAAGGCGCGCGGTGCGCTGCCACGGCACGTCGGCGTCGCGCTGCCCCTGGATCAACCGCACCGGGCCCTCGAAGGCGATCTCGCCGAACATCAGCCGGTTGGCCTCGCCCGAGGACCAGAAGGCGCGGGTGTAGATGGTGGGCGCGGGACCGTACCGGTTGGCGCGCTCCAGCCGGCCCTGCTGGAGGAGCGACATCTTCTCGTCGGTGGTGAACCCCCAGTCGGTGAAGTCTGGCGCCGGCGCGACCCCGACCAGCGCCTTTACCTGATCGGGCCGGGCGCGGGCGGCGAGCAGCATCAGCCAGCCGCCCATCGACGAGCCGACCAGCACCGCCGGGCCCTTCACCACCTGGTCGAGGATCGCCAGCGTGTCGGCGAGCCAGCCGGCCAGCGTCTGGTCCTCGAACGCGCCGGGGCTTTGCCCGCAGCCTGCGTAATCGAAGCGCACGAAGCGCTGACCCTTCGCGCGCGCCCATGCCTCCAGCGCGAGCGCCTTGGTGCCGCCCATGTCGGAGGCATAGCCGGGCAGGAACACCACCGTGGGGGCGGCGCCGTCGGTGAGGTGAAAGGCGAGGGGACGCGGGTCGGCCATGGCGGTGTTCTACGGCAAAGCCTCGGCGCTCAACAGCCCGGCTGCTTCAGGGCCTGCGCGCAGAGCATCCACCATGTCCCCGGCGAGCAGGCTCAGCGTGTCGTCGCGCGCGCCCATCACCACGATCCGGTCGCCCGGCTTCGCCGCCGCGATCAGCGCCTGCGCCGCTGCCGCGCGGTCGGCGATGTGGCGGGCGTCGTGACCAGCGGCGGCGAGCGGCGCGACGACGTCGGCGCTGCCCACTTCACGCGACACGGTGCCGCCCTGGTAAACGGGGTCGGGCATCACCAGCACGTCGCCGGCCCGCAACTGCGCCGCCAGCGCCTCAATGAGTTCGTGGCGCATCACCTTCAGTGGGCCATAGCCGTGCGGCTGGAAGAGGATGAGCAGGCGCCCCGGAAAGGCATGCAGCGTCTGCAGCGTGGCGGTGATCTTGTCGGGGTTGTGGCCGAAATCGTCGATCACGGAAACGCCATTCGCTTCGCCGACCAGGTCGAAACGGCGGCGCAGACCGGTGAAGCCGGCGATCGCCGCCGTCGCGTCGGGAAGCGGTACCCCCGCCGCGACGGCAGCGGCGATGGCGGCGAGCGCGTTGGACACGTTGTGGCGCCCCGGCACCGCCAATTGCACGGGGATCGGCGCGCCTCCGCGTGCGACGAGCTGAAAACGCGCGCTGAACCGCTCCTCCACCACGTCATGCGCGGCGAAGTCGGCATCGCGCTCCAGCCCGACGCTCGCCACGCGATCCGCCGGCAGCGCGCGGGCGAGTGTCGCGGCTTCGTCGTTGTCGATGTTGATCACCGCCGTGTCCGCCTTGGCGATGAAGTCGCCGAACAGCTGGCGCAGCTCGGTCATTTCCTTGTGGTCGAGGCTGACGTTGTTGAGCACCGCCACGCGCGGCCGGTACAGCGCGATCGAGCCGTCGCTTTCGTCCACTTCGCTGACGAACGGTGCGCCGTCGCCGACCAGCGCGCTGGCGAAGGGCGCGTCGGGGCTGACGAAATTCTTCATCACCGCGCCGTTCATCACCGTCGGGCGGGCGCCCGTCGCGTGCAGGATCCAGCCGATCATGCCGGTCACCGTCGACTTGCCGCTGGTGCCGGCAACGCCGATCGGCACCGCGCTGTCATTGAACAACTCGGCCAGCACCTGCGCGCGGCTCGCTCGCTCGCACCCGAGCCGCGTCGCGGCGACGATGTCGGGCACGGTGTCCTCCACCGCCGCGGAGGCGATCACCAGTTGCTCGGGAGAGGTGACGCCGCTGCCGTCCTGCGGGAACAGGCGGATACCGCGCGCGGCCATGTCGTCGAACTTCGCGGGCACGCGCCCCGCGTCGAGCGCGCGGTCCGATCCGGAGACGCTCGCCCCCCGGCCCGCAAGGATCATCGCCAGCGGCATCATGCCCGACCCGCCGATACCCACCAGAAAACAGGATTTGCCGTTTTGCATGGCCCGGCGCTATCCGCGCTTGGGTGGGGTAGCAAGGGCGGGAGTTGAGTGATGAGGATCGGCATCCTTGCCCCGGCCAGCGTCGCCAATGCCGAAGCGGTCGCGCCAGCGAGCGCTTTCGCGGCCGTCGCCTATCCGGACGTCGACCTCGTTTTCCACCCTCAATGCTTTGAAGTGGCCGGCCATTTCGCCGGGACGGACGCATCCCGCGCCGCCGCCTTCGTGGAGTTCGCCAACGATCCGGCAATCGACGCGATCTGGTTTCTGCGCGGCGGTTACGGCTCCAACCGCCTGCTGCCGCTGGTAATGCCCGCGCTGGGGCCGGCGGCGCGGCACAAGACCTATCTCGGTTATTCCGACATGGGGTTCCTGCTGGGCGCACTTTATGCCCGGGGTATCGGCAAGCCGGTGCACGGGCCGATGGTCAGCGACATCCGCCGCACCCATGGCGACCAGACGGTGGCGCGCTCGCTCGGCTGGATGGCGCGCGGCGACCGGCAGGGGCTGGAGCCCGGCCTCGACGGGCGGCCGGCGGCGGCGTTCAACCTTTCCATCCTTGGCGCGCTGATCGGCACGCCTTGGCTTCCCGACCTTACCGACCACGTGCTGCTGATCGAGGAAGTGTCGGAGGCGATGTACAACATCGACCGGCTGCTGTTCCACATGGCGCATGCAACGCAACTCAAGGGCATCGCCGGCGTGCGCCTCGGCGCGGTCACCGACGTTCAGCCCAACGAACCGCAATGGGGGGAGTCGCTGGAGGCGATGATGGCGCGCTGGTGTGGCGAGATGGGCGTGCCCTACCTCGGCCGGGCGGAGATCGGCCACACCCAGGCCAATCATGTGGTGCCGTTCGGCATCGCCTGAGCCGCTCCCACTAGGGCAGGCTGGTCACGTTTAGGCCCGGCTTGCCGAGCGCAATGGTGCCGTCGGCCAGTTTCTCCAGCATCGCACACGCATCGCGGTGGCCGGCGTTCCACCGTCCGCGCACCGACGCGGGTGAGAAATCCATCGCCTTGCCTGCGACTTCCTCCCCCTGGTCGGCATAGGCCAGCCGCACCAGCGACACCGACGCGCCGCTCAGCCGCGCGTCCAGCGGGTACACCGCCTGCCACCGCTCCACCGTGCGGCGCGATTGCGCGGCAAAGGCGAGATCCTGCGCGCGCGACACCGCCTCGCCCAGCGTGCGCGGGCGCCGTTCGCAGCGGGGCAGCAGGTCGGCCGCCACCACCAGCATCGGCTCCCGTGAGGGCGCGGCGAGCACCGGGTCGAGCGGCAGGTTGGCCGCCAAGCCCGCATCCACCAGCGCGCGTCCGTCGATCTCCACCGGCGGAAAGGCGGGCAGCAGCGCCGCGCTGGCGCGCAGGTGGTCGGGCGTGATCGTGTCGCGGGTCGTGTCGAACAGCACCTCATCGCCCGTGTCGAGGTCCACCGCCACGGCCGTGAAACGGACCTCGCCGCGGTTGAGCCGGTCGAAATCCACCAGCCGGGACAGCGTGGCGCGCATCGGCTGCGTGTCGAACAGGCTCCGGGCGTTCATCAGCGCATCCGGCTCCCACCAGGAGCCGAGCGGCCCCGGCGGCGCGAACAGGCCCGGCCTGCCCGCTGCCAGTGTCGCGAGCACCGCCGCGCTGCGCCGCATCGTCTCGCCGCCCGGCCATGTGAACTCGCCACCGTCCGACGGCTGCCATAGCTCGCGCAACCGCGCGACGCGCTGGTCGGGCGCATTGCCCGCGATGACCGCGCCGTTGATCGCGCCGGCCGATCCGCCGACGATCCAGTCCGGCTGCTGCCCAGCCTCGTGCAGCGCCTGATAGACCCCCGCGTGATAGGCCCCGAGCGCGTTGCCGCCGCCAAGCACAAGCGCGAACTTCACCGGCGCTGAGGCCATTGGACGTCTCCCGCGATCTCTGACGCTCATGCCGCTCCACCCCAGCCAACGCCGGTTCGGCAATGTTGTTGCACCGCCGCACGCGCGCGGCCGCCTGAGTCGTGACGCGGCCGGCAACATTGCCTATATGACCAGCTGCGGCCAAAGCGGTCGCGATCCTCATGCCATGATCAGGAAGTTCGCTCCATGTCCGCCATGTTCCGCATCACGCTGCCCGACGGTTCCGTCCGCGAGGTAGCGCCGGGGAGTACCCCCGCGGATGTCGCGGCGGCGATCGGTCCCGGCCTGGCCAAGGCGGCGATCGCGGCGCGGATCGACGGCGAAGTGCGCGACCTGTCGCGGCCGTTCGACGGCGACACGCATCTGGCGCTGATCACCGCCAAGGACGAGCGCGACGCGCTGGAGCTTGCGCGCCACGACTATGCCCACGTCATGGCCGAAGCGGTGCAGCACCTGTTTCCGGGCACGGAGATCACCTTCGGCCCCGCCACCGAGGACGGCTTCTATTATGACTTCGCGCCGAAGGACCGGCCCTTTACCGAGGAGGACCTGCCTGGAATCGAGGCCGAGATGCGCCGCATCATCGCGCGCGACGAACCCTTCACGCGCGAGGTGTGGACGCGTCAGCAGCTGATCGATCGCTGGACGCAACAAGGCGAGCGCTTCAAGGCGGAATGGGCGGCCGAGCTTCCGCAAGGCGAGGAGCTGACCATCTATCGCCAGGGCGAGTGGCTGGACATGTGCCGTGGGCCGCACATGCCCTCGACCGGCCGGCTGGACCCCAACGCCTTCAAGCTGACGCGCGTGTCGGGCGCCTATTGGCGCGGCGACCAGAATAACGCGATGCTTTCCCGCATCTACGGCACCGGCTGGCTCAACAAGAAGCAGCTCGACGAGCATCTCTTCCGGCTGGAGGAGGCCGCCAAGCGCGACCATCGCAAGATCGGCGCGGAGATGGACCTGTTTCACCTCCAGCCCGAGGCGCAAGGGTCGGTGTTCTGGCACCCCAAGGGCTTCATCCTGTGGCGCCAGCTCGAAGCGTACATGCGCCGCCGCCTCGACGCCGCCGGCTATGATGAAGTGAAAACCCCCCAGCTCATGGACGCGCGCCAGTGGGAGCAGTCGGGCCACTGGGGCAAGTATCGCGAGAACATGTTCGTGGTGCCGGATGAGATCCCGAACACCGAAGATGAAGGCGCGGTGCTGTCGGGCGATGCCGACCTGATGGCCTTGAAGCCGATGAACTGCCCCGCGCACGTCCTGATCTTCCGCCAGGGGATCAAGAGCTATCGCGACCTGCCCATCCGCATGGCGGAGTTCGGCTGCTGCCACCGCAACGAGCCGCACGGGGCGCTGCACGGCATCATGCGCGTGCGCCAGTTCACGCAGGACGACGCCCATATCTTCGTGCGTCAGGACCAACTGGTCGAGGAAGTGCAGAAGTTCTGCGAGCTGCTCGACAGCGCCTATCGCGACCTGGGCTTTGAGGACTATGCGGTGAAGCTCGCGCTGCGTCCCGAAAAGCGCTTCGGCACCGAGGAGATGTGGGACCAGGCCGAGGACGAGCTTCGGCAGGCGGTGCTCGCCTCCGGCCTTTCCGACGCGATCAAGGCGAAGTTCGAGGAATTGCCGGGGGAGGGGGCGTTCTATGCGCCCAAACTGGAATTCCACCTCACCGATGCGATCGGGCGGACGTGGCAGGTGGGCACCATCCAGTCGGACCGCGTGCTGCCCGAGCGGCTGGACGCCTCCTATGTCGGTGAGGACGGCAACCGCCACCGGCCGATCATGCTCCACCGCGCGATCCTCGGCACCTTCGAGCGCTTTATCGGCATCCTGATCGAGCATCACGCCGGCCGCTTCCCCTTGTGGCTGGCGCCGGTGCAGGCGGTGGTGGCGACGATCGTGTCGGACGCCGACGATTATGCGCAAGAGGTTGCCGCCGAACTCCGCAAGGCGGGGCTGCGTGTCGACACCGATCTTCGCAACGAAAAGATCAACTACAAGGTGCGCGAACACTCGCTTGCCAAGGTTCCCTACCTGCTGGTGGTGGGCAAGCGTGAAGCGGACGAAGGCACGGTGGCGGTTCGCCGACTCGGCAGCCAGGGGCAGGAAGTCGTTGCCGTCCCCGATCTGGTGGCGCGGCTTAACGCGGAAGCAACGCCGCCCGATCTACGCTGACCGGCGCCCTTTCGCTTGAGCGGCAAATTCACTATATTGCGATCAGTCTACCTACAGGAGAAACACCTATCCGCCCCCCCATGATGCGCCGACCCAATCAGGCGCCGCCGATGAACGGTCCTCGCTTCAACGAGTGGATCCAGAGCCAGAAGGTCCGCGTGATCGATCACGAGGGCGAGAATCTCGGCGTGATGTACACGCGCGAGGCGATGGAGCAGGCGCAGGCGCTTGGGCTCGACCTGGTCGAAGTGTCGCCGAATGCGGATCCGCCCGTCGCCAAGTTCCTGGACGTCGGCAAGTTCAAGTACGAGGCGCAGAAAAAGGCGAACCTCGCGCGCAAGTCGCAAAAGACGCAGGAGATCAAAGAGATCAAGATGCGTCCCAACATCGACGACCACGATTACGACACCAAGATGAAGAAGGTCAGCGACTTCATCGGTGAAGGCGACAAGGTGAAGATCACCCTGCGCTTCCGCGGTCGCGAGCTCAGCCATGGCCAGCTTGGCATGAACCTCCTCCAGCGCGTGCAGGCCGATGTCGCCGACGTCGCCAAGGTCGAGGCATACCCGAGAATGGAAGGCCGTCAGATGTTGATGGTGCTCGCGCCCAAGTAACCTTGCGGACGGCTGGCCCCGGTGCCAGCCGTCGCTCCCCTCCACCGTCTGCTCTCTCCCCGTGTGGCGCATTTGCGACACCGAGGCGTGCAAGCGCGTGCAAGTCTGATCGCTCCTAAAAAAACGCTGGACGGACCGGCCCGTCCGACCTTACCGTTTCGGCAATACCGATAATTCGAAAAGAAACGGGAGAGAGATGACCATGCGCTTCACCGCGTATCTGCTGTCCGCAGCGACCCTGGCCCTGGCGGCGCCCGCCGTGGCTCAAACCGCTTCCCCGACGGACAACACCAGCAAGCCGCAGGATGTCCGGATTCCCAGTCAGGCGACCGCCAATGCCGATGTCGCCGATCAGACCTCCGGTGTGACCGACGCGGAAACCATCCGCGCCGAACCGTCGCAAACGCAAGGCGCCAACGTCGGTGACGTCATCGTTACGGCCAACCGCCGCGCCGAACGGCTGTCCAACGTGCCCCTCGCCGTGTCGGCGGTGAGCCAGGAAGCGCTCCAGAACTCGGGCGCAACGGACATCCGCCAGCTGTCGCAGCTCGCGCCATCGCTTCTGGTCTCCTCCACCGGCAGCGAGGCCAATGCCTCTGCCCGCATCCGCGGCATCGGCACGGTGGGCGACAACCCCGGTCTCGAAAGCTCGGTCGCGGTGTTCATCGACGGGGTGTACCGCAGCCGCACCGGTTCCGGCCTCAACGATCTGGGCGAGGTCGACCGGATCGAGGTGCTGCGCGGGCCGCAGGGCACGCTGGCCGGCCGCAACGCCTCTGCCGGCACGATCAACGTCCTGACCAAGGCGCCGTCGTTCGACTTCGGCGGCTATGCCGAGGGCACCTATGGCAACTACAACGCCGTTCGCCTCGCCGGCGCGCTGACCGGACCGATCATCAAGGACGTGCTCGCCTTTCGTGTGGACGGCGTCTACAGCCGCCGCGACGGCTTCTACTACGACGTCACCAACAAGGACGACTTCAACGACCGGAATCGTTACTTCGTTCGCGGGCAGCTGCTGTTCCAGCCCACCTCCGACATCTCGCTGCGGCTGATCGGAGACTATACCCGTCGCTACGAGAAATGCTGCGCGGCGGTGTATGTCGACACGCGCGAGAAGGTGGATCCGACGCCGGGCGTGCCGGGCGACTTTGCGATCTCGCCGACCAACCGCATTGTCGACGTGCTGACCAGCCTTGGTGGCGTGCTGCCCAGCAACGGCGATCCGTACAACCGCCGCATCGCGCTGACGCCGGGCTACAATTTTGCCAACGTGACGACCGACTATGGCGTGTCTGGTCAGCTTGACTGGAACTTCGGTGGCGCGGCGCTGACGTCGATCACTGCCTATCGCGAGTACAAGTCCGACGGTGCCGGTGATATCGACGGCGGCAACGTTGACATCGGCAATCGTCCCGCCGACCGCAACAACTATCGCCGCTTCCACACCTTCAGCCAGGAACTGCGTCTTAACGGCGAGTTGTTCAACGACCACCTCGACTGGCTGATCGGCGGCTATTACAGCCATGAAGACCTGCAGGTGGTGGATAACCTGCGCTTCGGCAGCCAGTATGGCGCGTTCGCTGCCTGCCGCCTCGTGGCGACGATCAATCCGGCCGCGGCGCTGCGCAATCCTGCCGCGCCGGGCTGCCTCAGCGCCGCGGGCAATGCGATCCTGTCGGGCGCGCTGCCCGGCACCACCGCAGCATTCGGCGCGGCAACGCCGCTGATCCTCGGTGGCCTGCAGACGCTCAGCACGCTCAACAACCTTGGCAGCATTCGGGACGTCTACAACCAGACCAGCGAAAACTATGCTTTCTTCACGCACAATATTGTCAAGATCACCGACAAGCTAAGCATCACCGGCGGCCTGCGCTACACCCATGAACGCAAGAACTTCGATGCAACGTTCAACAACAACAACAGCGTCTGCCCGACGCTGCAGCGGAACCTCAGCCCGCTGCTCACGAACGCGCAGCTCGGATCGCTGGCGGCGGGCATTCTGACGCTGGGCTGCACCGGCAATTCGAGCGCGACCCTCACCGGCAAGACGCTCAACGACGATCTCAGCGAGAACCAGCTGACCGGCACCGCCATCGTCTCGTACAAGCCGGTCCAGTCGCTGCTCGTCTACGCAAGCTATGCGCGCGGCTACAAGGCGGGCGGGTACAACCTCGACCGTTCGGATCTGGGGCCGGCGTATCTTGCGAGCACGACCACCAATCCCAACGCATCGCTGCTGCGCTTCGACCCGGAAACGGTAAATGCCTATGAAGCGGGGCTGAAGTACACGTCACGTCAGTTCACGTTGAACGTCGCGGCGTTCCGGCAGGAGTTCAAGAACTTCCAGCTCAACACCTTCAACGGCACCAACTACATCGTCCAGAATATCGGCTCGTGCGGAACCAGCCTCAGCGGTGCCGACCGCGACAACTCGGCGACCACCGGCGGCTGCACCGGCGACGTGAAGTACGGGGTGCGCTCGCAGGGTGTGGAGATCGAGGCGGGGCTGTATCCTGCGTCGAATTTCGCGGTCAGCCTCGGCTATACGCTGGCTGACACGCGCTATCGCAACAACCTGGTGGGCAGTGCCGCCGGCGAAGCGCTCGACCCCGCCTTGTTCCTGCTTGCCGGATCGCAGGTGTCGAACGCCCCGCGCAACGTGGTCACCGGCTCGACCACCTGGACGCCGGCTCTTGGCGGCGGGATGACCGGGCTGGTCTATGTCGATGGCCGCCTCACCTCCGACTACAACACCGGGTCGGACCTGTTCTACGAAAAGCGGCAGGACGGCTTCTTCCTGATGAACGCGCGTCTTGGCGTGCGCGGGCCGAGCCAGGTCTGGGCCGTGGAGCTGTGGGCACAGAACCTGCTTGACACCAATTACCAGCAGGTCGCCTTCAACGCGCCGTTCCAGGGCGCGGGCAGCCTGGCGCAGACGCAGCGGCTGGGCGTCACTCCGGCGAACCAGATCTTTGAATCGTTCCTGGCCGAGCCACGCACCTATGGCGTGACGCTGCGCACCCGCTTCTGATCTGACGCGCCGACGAAAAAAAGCCGGTCCGCTGGTGCGGGCCGGCTTCGTCGTGTTCAAGCAAGATCGGCCGGTCAGGCGGCGGTGGGCAGCCGTTCGCCAGCCGCGGCGTCTAGCAGGCGGCGCTCCACCGTCTTCAGCCGCGCGCCCTGGATCTTGTCGCCGGTCAGGTCGGTCAGGTAGAAGGTGTCCACCGCGCGTTCGCCATAGGTCGCGACATGCGCCGAGTGGATCGTCAGCCGCGATTGGAACAGCGCTTGGGCGAGCTGATTGAGCAGGGCGGGGCGATCGCGGGCGTTGACCTCGATCACCGTGAACCGGTTGGAGGCGCGGTTGTCGATCAGTACGTTGGGTTCGATGGGAAAAGCATCGGCGCGGACGCGCGGCAGCGGCTTGGCGAGCAGGCGAGTGGCGAGCGCGCCGCGGTTGGCGAGTGCGTCCTCGACCGCTGCGCTGATGCGGGCGAGCTGCTCCTGCCCATCAAAGGGACGGCCGAGCGGGTCCTGTACCAGGAAATTGTCGATCGCCATGCCGTCGCGCGTGGTGTGGATGCGCGCGTCGATGATGTTGCCGCCCGCCACATGGATCGCGCCGGCGATGCGGTAGAACAGCCCGGGATGATCCGACGCGTAGATGGTCACCAGCGTCGCGCCGCGATCGGGGTAGACCTGCGCATCGATGGCAAGTGACGCATCGCCCGCCTCGGACATGACGCGGGTGTTGTGAAGCAGGACGTCGTCCGGCTCGGCCACCCAATAGGGTTCCGGCAGGCGCTGGACATGGCGAGCGAAGGTCCGGTCGTCCCACCCCAGCGATTGCTGCAGCGTGCGTTGTTTGGCGGCGACGCGCTCGCCGCGCCCCCGTTGCTTGTGCCCTAGGCGCAGCACCTCCTCCGCCAGCTCGAACAGGTCGGTCAGCAGCTGCCGTTTCCAGCTGTTCCAGGTGCCCGGGCCAACCGCGCGGATGTCGACTACGGTGAGCAGCAGCAGCAGGCGCAGCCGTTCCGGGCTTTGCACCACCGCCGCGAAGTCGAGAATGGTCTTGAAGTCCGACAGGTCGCGCTTGAAGGCGGTGGCCGACATCAGCAGGTGGTGGCGGATGATCCACGACACCGTTTCCGTCTCGGCGGCCGACAGGCCGAAACGGGGGCCGAGCCGGCATGCGACCTCCGCGCCGAGGATCGAATGGTCGCCGCCGCGCCCCTTGGCGATGTCGTGGAGCAGCACCGCCACATAGAGCGTGCGACGTGAGCCGATCCGGCCGATCAGATCGGTCGCGAGCGGGTGGTCCTCCCCCAGCATCCCGCGTTCGATGCGCGATACCAGGCCAATGGCGCGGATGGTATGCTCGTCCACGGTGTAGTGGTGGTACATGTCGAACTGCATCTGCGCGATGATACGGCCGAATTCGGGAACAAAGCGGCCGAACACGCCCGCCTCGTTCATCCAGCGCAGCACCAGTTCCGGGTCGCGGCGTGAGCACAGCACGTCCATGAACAAGGCGTTGGCACGAGGATCATGGCGGAAGTCGTCGATCAGCTTGGCATCGCGTGCCGCGGCACGCATCGCCAGCGGGTGTATCTCCAGCCCGTTGGCATCGGCCAGCTGGAACATCTCGATCAGCCGTACCGGATCTTCGGCAAAGAAGCCGTCGCGCGGCAGGGCCATGCGACCGCGATCTAGGCGGAAGCCGTGGAGCTTGCGCGGAGTCCGGCGCAGCCGCGGCAGGCCGAAGCGGCGCTCGCGGCCGGCGAACAGCTCGTCGAGATGCGCCAGGAACACGCCCGTCAGGTTCCCGACCGTCTTCGCCTGAAGGAAGTAGAACTGCATGAACCGTTCCACCGCCGGCTTTCCCGGGCGGTCGGCAAAGCGCATGCGATGGGCGATCTCGCGCTGGACGTCGAAGGTCAGCCGGTCTTCGGCCCGCCCGGTGATCGCGTGCAGATGGCAGCGCACCGCCCACAGGAAGTTGTCGGCGCGGTGGAACAGCCGGTACTCGGCCTTGGTGAACAGCCCCTTGTCGACCAGTTGGGCGGCGCGCTGGACGTCGTAGATGTACTTGCCGATCCAGAACAGCGCATGGAGATCGCGCAGCCCGCCCTTGCCTTCCTTGACGTTGGGTTCGACGACGTAGCGCGTGTCGCCCATCCGGGTGTGGCGCGCGTCGCGCTCGGCGAGCTTGTCGGCGATGAACGCGCGCTCGGTGCCGCGCTGGACCTCCGCCTTGAAGCGACGAGCGGCTTCTTCGTACAAGGGCTCGTCGCCCCACACGTGGCGTGCCTCCAGCAGGGCGGTGCGCACGGTGACGTCGCCCTTCGCCTGGCGCACCATCTCGTCGAGCGAGCGGCTGGAATGGCCCAGCTTCAGCCCCAGGTCCCAAAGCGTGTAGAGCATCGATTCGATGACCTGCTCGGCCCAGGGCGGCTGCTTGATCGGCGTCAGGAAGCCGATGTCGACGTCCGAATGCGCGGCCATCTCGCCGCGCCCGTAGCCTCCCACCGCGATCACCGTCAGACGCTCCGCCGCGGTGGGATTGCTGAGGGGATAGAGTTGCCTGGTGGTGAAATCGGCAATGGCTGCGAGCAGCGCGTCGATCAGATACGCCTGCGCGGCAGCCGCCTCCAGCCCCTGCGACGGACGATCGAGCAGCCGCCGGGCGATCTCCTGCCGGCCACCGTCCAGCGCCGCCTTGAGCAGCGGCGTAGCCGCCTTGCGCATCGCCGAAGGCTCGGCCCGCGGCAGCATCGCGAGGGCATTGCCGAGCGCCTGCTTGTCCACGATCGCGCGTCGGTCGGGAAGCTGATCGAAGCGACTGAAGTGCGCCATCAGCCGGCGCGACCGGGGGCAGACGAGGGCAAAGGCGTGAGGGATGGGTTCATGCGCGGATCATGCCACGATCGCTGGCTGCGGGACAGCGGCGACGGAACGCTCGCGCTGCCGTTCCGTTCTACAGGCAAGCCCCCGCATCGTGCCGGGGCAACAGGAGTAACAGGGCATGTTGTGGACCATTGCGGTAATCTTGCTAGTCTTGTGGCTGCTTGGCTTCGCCATGCACATCGCGGGCGGTCTGATCCACATCCTGCTGGTCATCGCGGTGATCGTCGTCCTGATCAAGCTGTTCACCGGCCGCAGCCCGGTCTAACTTTCGAGCGCGAGCGCCTTCAGCCGGTACAGCGTGTCCAGCGCCTCGCGCGGGGTGAGGGCGTCGACGTCGATCGCCTCCACCGCCGTGCGAATGGCATCGCACTGCTGTTCCTGCGTCGCGTGCGCGGCGGCGAACAGCGGCAGGTCGTCGAGCCCCGCAGCGAGACCGCCCGTCTTGGCGCGGCCCGCTTCCAGCTTGGCGAGGACGGCCTTGGCGCGGCTTACGGCGGCGGGCGGCATGCCGGCGAGGCGCGCCACGGCGAGACCGTAACTACGATCGGCAGGGCCGGGCGCCAGCTCGTGCAGGAGCACCAGTTCGCCCTTCCACTCGCGGGCGCGAACGTGGTGCAGCGACAGCGCGTCGCATCGCTCGGCCAGCCGCGTCAGTTCGTGATAGTGCGTCGCGAACAGGCAGCGGCAGCGGTTGGTCTCGTGGATCGCCTCCACGACGGCCCAGGCGATGGCGAGGCCATCATAGGTGGAGGTGCCGCGCCCCACCTCATCCAGAATCACGAAGCTCTGCGGCGTCGCCTGCGCGAGGATGGCGGCGGTTTCGACCATCTCCACCATGAAGGTGGAGCGGCCGCGGGCCAAGTTGTCCGAAGCCCCAACCCGGCTGAACAACCGGTCGACCAGCCCCAGCCGGGCGTGGGACGCAGGAACGTAGCTGCCCGCCTGCGCCAGCACCGCGATCACCGCGTTCTGGCGCAGGAAGGTCGACTTGCCGCCCATGTTGGGGCCGGTGACCAGCCACAGCCGTGACGACGGCGACAGCGTGCAATCGTTGGCGACGAAACGGTCGCCCGACCTCGCGACCGCCTCCTCCACCACGGGATGACGGCCGCCCTCGATCGCGAAACAGGGTTCGTCGGCGAGCTGCGGCCGCGCCCAGCCGCCTTCGGCCGCGCGCTCGGCAAGTCCGGCGGCGACATCCAGCCGGGCGAGCGCATCGGCAGTGGCGGCGATCTCCTCGCGGCGGGCAAGCGTCGTGGCGGTGAGATCCTCCAGGTGAGCGGCCTCCGCGGTCAGCGCGCGGGCACCGGCCTCCGCCACCTTCACCGCGACCTCATGCAGCGCGGGCGTGTTGAAGCGAACGGCCCCGGCCAGCGTCTGGCGGTGGGTGAAGCCCGACTCGGCGCGCATCAGCGGGTCGGCGGCGCGGGCGGGCACCTCGACGTGGTAGCCGAGCACGCCATTGTGGCGGATCTTGAGCGCCGTGATCCCGGTCTGCGCCTTGAGCTCCGCCTCCAGCGCGGCAATCGCGCGGCGTCCGCCCGCGCTCGCATCGCGCAAGTCGTCGAGCGCGAGGTCGTAGCCTGCGGCGATATAGCCGCCATCGCCAGCCTCGATCGGCGGCGAGGGTACCAGCGCGCGCTTGAGCAGGTCGATCAAGGCGCCATGGCCGCGCAGCCGCGGGGCGAGGTCCGCCAGCAGGACCGGCGGTTCGGCGATGGTCGCGAGTTGCTCGCCAAGCAGCCAGGCGCCATCCAGCCCGTCGCGCAATTGGCCGAGATCGCGCGGCGAGCCGCGGCCCGCCGCCAGTCGGCCCAAGGCGCGGCCAATGTCGGGCAGGGCACGCAAGGTGGTGCGCAATCGCTCGCGGCTGCCGCCATCGTCGTGAAACATGGCGACGAGGTCGAGCCGCCGCTCGATCGCGCTGCGATCCATCAGCGGTGCGCCGATGTTGGCGGCCAGCAGCCGTGCACCGGCACCCGTGACGGTGCGGTCCACCGCATCGAGCAGCGATCCCTTGCGGCTGCCGGTGGCCGTCTGCGTCAGCTCCAGGCTGTCGCGCGTGGCGGCATCGATCGCCATCGCCTCCGCGCTGCGCTGCACGGCGGGTGGGCGCAGGAAGGGCAGGGCGCCCTTGCCGGCGTGGTCGAGGTAAGCGACCAGCCCGCCCGCGGCGGCAAGGCCAGCGCGCGACAACTGGCCAAAGCCATCGAGCGTCGCGACGCCATACAGCCGCTTCAGGCGCGCTTCGGCGGCATCGCTGTCGAAATCGGCGCGTGGGCGCCGCGCCGTCACCGCCTCCTCCAGCTGGGAAGCGTCCGACGCGATCACCTCCGCCGCGCCGAGGCGCGCCAGTTCCGCCTCGAGCTGGCCGGCGCTGGTCTCGATCACCACGAAGCGGCCGGTGGACACGTCGGCGGCCGCCACAGCGACGCCGCCCGCCGCCTCACCCACGGCCGCGCACCAATTGTCGGCACGGGCGTCGAGCAACGCTTCTTCCGTCAGCGTGCCGGCGGTGACCAGCCGCACGATGCCGCGCGCGACCAGCGCCTTGGAGCCGCCGCGCGCCTTTGCGGCGGCGGGCGTTTCGGTCTGCTCGGCGATGGCGACGCGGTGGCCGGCCTTGATCAGTCGCGCGAGATACGCCTCGGCGGCATGGACAGGCACGCCGCACATCGGGATCTTGGCGCCCTCGTGCTCGCCGCGCGCGGTGAGGGCGATGTCGAGACAGGCGGCGGCGATGCGCGCGTCGTCGAAGAACAGCTCAAAGAAGTCGCCCATGCGATAGAAGAGCAGGCAATCCTCGGCCTGTGCCTTCAGCGCCAGATATTGCGCCATCATCGGGGTGGGGGCGGGAATCGCCTGTGTCGCCATGGGCCGTGCGATAGTGGCTGCGATGCCCGAGCGGAACCGGGCTTGGGACGCGAGCGTGAACGAAGGGGCGTTCCCATCGCGCTCTGGCTTGCCTAAGGCAGTGCTGATCCTTCCCCGGGGAGCCCGACCATGGCCGACAATATCCAGTTTTCCGAGCGCGAGGCGCTGCTGTTCCATTCGGAGGGCCGGCCCGGCAAGATCGAGATCGTGGCCAGCAAGCCGATGGCGACGCAGCGCGACCTCGCGCTCGCCTATTCGCCCGGCGTCGCGGTGCCGGTGCAGGCGATCGCCGACGATCCCGCCACCGCCTACGACTATACCGCCAAGGGCAATCTGGTGGCGGTGATCTCCAACGGCACCGCGATCCTGGGCATGGGCAATCTCGGTGCGCTCGCCGCCAAGCCGGTGATGGAAGGCAAGGCGGTGCTGTTCAAGCGCTTCGCCGACGTGGACTCGATCGACATCGAGCTGAAGACGGAAGACGTCACCCGCTTCATCGACGCCGTGGAGCTGATGGAGCCGACCTTCGGCGGCATCAACCTGGAGGACATCAAGGCGCCCGAATGCTTCATCATCGAGCAGACCCTGCGCGAGCGGATGAACATTCCGGTGTTCCACGACGACCAGCACGGCACCGCGATCATCGTCGCGGCCGGGTTGATCAACGCCTGCCTGCTGACCGGGCGCCGGCTGGCCGAGACGCGGGTGGTGGTCAACGGCGCCGGCGCCGCCGCGATCGCGTGCACCGAGCTGATCAAGGCAATGGGCGTGCGGGCCGACCATGTCATCATGTGTGACCGCGAGGGCGTCATCTATCAGGGCCGCGAGGACGTGAACCAGTGGCAGTCGGCGCACGCCGCCCAGACCGATCGGCGCACGCTGACAGAGGCGCTGCATGGCGCCGACGTGTTCCTGGGCCTGTCGGCCGCCGGCGCGCTGAAAGGCGAGATGGTCAGGGACATGGCGCCCGCGCCGATCATCTTCGCCATGGCCAATCCGGAGCCGGAGATCCGCCCCGAGGAAGCGCGCGCCGCGCGGCCCGACGCGATCATCGCCACCGGGCGATCCGATTACCCCAACCAGGTCAACAACGTCCTCGGCTTTCCCTTTATCTTCCGGGGAGCGCTGGACGTGCGCGCCACCGGTATCAACGATGCCATGAAGATCGCCGCTGCCAACGCCATCGCCGAGCTGGCGCGCGAGCGTGTGCCGGAGGAAGTGGCCGCCGCCTATGGTACCAGCCACACCTTCGGGCCGGACTACATCATCCCCGCACCCTTCGATCCGCGGCTGATGGAGATGGTGCCTGCCGCGGTCGCCAAGGCGGCGATGGAGTCGGGGCTCGCCACCAAGCCGATCCTCGACATGGAAGGCTATCGCCAGCGCCTGCGCGCGCGGCTCAATCCGACCACCTCGGTACTGACGCTCGCTTATGAAGGGGCGCGCGCGCGGCCCAAGCGGGTCTTGTTCGCGGAAGGGGAGGAAGAAGTGGTGCTGCGCGCCGCCATCGCCTTCAAGGAGGGCGGCTATGGCACCCCGGTGCTGGTCGGGCGCGAGGACGTCTACGACCGGCTGAAGGCGTTGGGGATCGCCGACCCGACCGAATACGAATTGCACAACAGCCGCGTGTCGCCGCTGGTGCCGCGCATGGTCGACTTCCTCTACACCCGCCTCCAGCGCCGCGGCTATCTGCGCCGCGAGGTGGAGCGGATGGTGAACCAGGACCGCAACATCTTCGGATCGCTGCTGCTTCAGCTCGGCGAGGCGGATGCGATGATCACCGGCATCACCCGCACCTATGCGCAGACCATCCGCGAGGTGAAGCGCGTGATCGATCCCGAAGCGGGGCGCACCCCCTTCGGCATCCACATCATGGTCGGGCAGAGCCACACGGTGTTCATCGCCGACACCACCGTCAACGAACGGCCGACGGCGGAGGAACTGGCCGACTTCGCCGAACAGACCGCCGCCGTCGCGCGCCGGATGGGGCATGAACCGCGCGTTGCGTTCATGAGCTATTCCACCTTCGGCAACCCCCGCGGAGCGTGGCTCGACAACGTCCGCGACGCGGTCAAGGTGCTCGACGGACGCAACGTCGGCTTTGAATATGAAGGCGAGATGCCGCCCGACGTCGCGCTCAACCCCAAGCAGCTCGCCAATTACCCGTTCGCCCGGCTGTCAGAGCCCGCCAACGTGCTGATCATGCCGGGGCTGCAGTCGGCGCACATCTCGGCCAAGCTGCTTCGCGAGCTGGGCGGCGACAACGTCATCGGGCCGATGCTGATCGGCATGGAAAAACCGGTGCAGATCGCGCCGATGACCTCCACCGCGAGCGAACTGGTGACGCTGGCGGTGCTGGCCGCCGGAGAAATCGCGCGCTGAAGGGCGGTGCGCGATAAAGCCGTTCGTGCTGAGCTTGTCGAAGCACGTGCCCGGAACCTGCCCTTGGACAGGCTCAGGGCGAACGGATCCGGTCAAGCGGAGAGCGCTTTCGTCCGGGTGGGGGTGAATCGCTCGCCTCTCCGGCTTCGGCGAGCCACCACCAGGTCGCGCAAATCGATGACGGCCGTCAGGCGGCATCCGCTTCGGCGAGCGCCGCCGCGAAGGTGGCGGCGGTGGTGGTGAGCGGTTCGAACCGGGTCAACTGTCCCGCCGCCTTCGCCTCGGCCAGCCTCAGGCAGAACTGCTCCGGGTCCTTGAAGTCGAACGCCCACAGCACGGTCGGCGGATAGCTCCACCATTCGCTGTCGAGCAGCGCCTGCGCCAGCGGCTCGGGAAAGCGGGGGCGGATCGGCTTGGCGGGAACGCCGCCGACGATGGTGTACGGGGCGACGTCGCGGGTCACCACCGCGCCGGCGGCGATCACCGCGCCGTGGCCGATCGTGACGCCGCGCGCGATCTGCACGTTGCGCCCGATCCAGACGTCATGGCCGATCACCACCGCGCCGCCGAAGCGGTCCGGAAACTCCGCCGGTGGAGGAAAGCCGCCGCCGAAATCGCGATGCGCGGCGGCGATGCCGGGATAGCCGAAATCGTAGGTGATCATCGACTGCGTCACCCATTCGGACGGGTGGCGCTCGCCAAAGAACTCCACCCCGCTCGCGATCGAGGTGTAGCGCCCGACGCTGACCCGGCCGAGATACTCGCTGGTTTCCGCATAGGAGAAAGCGCCGAGATCATAGAATTCGGCCTGGGCGGGGAAGCTGCAATAGGCTTCCACGGTGACCGCCTTTGGGAAGATGATGTGATCGGGCCCGCCACGCCCCGGCGGCCGCACGCCGATGCGACGCGCGCACAGCACCGCCTCGACGCGGGGGCTGTGCCGCCACCCGGTCGAATGGTCGTCGTCCCAGAGCAGGTCCTGCACGAGGAGCAGCCTTAAAGCGCCTCGGGCTTGGCGGGGCCGGCGTGGATGAACTTGTGAAGCTTGATCGCCGGAAACACGCGGCGCACGCGCGGCGTGCCGGTGTTGAACTGGTCCACCAGTTCGCGCCACTCGGCCTGGGCGAAATGGCCGTTCAGCTCCGCATCGCTCATCACGAGCGCCGAGCGGGCACGGAACAGCAGTTCGGCGCTGGCTTCGGCGATGATCCCGTCGCGCTTGGAAATCCTGTGGGTGGTCTTCAGCCACGGGTTGAGGCGGGTCAGGAAGTCATGGCTGTAGAGGCCGAGCAGGCACCGTGCGAGCGGTGAGGCGGGCAGGTGATCCCAGGCGAAGGTGCGGTTGAAGCTTTCCACGCTGCGGCGGAAGCCGGGAAAGATCACGTTGGTGTCGTGCATCAGGAACGCGTAGCCGAACTTCCAGCGCAAGGGCGCCTCGTACAGCGCGCTCCATTCCCAGCCGTCGTGGGTGGAGAACGCATGCTCGATGCCGTCGATGGTGCGGTCCTCGTCGCGCTCGCAGCCGTTGACCACCACCTTGATCCGCTCGGGGGGAATGCCTTCGGCGCGGAACTGCTCCAGCAGCGTCGGCATGGTGTTCTCGTAGAAGCGCAGGCACGAGGCGACTAGGTACACCACGTCGTCGGCGGCACGCGGCGGGTGCACGGGAAGCAGGCATAACCGTTGCGCCGCCTGTGTCTTCTCCGGCTCGTCGCAGAAATGGCCGATCGGCACGTTGCCCATCGACTGAGTCCAGGTCGAGCTCGGGATATAGCCGTTGCCGCCCGACACAAGCGCGAACGCCTGATCCGCCGGCACTTCACCGAACTCGTACTTGTCCCAGCTGCCTTCGTTGGGGTGACCGTGGCCGGTGATGCGGCCGCCGGCCTGCATGGTCAGCGTCGCGGTCGGCTCGATCATGAAGCCGTTGCGCAGCGGCTTGACGCGCCCGAACAGCTGCGGCTTGCCGACGAGCGCGGCCACGTCGACACCGTCGCGAATGGGGGGCAGGGTGCCGATCGGCACGCTTGGCGAGGGTTCCGACACCGTGCTCAGCAGCGCTGCGTCGGCGTCGGCGGCGGCATCGAAATTCAGGTGCAAGCGCAGTCTCCCTTTCAGGTCGCTGCAATGCAGCATCGCTGCCCCTATCGAGCGTTTACGCCGTTGTCACCGCATGGTTTTCTGGCAAATCCGTCATCGAATCGGGCCAGTCGTCCCGCGGCGGGTCAGGCGTCGATGGAGGGGCCCAGCGCGCCGTGCGCGACGCCGCCGTCCACCGTGATCGTCTCGCCCACCACATAGTCGCCAGCACGGCTGGCAAGGTAGATCGCGGCGCCTGCCATGTCCTCGTCCACACCGATCCGCTGCGCAGGAATGCCATGCGCAACCACGTCGCCATGATCGCGCGCGGCGCGGTTCATGTCGCTGGCAAAGGCACCGGGGGCGATGGAGGTCACGTTGATCGAATCGCGGATCAGCCGCGCCGCCATCCGCTTGGTGAGATAGATCAGCGCCGATTTCGACGCATGGTAGCTGTAGGTATCCCACGGATTGAGGCGGATGCCGTCGATGGAGGTGATGTTGATCACCTTGGCCGGCCGCGCGCGCGAGGCGGCGGCCTTGAGCGGCTCGAACAGGGCTTGGGTCAGGAAGAACGGCGACTTGAGGTTGAGGTTCATCACCTTGTCCCAGCCGCTTTCCGGAAATTCCTCGAAGGCTGCGCCCCAGGCGACGCCGGCATTGTTGACGAGGATGTCGAGCTTGCCCTCGCGCTCGGCGATCGCTGCGGCCAGCGCGCGGCATCCTTCCACGGTGGACACGTCCTGGGGGATGGGAATGCAGTTCTCCCCCAGTTCGGCGGCGGTCTCCTCGCAGGCGGCCGCCTTGCGCGAGGAGATGTAGACCCGGGCACCTTGCGCGAGGAAACCGGCTGCGATCATCCTGCCGATGCCGCGGCTGCCCCCGGTCACCAGGGCGACACGGCCATCGAGGCGGAACAAGGTGCTGGTGTCCATCGCGTGTCCTTTCGAGTGCGCTTCTCTAGCGGGGCGGTGCCGCCCCGGCGACCGTGGCGCGGCGCTCGGGGAGCAGGGCCATGATCGCCTGCCGCTGGCCCGTCGTCATCGCGCCCCAGGCGGCGATCTCGTCCAGCGTGCGCGCACAGCCTCGGCATAGCCCCGCCGCATCGCCCGCCTTATCGATCGTGCACACCCCCGTGCAGGGCGAAAGGGCAGACGCGCGCACGGCCACGGCGCGTGAACCTCTCAGGCGCCGATCACCGCGCGCAGGAAGTCCGGCACCGGCCCGTTCCAGCCATCGTCGGGACCATCGTCGCGCGGGTCGGCGTGGCGCTGCTCGGTGTGGCGCTGTTCAGTGGGGCGGGGCCGGCGCTCGTCGCGTGGCGGGCGCGCTTCGCTGGCCGACTGGCGCGGCTCGGGCGCGGAGCGTTCGTCACGGCGCGATGCGCCCCGCTCGCCGCGCTGCCGTGCGGGCTCCGCCTGCGCCTCGGGAGGCGTTGCCTCGGTGGACTGCTCCTGGCGAGCCGGACGCTCGCGCCGGCCGCGACGGGGCCGCTCGCGCGGCTCCGCGTCTGCGGCGGGAGTGGCATCCTCGGCGGCAAGTCGCTCGATCGTCTGGCCGGTCAGCTTTTCGATGTTGGCGATGTTCTCCGCGTCCTCCGGCGTCACCAGCGTATAGGCGGTGCCGGTCGCGCCCGCCCGGCCGGTGCGGCCGATGCGGTGCACGTAATCGTCCGGGTGCCACGGCGCGTCGAAGTTGAAGACGTGGGACACGCCCTTGATGTCGAGCCCGCGGGCGGCGACGTCGGAGGCGACCAGGATGTTGATCTTGCCGTCCTTGAACAGGTCGAGTTCGGCGATCCGCTGCGCCTGTTCCATGTCGCCATGAATCTCGCCAGACTTGAAGCCGTGGCTGCGCAGCGACTTGTTGAGTTCGCGCACCGTGGTCTTGCGGTTGCAGAAGATCACCGCGCTGGTGACGTCTTCCTGCCCCAGCAGCTGGCGGAGCCGTTCGCGCTTGGCAAAGGCGCTGGTCGGCACCGGCACCAGCAATTGCTTGATGTTGAGGTTGGTGGACGCGGGCCGCGACACCTCGATCATCTTGGGATTGTCGAGGAACTTGTCCGCCAGCTTCTTGATCGGCGGCGGCATGGTCGCGGAGAACAGCAGGGTCTGGCGCTGCTTGGGCAGTTTGGTGCAGATCTCCTCGATGTCGGGGATGAACCCCATATCGAGCATCCGGTCCGCCTCGTCGATCACCAGCAGCGAACAACCGGTGAGCAGGATATTGCCCCGGCTGAACAGATCCATCAGCCGGCCGGGCGTCGCGATCAGCACGTCGACGCCCTTTTCCAGCGCCTTGATCTGGTCGCCCATCGACACGCCGCCGATCAGCAGCGCCATGGAAAGGTTGCTGTTCGCGCCGTATTTTTCGAAATTCTCCGCCACCTGCGCCGCCAGTTCGCGGGTCGGCTCCAGGATCAGCGAGCGCGGCATGCGCGCGCGGCTGCGCCCGTGCGCCAGGATGTCGATCATCGGCAGCACGAAGCTGGCCGTCTTGCCGGTGCCGGTCTGCGCCACGCCGATGATGTCGCGCATCATCAGCACGGAGGGAATCGCGGACGCCTGGATCGGCGTCGGCTCGGTATAGCCGGCGTCGGTGACCGCCTTCAGCAGTTCGTCGGAAAGGCCGAGATCGGCAAAGCTCATGCAGTGGTCCGGATGTTTCCGCCGCGAGGTGCGCCACGGCTAGCCTGCGCGCTTGCCCAATCCCCGACGATTGTCAAGGAATCAGCGGCGGCGCGGCTGGCGGGTCGGCGTGGCGGCCGGTCAGCGTCGGGGCTTGAGCGTGCGGAAAACGTTGATCTGGCATGCCGCCCCGGATCGCGCGCGGATCACGTCGCGGTCGGCGCAGACGGTGCCGTCGGCCGCCGGCTTGATGTAGAAGCCCGAATAGAAATCAAGCGGGCCGCAATCGCCGTCGAGCTTGGCGCGCAGGCGTCGGCCGCCGTTCAGCACCAGGTCGATGGCGCTGTTATCCGCGATCATGGCGCCGCGCAGATCGTCGGCGGCGATGCAGCGGGGGCCGCGCTTTTCCTTGTACCGCACCGGCGCCACACGAGGCTGGGGCGCGGAAGTGATGCGGGGGACGCGGATCACCACCCGCTGGTGGAAGCTGAACTGGGTCACCGTCACGCCGTCCGTGGCCCCGTCCACCGCCATCGGCTCCATCGCCGCCGCGAACGGCGCGGCAAGCGCAAGCAGGGCGGCAGGAAGGGCGTGGTGGAGCATGGCGTGTCATGTGCCTAGCCGCGATCGTTGAATGGATGATGAATTAACGGTAGCGCGTGGTCCATGACGCCGGCCCAGGCCCGCCTGCTCGACACGCTCCGGACGCAACTGCCCGCGCGCGTCATCACCACCGATCGTGCGACGGTCGCGCCGTGGGAAACCGATTGGCGTGGCCGCTACCATGGTCATGCGCCCGCGCTGCTGTCGCCCGAGACGACCGATCAAGCGGCGCTGATTGTCGCGGCCGCGCACGAGCACCGCGTGCCGCTGGTGCCGCAGGGGGGCAACACCTCCATGGTCGGGGGCGCGACGCCGCCGGGCGATGGCGCGGCGCTGATCGTCTCCACCCGCCGGCTTTGCCGCATCCGCCGCATCGATGCCGACGCCAGCCTGGCCGTGGCCGAGGCGGGGGTGATCCTTCAGCACCTGCAGGAGGCGGCGCTGGACCACGTGCGGCGCTTTCCCCTGACGCTGGGCGCGCGCGGCAGTGCCACGGTCGGCGGTCTGGTCTCCACCAACGCCGGCGGCACGCAGGTGCTGCGCTTCGGCACCATGCGCGGGCTGGTGATGGGGGTGGAAGCGGTGTTGCCCGACGGAACGGTGCACGACGGGCTGTTGCCGCTCAAGAAGGACAATCGCGGCTATGACCTCAACGGCCTGCTGATCGGGGCGGAGGGGACGCTGGGGCTGGTCACCGCCGCGACGCTGCGACTGGTTCCCGCCGTCGCCGCGCGTGCGGTCGCCTGGGCCGGCGTGAACAGCCCGGACGCCGCTCTGGGCCTGCTGCGGGCCATGCAGCGGGCGACCGACACGGTGGAAAGTTTCGAGATCCTGCCGCAGGAGTCGCTCGACGCGGTGCTCGCGCACGTCGCCGGCACCCGCTCGCCGCTCGCCGGGCGGCATCGCTGGCACCTGCTGGTCGAGGCAACGGCGGAGGATCACGCGGCAGAGCCCCCCGCGACGCTGCTCACCCGCCTGCTCGAACCGGCGCTGGCCGACGGCAGCGTCGCCGACGCGGTGATCGCCGCCAGCGAGGCGCAGGCCGAGGCGTTCTGGCGCATCCGCGAATCCATCTCCGCCTCCGAACGTGCGCTCGGCCCCGCGACGCAGCACGACATCGCCGTGCCGGTGGAGGCGATGCCCCGCTTCATGGTCGAGGCGGGCGCCGCCTGTGAGGCGCGCTTTCCCGGCACGCGCGCGTCGGGTTTCGGCCATCTTGGCGACGGCAACGTCCATTTCCACGTTCGCGCGCCCGCCGGCAGCGAGCCCGGCCGCTGGTATGCCGAGGAGGCGCCGGCCGTGACGCGGTTCGTCCACGATCTGGTGGTGGCCGCGGGCGGTTCGATCTCCGCCGAGCATGGCATCGGCCAGATGAAGCGGGCCGAACTGGAGCGGCTGGGCCCCGCCTCGCGCATCGCCACGCTGCGCAGCGTCAAGCGCGCGTTCGACCCACTGGGGCTGTTCAATCCGGGCAAACTGGTCGCGCTTGCGCCCACGTCAGGCGTTCCATAAAGCTGGGGGGCCACCGCACGCGTTGGCGCGCAGGTTTCCATCAGCAGATCGTTACGGAGTTCGCCATGGCCACCGCGCCGCAAGTCTCGCTTCCGCTCTTCTACAACGGCCTGGAGCCGCTTTCGAGCGACGCTCACGCCAACTACCGCATCCGCCCGCAGGACACCGCGCCGTTCCTCGTCGGCCAGCATGCCGTGCCGATCACCGTGGACGAATTCGCGCTGGTGCAGCGCCACATGCCGATCGTGTTCGCGAGCGGTGACGAAGCGGTGCCGCTGGCGCTGATGGGCCTCAACGAAGGCGTCAACGTGTTCATGGGCGATGACGGCAAGCTGACCGAAAGCAACTTCTACGTGCCCGCTTACGTGCGCCGCTACCCCTATATGCTGGCGCGTCTGCGGCCGGACGCGCAGGAGCTGTCGCTGTGCTTCGACCCCACGTCGTCAACGATCGGCGCGTTCGAGGAAGGCCTGCCGTTGTTCGAGAACGGCGAGCCCACGCAAGTGACGCGCGACGTGCTCGCCTTTGCCGAATCGTTCGAACAGGCGGGCATGCGGACCCAGAGCTTCGTCGCCGAACTGCGCGACCTCGGGTTGCTGATGGAAGGGGAGGTGGCGATCCAGCCTGAGGGCGCGGAACAGCCATTCATCTACCGCGGCTTCCAGATGGTGAACGAAGAGAAGCTGAACGACCTGCGGGGCGATCAGCTGCGCAAGATGATGAAGTCGGGCATGCTGCCGCTCCTGCACGCGCACCTGTTCTCCATGTCGCTGATGCGCGACATCTTTGCGCGCCAGATGGCGCTGGGCAAGGCGCCGCAGCCGCAGCTCGCGATGTAAGGCCGGGCGGGGCTCTGCCTGCTTCACCCGCAAAAAGTTAACCGGAAGGTCGCAAGGGGTTGAACCAAATCGCGGCTCGCCCATTTGAACGGTGTACGGCGGCGTGTCCCCCCCCTTTCGCTCCGTCGTACGGCGCGCTTTGAGCGCGCCTCCTCCCTGAACCTTGGCCACCCTGCGATCCGTCGCGGGGTGGTTTTTTATTCGGCGGCGAGCGCAGGCGCGGCGGACAGTGCCTCGGTCGCCAGCGCGGCGAGGATGCGGCGCAGCGCTCCGACCGTGTCATCGAACCCCGGCCCCGGCCGATCGAGTGCGGCATCGAGGTAGAGCGATCGGTCCAGCTCCAGCTGGATGGCGTGCAGCCCGGCGGCGGGCGCGGCGTGCCGGTCAAGGATGTGGCTGCCAGCGTAAGGCGTGTTGAGCGCCGTGCGCAACCCTGCGGCCGCGGTAACGGCTTCCACCGTCGACACGAACCGCGCCGCCGCCGCTTGCCCGAACCGGTCACCGATCACCACCCGCGCGCCACCGCGCTCCAGCGGCGGCATGGAGTGGACGTCGATCAGCACCGCCACCCCGAAGCGCGCGCGTGCCGCCGCCAGCGCCTCGCCCAGCGCGGCATGGTAGGGGCGATAATCCGCCTCGATCCGCGCAACGATGTCCGCGTCGGTGAAGCGCCGCCGCCACAGGTTGCCCGCGCCCGCGCGCCGCGGCACCAGGCCGAGGCCGCTGCGCAGCTTGGCCGATGCCGGAAACGGGCTTCCCGGGCGGGCAGCGCCCTCGTCCACGCGCGAATCGCGTTCTTGCTCGCTGCGGTTGAGGTCGATCCACGCGCGGCCGAGCTGCTGGACCAGCATCACCTCGTCCGTCCGCGCGTCGATCGCCACCGCATCGACGTGGCGGTCCTCCAGCCCGACAAGCGCCGACGGCGGCAGGCGCAGCGCGGCGCGCAGGGCTGGCGGATAATGGCGTCCGGCATGGGGCACGGACATCACCACCGGACTGGTCGGCACAGCCGCACCGATGCGCTGAAAGGAGGGCTGCGTCACCGCACGGATGCTACGCTTCGGCGAGCGGGGCCGCAATCATGCTGGAAATCTTAACTGCTTGGGGCATAGTCCGGGCCTCTCGCAATTGGAATGAACGATGATCCGGATCCTGCTGGCCGAAGACGATGATGTGATGCGCGAATATCTGGCGCGCGCGCTGGAGCGGTCGGGCTATTCGGTGACCGCGGTGGACCGCGGTACGGCCGCGATTCCCCTGCTTCAGACCGAGCGCTTCGACCTGTTGCTGACCGACATCGTGATGCCGGAAATGGACGGCATCGAGCTTGCCCAGCGTGCCAGCGAAATGGCGGCGGACATGCGGGTGATGTTCATCACCGGCTTTGCGGCGGTGACGCTGAAGGCCGGCCGGGCGATGCCGCAGGCGCGGGTGCTGTCCAAGCCGTTCCACCTTCGCGACCTTGTGATGGAGGTGGACCGCATGTTCGCGATGGACAACGCAACCGGCCTCAACTGAACCGCTTGCGCCGCCGCCCCGCCGCGGCTACAGCGCGCAACATCGTGGGCGTGTAGCTCAGTGGTAGAGCACTGTGTTGACATCGCAGGGGTCGCAAGTTCAATCCTTGCCACGCCCACCATTCTCCCCCTTGGCGGCCGATTGTCAGTTGATCTGCGTTGTCCGCCATCTGGTGGGCAGGCGTTCCGGTGAGCTCCG
>Ga0210040_10001327_pt1 | contig 37854 bp, 13 predicted proteins | sample CryGeyCG12114_NA_FD_185462 | JGI IMG/M metagenome (GOLD analysis project Ga0210040, IMG submission 185462) | Groundwater microbial communities from aquifer - Crystal Geyser CG19_WC_8/21/14_NA (SPAdes) (version 2) | ecosystem: Environmental > Aquatic > Deep subsurface > Groundwater | place: USA... | reverse complement strand
AGCAACAAAACCAGTCTGTCAAGCATTTCAAATTACCTGCAAAACATTGTATCATAAATCCGGTATTAAAACTGCAGTTTAAATCTAAATAACTTCACCCGACACTACTCCTCCAGGAGGGTGAGGTCTCCGAAATAATATGTATATCACTAGGTTTGATATAATACCGGATTCAAAGTCTTCACAGCTTATTCATAGACAGAATAGACATTCTGAAAATTGTCTTAAAGTTTTTTTTTGCTATAATAAACTGCCAAACAGTATATTTATTTAAAATTTAGTTAATTTGAGTGAGCGATTGAGATTGCTTCAAGCTGAAAATTCGGATAAGTATAAAGTATGAAAATAAGAGACATTGAATTCTTGAAACAACCATAGGGATGGAGAAAGGATTTACTGCCAGTCCATCTTATCATTGACTTGTTGACTTGAGAACACAGAAAAAAGAGAGAAAAAAAAGAACTTCCTTTCCTTCCTTTCTGTACAGCAAACTTAGCTATACGACTCACAGTGACTTCCTCTGGCGTACAAAAGATAATAATAATTGGTTACTTGCTGCATCGCAAACTATTGAATAATAGATCGGAAACTGTTGAGAACAAAACTTTTACCTGACATTGGAAGGAGCATGAGTTTGAACATTTTAATTTTCCTATAAGAATTTTGAAAGTGTGGCTCATAAGTACTCACCAAGTTTATGTATACGCCATGTTTTATTGAGTTTAACTCTCTTACAGTTCTGTTGATTCATGGACAATCTTACATTACATGTATTATTCTTCCATTGCCCCAATTTGCAATGAAGTCACATGCTGTCCACAGTAATACAAATGTAAGTTTTTAGCTTGTTTGCAACTCTTTAGTGGCATTATGGTCAATGGTTTCATGCCATCTGACTTGAAAACAATATTGACTATAGTTAAAAGTAAGAAAAGTGCCAAGCTGTGCACATGATGGACACATTGGAACAGAGAAATTCCTAAAAATGATAATTGCTCTTGTCCTTCTCTTTGTATTAATGAAAGATCCATGTCCACAATGGCTATTGGCGTGGAACAAGGCTAAAAACGATTCGGAGCAAAAGTCGGACCTTTTTTTCTACTTGTCTGTTGAAAGTACACCTACCAAATGAAGGAAATCAAAGAGGTCTATTTATACGGCATGGCATTTCTACTACATGTTAACTATAATTTAGATTAAAATGCATGCATATATTAAAAACTTAATCTTTTCTTAATTAGCAAATTGCATATATTGTGTTAACTAATGGAAAAAAATCGACCTATATTACAATCTACGAAATTTCAAACTTGTGAATGCAAAAGCCGGATACATCTGGCTTGCTGCTCTATTTGTTAAACTGTTGTGTATTGTTATACACAATTTGTCTGTTAATCAAGAATTGACACGACATGAAAAGAGACAAAAAAAACTGCATCATCCCCCATGTTTTATGTCCGTGTCTTGCTTTTGTTTGCTCGCTCGCCCAGAGAATAGATGGACAACTGTGTACCTATTCTGCTCTTAATTTTTCCAATCCATAGAAAAGAAAGGCAATTTGTCAATTGTCATTGGTGATAGTTTTCATGATTCCATGTGATGACAAAAAGCCCGTGTGCAAGGCTCGTGCAAGTCCAGTCAACTTGTCCCTTTTTACTGCTTCCAAGATATTTGGTCTACAGAATGGTATCAGTTTAAATGAACTATAGTTAGATATTTATTGGACAGTTTACGGAAGACATTAGTTTTATTTGGCCAAGTTTTCGTTGAAAATCTTTCAACTTTATCAGGGTAAATATTTGTAAGAGATAATAATATTACAGGGCTACAGTACAGGGGTCAATTATAGTCAAAAGTGATTTTATTTTAACTATATTAGTTAGTTTGCAGCTCACAATTTTGTCAATTTTTGAGTAGAACATAAACTATAAAATAAATGCGTGTTTTAAAACTTTCTTTTCTTCAATTAAATTGTATGAGCTTCCACTGGACAATGGACGCCCTTCAACTCCAATGTAGACATAAAGACCGAATACGTTTAACTTTTTGCTGATTTTCTATGAGCCGACGCAATCACGTAAATGTACATATATTGTATAAAAGGAGAGTGAAACAGAAAGAACGAAAACAATACAACCTTTTGGTGACTTACTGACTTTTTTGTGTGCGCGAGGAGTGCATCCGGTAAAGGGGAAAAGATGGTGAACACAAGATAAAGACTAAAATAAATAGAGAGGACAATTCAGAGCAATTTGTCTGGACGGGAGAAGAAAACAAAAGAGTGGAAAAAAAGGAAGGAAAAAACAGAAAAGATGATGTTCATGTGATGAACAATACGATAGGGCCAAAGGACATGCTCGTTAGTTAGTGTACATTGCTAGATTACAAAAAGATCTAATAAATTAGCTTGTAGAACAACAGGAGCTGTAAATATCCTCTCTATGTTCTTTTTATCTTCAAATCAAACAATTTTTCTTCAGTTTTAAAAGATGCCACACGCATATCTTATCCAAAAATCTTAATCTGATGGTCATTCAATGTTTAAAAGACATATCAATCAGAATACTATACCACTGCAAGAATAGAATATTCAAATACAGTGGACTCAAGTGGAGTGAAAATGTCAGTGATACACAATATATAATTACCCAAAGTGTCGCAAAAAATACGAAATTTTGTAAAAGCTGAACAAACGAATGAAACAAATCTTATTCTCGACCTCACAAAAAAAGGGTATTAGGGGCAAAAGTCGTGACCAAATTCGTCCAGTAGCGATATTTAGCTGGCCAGCAATAAATAGCTATAACTAACTAAGGATGTATGTAGTAGCAAGTTGTTAGTTCTTAATGAGAAAAGGTGACTATTTTTTGTTCGGATGTTTTGCAAGATGTCACAAGTAAATAGTGAATGCGTGCTACTTGAGTTGGAGTCACGCCCCGTTGAGATCACACACTTTAGCATTACAGGGCACAAACGATGCAACAAGGTTTTCACTTTTACCCTTAAAAACTGTCCATTCATCAACTACTGTAGTTAGTTAGTTAGTCTCAAGTCTTAACTGCATAAAAAGCCTTAAAATTGTAATTAAACGGATTTTTTAACGATAGAAATAGATATATTACACTTAACTTACCCTAATAATTTAAACATTAAAACTGTTGTGATAAAATGAGTTTAACATCAATATAACATCTTCTTTTTTGTTACTACAAAAACCAGGCTATATTTTGCAATATAAAACACTAATGTCAATTTTTTATGCACACAAGTTTTAAAAGTACGATTGAAACGAAAGAAAATTAAAATTTTACTGAAAAACCACATTAGTATTGGCAGATTGCAAGAAAAAATTATAACTAACATTGTTTACTGTGTACCATCTTCAGATTTGAAGGAAAATATTTTCAAATTTAGTCGAAGGCTTTTAATTTACGCTGTGGCATCCCTGCATGTAGCTCAAACAGTTACTTTGTTTCACTTTAACAATGATAAGTAGAAGAAGACAGCCTCCACTTCATCTCTCAGATATTTGGGCAGATGTACGCGTGCTATTGTTCCAAGGATGAGGCACGCTTGTGTATTGGATTGGGGAGTGGGAAAATGTGAGAAATACCTGCCTCCATAGTCCATTGTCTCCAAACTTCCTAATTTTTCTTCCAGCACCGTTTAATTTTACAAACGACAACAATCCTATTGAATGAATTGCTTATTTAATTCGTACAGTAGTCAGCTACGTCCATCCATCCCTTCAGGGATTAGTAAGTTTCAAGGAATAAAACCTTGGTATTCACGAATGACAAAAATGATTTCTATTTTGACATTTATTTGCACTGTGACACAATGAAATTGAATTCCTAAATATCACAGCTTTCATTTGTTTCTGAAAAAAATAGTAACAGTTTCAACAATTTTCATTGTTACTGCACACAGCAAATACGCTGCCAATTTTTTTAGAATTTTTATCCTCACTAGTTTACAATATTTCCACCTAAACTGTCCGTTTCTTCCCTTTCGAGAAACCTAATATGTTCATTATCTCAATAAATTGTTCAGAAAACTTAAAACGCGGCGTTGAATCACTAATTACAGCAATTTTTGAATTTCACTATGCCTGTGTTATAAGGTTTTAGTAGCTTAGCTAGTATTTTACAAGTTCTTAATATCCATTGATGATTTTCTTGGAGAAATAAACAATGGCGTCAAAACAAAGATTCCAAAAGCATTAGTTTCTTCATAAATGCCGTAAGTACAATGTTAACTTCAATAGAGGTAGCAAAATCCCTGAAAATTCTACTTTCCCCCTTAAAACTGGATTGCAGATGTGAAAATATATAGCAAAGACTTAAGGAGACTAACTCAAGAATAAAAGAAAGATAAAACAGTATTATTTCTTATCGGGTAAAATGTAATTGAAAAAAGGTGAGCCGAGAAGAGTAACAGTACATTTTTAAAAAGCAAACAAAGGGAAGGATTGATTTCCTCACTTGAAAAGTTGAAACTGTTCTCAAGATCGCTTCAAGTGATCTCTTTTTGTGAATGACCGAAATGGATCTTTCGATTTACAGATAACGGTTCAATATTAGACAAACTTTATAAAAAAAACATCTGCAAGTTCAACTTACCTTGGATTAAAATTTTTTTTTACCGCAATGCATCATTTTTTGGCTCTTATCTACAACAAGTTAGTTATATTTGAACTGACAAAGCCAAATATACAATGTTTACTGTTTACCTTCGTCTGTTTACACACTGCTAGCCAGATAAAAGCTAGTATTAACTAACGGTACATTTTGTACAGTCAGTCACTCATCCTTGTATACTTGTCCTAATAGAGTTTTCATTGGGCTTTAAAATATTCATTGCTATTTACTTACCAACGAGCCTTGCGATTCAAAAATGAAGCCATTGATAAATTGGCCTTCAATATCGTAGCATGTTTTTAAAGTTCAGCACAACACTTTGGTGTTGTGAAAACATATTACGCTTATACTATACAAGTGAATACAATTTATAAATAGAGCAAATATTAAATTCCCACGCACTTTTCCCCATTCATATAATTGTACATTTTTAATGTGATGGAACCCATATGGTTTGTTTGTCAAGTGGAGAAAAGATTGCTGCGTTCCTTTATTTCCGTAACACATGAGATCGGAAGTGAAAAATAAAAGTGTGAGAAGTGAAATGAACTTTTACATGCGTTGTTATCAGATGTAAGGGATGCGGAAAAGTTCTGAGCATCTATATAGCTAGTCTGTAGTTACCTATTGTTTGATTTGTGTGCTCAACGCATTACACATTAGATATGTATGTAGTCACCTAGTTAGTTAGTCAGTTGACGGTGGTAAATATACGGGCTTTATACTACTTCCGTTCTCCTATCATTTAATCTACTCCGATTATACGTGTTGGTACCCGTTTCCGGAATTTCATTTCCTCAGTTAGAAAGAAATAATGTACCGAAATGATGAGTGCAAGTGCATTTTTTGATGCCGCATTTATTAGCATGTGAACCAACAGTATAACTAAACAGAATTTATCCCGAAAACGATGGGAATCAACAACTAACTATAGTTTAGACATTCGAACGACATGCAGTTGTATATTTTTTAAGCATTATTCACTTCTCTTGAAAAACAAATCAGGTCGAAAAACACGATTGTTGAATCGAATAACAAAAAAAGATAAACCACAGTAAGGGGGTATAATAAGAGATCTTTAGGTTTCGTTCGTTCAGACTGAAAATATTGGACATTGTCTTTGAACATTTCCTTTAACACTTCAAAATATTAAGACAACGCCCTAAGAAGTATATTTCAGCGATTGAAGATGTTTTTTCTTTACATTATATTGAAATCATATAGTACATAAATCGTTTTTATGAAATGTATTTCAGAGTTATTAAGCTGGTGCACCAGCGTGCTTTTGTCCACAAGAGCCTGTTTTTTTTATTGAATATAAGACAGCAATTACATACGTGTCATGCAAAGTCACTAGTGAATGTAAAATGCCCATCTAGTTGCGTGTATAGTTTTAGCTTTTACTCCTAATTAATGTGTTTCTGCTCACTTCCCTATTCTACTGTACTAACCGCGGTCTATTGTTGTTATTAGTTGCTCATTCTAATTTCTAATGTATTAGCATTTACAAGAATTACTGTTATGGTTAGTTCACCGATAAGTGTACTATTTAGTTAGTAATATGCAGTTGTATGGCTGACTGGTTACTGAATAATTTTATTGTATAAGCATGACGAGCAGAATTACTGTACAGGGTTGCAGTTGAAAGTATATTACACTTTTAAATTACGGGAAGTTAAATGAGAAAAAGAAGGAAGGAAGAGACCTGTATAATGAATTCAATATAGTCAAGTGCGTTTATCTGTCTTGTTTTAATCTTGTAGGCAACTCATTTCCTCTTCCGAGTTTTTTTTAAAGAATTACATTTAAAGTTTATCATGCAAGTTTGAATAGTGCTAGAAAGGGGTGATGTCAAACTTTTTATCTTATTATAAAAGTGGAAGAAAATGATTTTTTGGAGTCTCCAAGTTCCCATATTGTTTTTGACTGTTACAAATTGGAAACCAGTTTAGTTTTTAAACTCAAATGTTTGCATTATTTTGTATTTCATTTGATTATTCTGTCATAAACGAGATTTATTTCATATTGTAATTTTTTTGCATGAGAGAGAGAGAGAAAATCCTGTTTTGAACATAAAAGACAAGATTGGATTATTGAATTTATCTGTTAAGTGCAATGTCATGAACAAATTGAATTATAAACCGGTTCTTGTTCACTCCAATAGATGACAAAATTCAGGTTCCTATTTCCATTGAAAGGGAAATTCAAATCCTATTTCAATTAATATCAAAGTAACTTGAATTGTTCTTCAAGATTTCATTTCAATTCATCATTTGACTCGCATTTTACATTTTAGTAAGTACAAAAATCGAGACGGTATTCTTTCTTTATGCAAACTTGTTTCTAACCGTTACCATTCATTCTATCATCCCATGAGGATGTAAAATAATAGAAACTTAACAATGTATACTAAAAATACATTTAAAAACTACAAAAACATTTTCCGAACCACAAATTCATATACTTACTTAAAATATCTTCCATTTTCTACTTCTTATTCATAATTTCCCAAGTTGCTTTCAAAAGTCATTGAAACTGTATTTATATACCAAAGCACTTGAAACGTATACACTCACAAAACAATGTTGCCGAGCCGGAGTACAAAAGCATTTTTAAAGTGTAGAACAAACAACAAGGATACAAAGTTACATCTCATATCCACATTTTCCCATGAACTGTATCATAAACATAACACTTGAATCTTTCAAGTGCAGCTTCACTGTTTTCTTTTCACTTTCAAAACTCTTCGATAGTGAAAACTAAAGATTTTTCTTTTGTTTTTTGTCTTGCTGAGAAAAAATTAAATGGAGGTTTCTTACTGTTACACATCAAACTACGCACTGAAATTGTAATTTTTCAGCATATTTCCACCATTTACTAAAAGTGACCCAAAATGACAATTCCTTTAACAGTCACAATGACTTAACATATGACAAATGACATATGATGACAAATCCTTAAAAATGTATGTAAATACTCCGAATTCAACAGAATTATAAATGATTTCTCACGTTTTAATACTTTAATCGGGAAGAAACCGCCATTGTCGACTATAGTACGCTAGTTAGTTAGTTAGCAAATATGCGTAGTCCAATGAATGAGTACAGCATTTTTTTACTGTTCATTATAGAGCTACAATGTAACTTACTAAAAGTATTTTGACGTATTCGTAGTTAGTAGCAGTTAGTTAGAGACACTCAACATATATATTACACATTTGTGTGCACGCAAGATTTACCGAGTGGATGAACCTTTCTATAGAAGCAGTCATTAAGTATTCAATGCGTATCTCCACGAGTCCTTCCTCAATCAAAGGATGGCCAACATGAGAAGCATTGGATTTTTAAATCAAAAGGAATGATCATCATGCGTCCTATTTTTTGTTCACCGACACAGGAATAAAGAAAACACAAGAAACATACTGATTGTGAATGCTGCCAGTCAGTGTCTATAGAATAAGAAATCATGCTTTAGCATACCTATTTGTAAGTAAATTAAAATTTTAAAATAGAATACACACAAAATCCAACATGGTTTTCTCCATTGATTGATACAAATGCTCAATTAAGGTAGTAGACCTAGCCTCATAGTTGTGAATGAATATGGAAATCTTATCAATAGTGTTGACACACATAATCAGGAAGATAGATACTATGAATTTGTTTTTATTACGTAAGAGGATGTTTGCTTTATTAATTCAATTTTGAAGGTTAAGAATAAGGTCAGTGACTGTTTTCAAGGATTCTTATTTACCACTACACAGATAAATCAATTAAATGGGCGGACGTGGTAGTCGTTCAGTCAGCAGTTTTCCATAAATCTGGAGAAAATACTATATGCACTTGTCTTAACTCTTTAAAAGTGAATTATTATTACAGACTTGGGTAACCCTAAATTTCACTTTGCCTTCTCATTGTATATTAATGGAATAAATGCATACTCCCTCGATTATAAATGTCGTATTTTAACACGTAACTACAACCTACCATTGGAGTGCATAAGTTGTGCGTATGGTAGACGCCGAGTTGAATATAAAATGTACTTTTGCTCACCGTTCCGAAAATGATTACTGCAGAAAGCGGTTGTTGATTGTTATGTAGACTGTATTGAAATTTTTTTTTCAAGTTTTCATCCGATTTCATCAAATCAATATATTTCAATAGAATAATTTCATTTTACATGGTCAAGTAGATAAAAAAACATCAGTTTTTCCCTCATCACTAACAAGGCAAGCAACTATAGAGTATGGCGTCTTGGACATAAGCACGTATTATTATTACATGGTGTATGGTGTTACAGCAGTGAGAGCACGTTTTTTGAAGGGGTGTCCACAGACACCTAATGATTATCCTATATGATAGTGGTTCCAAAAAGTGTTGAAGTTGATTACCATGCTAATCATCATTTGTTGCCTCCGTCCACTTTATTTAGTTTTTCGGCAGTACTCAGTCGTCATCGCATGTGTGTTCTATTCCTTTAATCGCCTACATTTTATCTTTTTTTTTTAATCTTATTATTACATAGTGACTAGAAAAAAATATGAGTTGGTAAAATACTTTATCCTTAAAAATTCTTTTACGATTTATATCGTAGAAAAAAATGTGATTTTCGTTTCCCTATATATTAGAAATATAGGGAAGGAATCGTACAATTTACGGTAGAGACAAAGTCTACAGTACGATTCTAATATTGGTGTATGCACAGAGGAGCAATCTGATTGAATAAAACGAGGGGCTCATTATGATATCAAGATAATAGTTACTGCCTATACTACTATAAGTACAACAAGCATAGTTTAACCCTGTGTTCATGTTTCTATTATTTTCATCTTACCATCGAATCACACTGGATGAAAATAATATGAGCTATAACTAAAGCTAAAGTAAGCAAGCATTAGAATTGATCATTGCATGCCCTTGACCCACTCTGTATTTTTTTTCTTTCTTACCAATGTCCACATCATTTCAGAACATTATCTTTTGTTTCAAATGAACGGGACCTGAGTTGTTTTCAAACACAAGACTACTCCAGTATTTCCCTATGTATAACGTTTGGAGCGTGATTAGTATTCGTTAATGAAAAGGCTGTCTTTTCACATTTGGTTCACTAATTAATGACAGGGCTAAACATTTGTCTTTGTGTTCAATGAAAACCATATGCACCGTTAATGTCAAAATTATTGAAATGTTTAGTGAACCTACCTTTACTACTAACTCATAGGCAATAAAGTATGGAAGCTATAACGGCGCTTTTTTATTTTGTCTCTCCGCTCATTAGCATTATAACATGGATAGGAATGAGGGACAACTATACAATAATTGATTAATTGGGCGAACGGCCCAGCACTGTTGTTAATTAGACAGTTGTACATAGGTAGTTATAAATCTTCATTTGTTTTTCGAATGAAAGGATAAGTAAGTAGCATTGGGAACATGATTTCTGGCTCACGAGTATGCATTACATTCATGGGAACTATAAACTTGTAAAGAGCATTTTAAAAACGAAATGTACAACGAACAACCTGGAGATTCAGTTTCTTCAGAAATGTACAGTCCAAAAAGAAAATAGTTCGAGAACTGTATTTGTTTACGATTCACGTTGTTTTACAAAGTACAAGGGTTAAATTTCAGAAAAAGTTCAATGAGACAAGGAAATCTCATTTGCTGTATTGTTGCAGCTCAGAGGGGCACAAGAGTTGTCTCTGTATGTACCATTGTGGAGAAAATAATAATAATGTGAAACAATAAGTCGTGTGGAACGGACCGTTCCAGAAGACGTTTGTATCCTTTATTTTCCGTTTAGCATCCAGGAAAAAAAAACTCACCAAATTCTCCATGAATGACTGAATGTAAAAAACGTTCGGGTCATGCCAACTCGTGTAAACTAGAAATATTTAATTTTCTGTCCTCGTTTTCATTGAATTTGAAAAATTATATACTTCTCATGAATACAAAGTTAATAAAAACTAAATAAGATGGGCGATAAACTCAGGCAAATTAAAAGATGGGAAAAAAATGAACCAAGGGTACAAAGATTAGTACGGTCATCAACGTAATAATTCTCTTGTTTTGCCAGGACAGTTTAAATTAGAGCTTGTGGAAGCGAGACAACACTTTTTTGCCCTTAAGGGATAAACCTCCCGTAGAAACAATGGTTGTTACAAAAAATAACAAAAAATTCTCACCTTTGAAATATAGTAGCTGTACTGCACAGTTTTATCACCTCTCACTCTCGGCTCGTTAAATACAATTACATAAACTGTATATCATTTCCTTTCTCAGATTATTATGATTTCTACAAATAAAACTGACTGTGAGTGAGCAAGTTATAGGTTCAATGTTAGAAAAGGGCAGAGTAAACGCAAAGTTGAAGAATTCCAGGAACAAAAGGCAATTTCCCATACACACTTTTAAATTACAGTTGGGAATGATTGGGGCCTTTTTTTCCATTGTATTTAGTTAGTACGTGCCCAATGTTTATGTATGAGTCGGCTTTTGATTATATGGAAATAATCATGTGATGAGCAACAATGTGTAAGTGATAGAAAGAAAAATGTAGTATGTAACACATAATAAATGCTGGAATTGTGCCATACGTTCTTTAGTATAAGGACCCTTTATTGTATTTGAATGGATGGAACGAACAGACTGACAGACATCTTCAACATTTAACGGTCATGTGTCAAAAACTTTTGAGACTTCACGTCACATGGAATCAAAAAATGTATTCAACACTTTCTTGGCTATGGAATAATAAAAACTTGCTTGTGCCTTCATTTGCATAAGGATTAAAGTAGCGTTGTATCTCTGTAACGAGTAAATATACCGTCAGTGTGAGCCAACAACGGATCCCCTTTTTTTCTTCCAGTAGGAACCAACTAACTGTATTTAGTTAGTTTGTTAGTTGGATACAAACTAAGTAGTTATATAACTGTATTCATTGAGGTATAATATTGTGATCACACCTTTAAAACGTTAATTACTAACCGCACTAGATTTGTGGATATCGCTGAATGTTTTCCATAAAAAAGTTTTTATTTTTATTGATTTTTATTAGAAATTTAAGTCGATTGATTGCATGACATTTTGAGATACTAATAGGCAATAATTCAGTGTGAATAATTTGTATCTTCATGTTATCAGTCCGTAACATATTTTTTCAAACTTTCATACAATTTAAATGAATTGCTCAAGTTTATAATCTAAGGTATTAAAGTTTTCCATAACTCTTGTATAAGTAGGAAGTTGTGTTCACGCAAAATATTTACAAAGCATAGTACGTGATGTTATGTGACGCTTTATGATGTTTTCTTGCTTTGTTTAGTTAATGTGGACGAAATTTGTAAACATTATTAGTATTTATCGGAAATAAAAAAATTGCACAAAGATAGGAACGAGCAAAGAAAAATGCTGGGCTTTTAAGAAGGCCAAGTAAAAATATTGTATTAGCCAATTTCAAGTCTGATGATTTACAACGAGCGTAAAAGTCATAGAATGCCGCAAATTTAAAAACACATGGTTGGTTTGCCCTTACACGTTCATTATTCAACAAGTAGCCGCACGGAGAGATAATACTACAACATACAACAGTCAAAGGTTTATTAGTAATTTGTATTCATCTGGAGTAGTCCGCTTGGCCGTCCCTGTTCCTTTGAGAAAGATGAGAAGGGCCTCACTCACTGGAAACAACAATGGACAATTTATTTATGTACGTGTGGATATGGCAGTGACTTGGCTATTTTGTTCCACAATTTTTATCTCACTGTATCAATTGAATTTATTATGGTCAGTTGTGGATGATAGGCAGAAAATTTGGTAGGAAAAAACTGTACGTGGTTGCTATACTAAAAAGACTGTGGAAATGTTTACAAATTTTGTATTTACATGCATGTCTTGGCTGATGATTATAGATCCTTTTTACATCCATCTCGCAAACTCATATTGCTAACTAACTAACTAAATAAAAGTGCTTTCCTTTCCCGACTGGGGTGCAGTGCAAATGTACACCTAAATAGCATTGCTAAATGTAATCGTAAATAGTGGATTGATTGTCTGCTGTAAATTAGTACAGTATTTTAACCCGATGTGGAAAAACAAGTTGCTCTCAAGTTGCATTAAGTATTCTGGTTTGGTAAACTTAGTTAGTTAGTTAGTTAGTTAGTTAGTTAGTGCGATTTTTGATTTACACAAGTTTAAACGGAAAAAGATGGACTACAGTATAGAAACAGGGTGGGAAAATGTTTCCCACACAGTCAACTCATTTATTCATGCTCTCCTTTTCTAGTTGTTGTATGCAAATCCTTTTTTCACGCTCTGATTCCGTATTTACGTTCAATGTCACACTACATAGTATATGAGGATCACCCACCGATTTTCATTCACTTTTACTTTCAGGGATAACAATACTGTGGGAAATTTATGTAAAAATGCCCTCAAAAATGCATTCATTTTTGGGAGGTAATTTCACATTTCAATGAATGGATGCTCCTATAACTAACTAACTACTGTCCTGGTCCTGTGTTAAAATTGTTACATCTTTTAAAAATTCCTTCATCATTACAATTTTGAACGGGGAAATATTGGGTGAGTAACGATTGCCGCACCATCCATATATCACTAGCATGATTACCCGTAAAGCCATTAAGGTATCGATTTATTGCCAAGTTTCAGACCAAATGATCCGGGCTGATGGAATCAGATGGACGAGAAAAAAGACCTCATTTTCATAATTTAGCAGTAAGCTCAAAAAAATAGTTCCCTTTGAAGAAAAAGGTGAGATTTATCTTCATGGGAATCTATTATGGCTTCAAAAGTAAACACTATTAGTGCTAACTAACAGCAAGTGTGCTGCATAAATGATAAGGACCCCCGCACAGTCGAAAAAATAAGTTTGTTTCCTTGGCACAATTTATTATTTGTTTTGTTTTTCCAATTTCAAATATATGGTTTTAGGATATCGAGACACGTCGTTTGGTATGACTCGTATGACCAATACTTCTAGTCATTTCTGGGAACCTCACTTTTTCTATTCACGAACCCTTGTATCTTCCAATAGGTTGACGGCATGGAAACACTTTATATTAAAATATTAGTTTTTGTAGCGACTTTGAATGTAACCAATGCCATACAGCAAGAGTTTATTCTGTTCAGAATTGAGATTTAGTTATAATACTAAATGTATGCATTAATTGTAAAGCATCAAATCAGGAAATATGAAACAATTTCATCCAAAAAATGATCTATAGTTAAAGTTTCCTCCATTTGTACTAATGTTGGTTATTTATGGAAACATCTGCTTTTTTTGAGGCTGATATACATATTTGTCAACTTAAAAGTGAATGGACGTGTGTCTTGAACTTTTCTCAAGGATAGAAAAACTGAGGAAGCCCAAAGTTAGTACTTGAAACTGACATCTTCGTTCAACCAGTATGTTTGTGTGCCAAGTGATGCCACAACAATACCTATGAATAAATTTGTGGTAAATTTTGTTTCAGAAATCGGATTTTTCACCCATAAATACCATTCTTTGCTAGAAAAAAATGCCAAAACAGCTTTTACTTTATGGAATCTTGCATTCTACTATCAGATTTAAAAGTTGCTGGCTAAACAATGTTTGGCATTTTTAATAATTCAGACAAAAAAAAACGACAAAAATTCCAATATTAAAAAATTCCCGAAATTATCAAACTTATTTAATACATTTCGGTTAATTAGCAAAAATTTTCATAATTTAAGTTAGAAATCGTAGAAAAAACAATAAAAAATTTCAGTTAACTGAAGATTGCTGAATTTCCAAAACTGACCTTTGTCACACACATGCAGATGGACACTATATGATCTGCATATGGATCTGCAGTGAAGACCACAACTTGTTTTCAACTAATAGCTGTGTGGAAAAGGAGCTCAAAAAATACCTGCAGGTGAAACCTGTTCATCCTGAGAATAAATAAATGTATTTACAAAAGTGTGCGGCGGCACACGTTCCCTCACACAGTCATATATCACATGTCTATGTCTATGTTAATCAGTTCAGTATGCATCAACTTTTTTTTTAATTAATTTTCGTTTCCGACTATTAAGTGAAGTGTCAACTCAGTTTGCACAAAAAGTTGGTTGATAAATGCATTCCAAATTTTATAATCAAACGGTTTTGCCTTTTCCAAGATGAAGCACAAAACAAAGCATACAGTTTAGTCGTTATTTGTTCAGTGCACTAATTTCAAGTGCACAATATAGCTTTACTTAAACGCCTCTCAAAATTTAGCAAGGCAGTTTACTTTAGAGCTGAAAACTTGAGAGATATCCATGAGGGGTCCCAGTTTGAGTGTCTATATGAAGGAAAACTTAGTAATAATGAAATAATGTAAAAGTAACATATGAATATTAGGTGGATCAAGAAACCTCGAATTTTAAAATGTGAACAAAATGACCAGTCCATAGTAAATAAATATGTGTAGCCCATGGTCACTTGTCCGGGTGTTGAGAAGAGGAAATGGCTGTTGATTCTGAAAGCCGATATTTTCAAAGACAAATACTTACATGTAGAGCTCACAATGGAACCATTATTGGAGTTTAGCCGTTAACCAACTATAACTATACATATATATATTGTGAGTAAATAGTTGTGTTTGTTTTTCTTCAAGTTCATTCAGTAGGCTCACTCACATACTCTAATTTTACAAACTAGTACATTGTTTTGTTTGCATTAGTCTGATTTGGCCACTTAAGATGCCGGGGTTAGAAGAAATATTTTCCACTTGAGAAATGCTCTTTTTTTGGTATATTCATGTGTTTTTTACAATCTAACTTCACACTATTTTAAATTTAAAAATTTTTTTGCCCCTGAAGAGTCAGAAATTATAGTCTAAAGCATTGATTTTTTAATTTAAACTCGAATGGTAGATATTTCTTTATGTTCTACGGGAAAACTTTAGAGACATTCATTTACGGTTTAAATGAACGCGGACATGAGCACAAATGAGTGGTGCAAATAAGTAAACAAATTAGGTACAAACAAATGGTAGTCGTTTGTATTGTAAGTTAGTTAGTTCAAGCCCTTTGTTTCCTCTCACAAGTAATTATGGGACTTCACAAGACGACCCTTCCTCAGGTAAGGAAAGGGTAAGTATATAAACTTAAGTGGCTAAGTTAGTAAGTAAGTAAGTACGCAAAGTCACTTTCTCAAAAACAAAGCGAAATTCAATCTATAGTATACAAAGTATAAAGTGTCTGTCTGCTGTCTGCACTTAATCATTATAGTTTAAGTTTGTAAATTTCTATACTATTTAGTAATACGTATAAAGAGTCGTATTTTCCATTCCAAGGCTAGGTCCATTGCTAGCTATAACTAACTCACCTTAAAAAGAAAAGATAGAAGATTTGGATAGGCACAAAAATTTGGTTCCGTGGAATTGCTTTTGCCTAGGAATGAATTAATATTATTGAGCATAAGAGGTCCGCTTTGCATTGGCTTTCAGTCCGGAGTTTTCTACGGTAACGTACAAAGCCCCACTAGAAATGCTAATCAATTCTATTAGGGTTGTCAATACTGCAATTTAATGTTGACAGGCGAAACAGAAAGACTGTACTATAAATCCTATTGTTTATTTGCTCTCACTTTTTGGTTGTCAGTCCAAGGTGGGTGATAAAAAATATATTTTGCACACCTTTACACGTGTGATATTTCCGTTTCCCCGCTTTTTATAAACTGTCTAATTGCAAAAAACTATTTTTTCTTCTGTACACTCTACATTGACTTCTGAGCTTTATTTACACCGTCAATTAGCCATCACTCTCCATTTGTTCTTCAATCAACCGGATGTCGTTACCAACTATCTTTCCGACATCATACGACACTTATATTTATACAAAAACTTTTGGGCGGCATCAAGCTCCTTAAAACTCAATTGCTCAAAATTTTTGCTGTTCATCCAAATAGCTGTAAATATTTTCCCTATTGCAATCCCATTTGTGTCTAACTATGGAAAAGATCAATCCTTTCCTATTCAACTTCTGTATGCATACACATGCTGAAGGATCTCCCAATCCGCGAAGCAAGAAGATGCACGCTAATTTATTGAGAAGCAGTTCATTGGCTGTCTTATACAGCAAGTGGGATGATGTGCAAACTGTGGCACTTCCCATCCACCTTTTTTTACTGCTTCATTCCCATGCATTCACTTTATCATCCCATACCGCTGTGCAATTCCATTCGGCGCAAGAGAGAAATATCTTTCTAACTATGATGATAGAGAAAGTTTCTTCAAGCATCCAATTAAAGCTTTGGCTCAACCCTATGCCTGTTGGGTTTGCACGACTGTTGCATTTGTTCTATTGATTCATATAAACTGACAATCATTATAAGGTTGTTTGGGAGATTTGGCTGTTTGTACAGAAACCAATCATATTTTTTGATGGATAATTAACTACATTTTGCGTAAAAAATGACAATTCGAAGAAGTAAATATTTGTACCGTATTGATGAGAAACGGATATAAAACAAATTTCTAATCAATCATATGTATGGACATGGAAGAATTCAACCTTGGCAGGGAACACGGTCTGTGAGTACATTTGCATATGTGATAATGAAGGATTCTTTGGGGAATATAGGAACCAGTGAGGTTGAAACGATTATCACCGCACAAGAGTTCCTATTCTCAGATCATTCCATTCAAGAACAATGTCATGAATGGGTGACAACTGCATGCATGGTACTTGAAACTGGACAAAAGGAGCTAGCAAGAAGAAAAAAATGTGAATGAGTATGTATAGTAATAATGAGGGAGAAGAAATGACCTAGTTCCCAAGAAAAGGTGACAATCATCTTGAATGTCTTTTCGGCTGGAGTGTGCCGTTCATCACAAATGGGTGCTAATGCATGTGTAGGCATGCACATACATGTGTGTGTTTGTGTACTTCATATACAACAAAACTCTATGCATGTTGTCGGTTTAAAATCACTATATTTACATGGGACGGGGAAAATTAGCTTGCCGGGATTTCGGAACTTTTAATGTGAAATTCATGTATTGCTTATGAATTGTACCAGTCAAACCGTATGGAATTCCTCGGATGCAATCTTTCAGTTAAGTACAATTATATAATTTGATCAAATTTATGACAAACGGCATTCAAGCTTAAATCAAAAGCTACTTGTTGAACTGAAAACGATGTAAATAGTAGAATACATAATTAGTAAATGAGAAAAGATAATGAGGTGACATTTATAAATTGTCGAAGCTAATTTATTTAGTTGAAGAACTAAGAGTTTGTAAATATAGACTAGGAAGCCCGGAAACTTTCCAGTTAGGTCAACCCTAAGTTTGTACGGAATTGTTAACAAAAAAGCGCAAGATTTCCGATCTGCATACATTCTATATAGAAAACAAGGACTTTGTGAAACCTCTTCATTAAGCGAGTATTGAGATGGAGACTAAAAGATCGCGTCTGACTGCCCCCAAGTTGTGAATGTGTGGACTGTCCAGAGGAGTGGTTTCTTACAATACAAGAAATCGAAAGTGACCAATTTATATAAAGAAAAACTCACAGAGTGTGTGTGGCGTGGTCATCAAGTTATACATGTGTGTGAAATCAATTTGGCATGCTGTAATGATGAGAAATCATTTTCATATCTATAATGGGGGCCAAATTTTACAAGTTGACTCAAGTTGACGGTCTGTTATAACATAACTGACTATTTCAATTGAATTATCGTTAGTATATAGTAAAGTTAGAAATTCAAAGTTGAAATTCCTGAAATCTACACACAAGCATGTTTTTAATGTCAGAATATATGATGTATAGTATTGAATATATCTTTTGACTTCAAACGTTACTGCCTGATTACATGTGAATAATGGCTACCTAATAAGGATTTTCTTGGAAAATATGTTTGCTTTTACCAATACGACAATAAAAACATGTTGCTTGAGTGATTGCCAGAATCTAAATTCTCCAATCATGTTGTTATTCCACAAGTTCTCAACAATGAATCCATCATGTAGAAACACACTTAAGAAAATTCCTAATTCACACTTACAAAGTAATGAACACGTATACTTGTGGTGACCACAATGGAGCATTCATTTGTAACCCATTGAGAGAACAAAGTGGACACAAGCCAACAAATAATGGTCACTCATGGGTCCATTATTTGATCCATGGGACATAAATAGTAGGCACAAACTAAAATTGGAGCAAATTGTTCACCTATACAGTTCAAGTACATTCATTGTATTTACTATACTGCTTCGAATCTCATGCAGCACATTCGGGCTGGACAACAAAAATCACTTATGGCTTGTACTATGCAAATGACCTTACCTGCCTTCTCATTTAACACCTTACAATAATAATGAGCATAGGAGTGGCATGCGTACATTTTTTCAGAAAATCCCCGTAAAATGCAAATTAAATCTTCTTTGAACCTACAATCTAAAACTATAACGTCTTTAGTTTGCTTACACTCACATTTTTTGCATTACTCTCATATGATGCTTGAAATATTGGAAATAATTTTATTTCTACAGTAGTTAGTTAGTAGTGAGTAGAACTTATTGTGAGTTGAAAATGAATGCATGGCTAATGGACATGATATGTTGCTGGCATTTGGAAAAGGGGACTTGTTGCTCAGCTCTGTTTACAACATGTCATAGTTTCCCCATATGCTCTCATTATTGATTCAAACAGTGGACTACACGTGTGTATGTTTTATCTTGATGAACATCAAAGGAGCAACTTTCACTTATGAGATCAGAAAATAGTTTTCGTTTGACCTTTACTCGGTGTTTACTTTTTTCAAACTTGCTTCCTTATACCAGATGCTTGTTGTGACCAAAACGACAGTATTGAGATCGGAAAAGATTAACTGCTTTGCTTCCTTCAATCTGAGGTTGGAACAATTTGGGAGTTGGTTGAAATAAATAAGACCACTGGTGGACATTCTCCATATGTTTATTGCGCCGAGAATGTTTTATATCCAATGTGATTTGAAATATGTATCATAATTACACTATATACAGATGGGATTGAGATTGTAGTCTGGATGAATTATTCTTACGTGGATCTAATGGATTTGAAAATGGAGTACAAAAAATCACAGCCATTTTACTTTGAAACTATTTAAATAATACATTTTGACATTGAAACCATATTATTGCCCAACAGTAATCCATTCTTGACAGCACATGTTTTTGCATATGGGGACTGATTCACTGCATAGTATGGACTTCCCTTTTCACCAGTTGTACCCCTGTGGACCGTTTGAGGGCAGATTATCTTCACTGGATTTCCATAGGGAGTTAGTTTGAAATGTGTGGAATGAGGGAATCAGGGAGGACGTGATTCTGACGGAGAAAACAAATGTCATGAAATATGTGCCTATGAATGTCTTTAGGCAATTGTCTTTGGTAAGCGACGCTTGCAATTTTGTATGTGAACCTGTTTTAAAGTTTTACAACACATTCACAGATGCTAGATTCTCGTTGGATGATGAAATGCATAAGCGCAATAAATTTGACCATGCAAAATAAGTTTGAAATTGGAGAAACGACTATAATCTTCATTGTTTCAAATGCTACCACATGCATGCTATGCACATAAACTATCCCTTTCCACAGTGATAAATCCAGATTTCCAGAAAAAAAACTACATTTCAAAGAAATTATTAGTCCATATGGGTGCAAGTGTGCGTAGTACATGTAGATGGTACTTTAAGGACTCTAAAATGTATCATCTCATTGCTTAGAAGCCCTCAAGTTTCCCCGTTCCAACGGAAATGCGTATTCTACATCATAAACCACGAGTGAGGGCAATCATAAAACAAATGTAATGATTTTCCAACCGAGCTTTTTTCAAACCATACAAATGGATCAAACACAAGTGTTCTTTTTCCATGAGACCTCATAATGCTGTCAACTGGGTCCATTAAATTAGTAAAGAGAATGTAGTTTACCACAAGTTACGTACCCCAAAGTACGTATGGGTGCAGATGAAGAAATAAATTTCTAACAAAAAGATTAAAATGGGAAATAAAATTTGTTAGTTAAGTTGAAAAGTTACTCACTCAAACTGATGTCAAGTTTTGTAGGATTTACTTTGACTTTTCAAAACATGCATGGCTTAATTTCCCGGAATGGTTATCAAGCTAACACACATGGTGTTAGTTAAAGTAGCCGTTGGGTTTTAAAATGTAAAAGTTTGTTTCCAATCCTGGCTAACATATTTTTGTAATTTGAGAGTTTAATCTCAAGTTTTTTACCATTCTTTGGGTGAATCGCCTAATAAATATGCAAAAATCATAACTATTCCACATAAAGAAAACAATGCACACATGGAAACACATGATTCAATTAACATTTAACATAAAGACCCATGGATCCTTGCATCCTCTTTTGTAAAGTAAATACCTTCCCTTTTCGCGTGCAAATTCTATTAAAGTGCCATTCTGATTTATAATTATTTGTACTACTCACTACTACTGACAAGTTAAAAATGCCATTGTCGGAGAGTAGACAATGCGTACAGGGGAGAAGATACGGCGCGTAAATAAAGTTAAGCTAGGGATCGTGACCAAAGGCAATAAAAACAGCAGGAACAGTGGCCCCTGATCTTAAGAAAATGTTGATTTATAGGACACTAGTGCCACAGGGCCGATGCCACAAGTCATTATTACAAGCATTGGACAGTGCGGCTTATGATCATTTACCCCCTGTGTGGAATTCAAGTGACGCAAACATAAATAGAATTATTTTATACATTGGGCATCCACTTGGCTTCATTTTCACAGCTTATTATCAAAAGTCCTTTCAATTTTTCATCTTTCATAATGCTCCATAGTGTTTGCATTAATAATCGTTATAATAATTCAAGCCTTGTCTTCCTTAGGTATATACACACTTTTGAAAATGCAGCAAATGAATATATATATATATATGGAAAAATTGAAAACTGGATATTCCAAAGAGAACATTTCTATGCATACCATAAAACAATAAATTCTTTCATTGTGTCAGTAATATCCCGTTAGATGTTTATTATAAGAACCATAATAAATGTAAGGTGCAAAGAGGTTGTAACGGTGATTGGTAGAGGAGATGAATTCAACATATAAGCGAAATAAGAGCTAAAAACACTTATGCCAATTAATATACTAAACTGAATACATATTTCAAGATGCAGACTACAAACCAGAATTCAATTTGGATGGGTAAAACATATAAATTGGAATCCCTTCGCAAGCTCTCAAGTTTAATTAAAGAACGCTAAATGGGAAAGAATCGGCGGATCCCATCTCAAGTGTCTGACAGTTCCCATTTTGGGTCCAGGTTTATCACCTCCATTGATTGACTTTGGGTGCAGAGGTGAGAACAAGAATTCTAATCCACGTGTTCCTTTTTTTCACCACTAGTTACGTTAGAAACATCTTTTTGGAGGCAATCAGCATTTTCTCAAGTCTTCCTAACTAACTAATAATATATATTTCTAACTAGGAGCATATCAAGTCCAACTATAACTATAGTGAGCCACCCATCCAATCTCCTTAATCACTTGTGTCTTCTTAAGTACGGAAGAATGACGAATGAGAATTTCATTAACCCATATTTACGGCATGAGGAGCAAAAAAAACTCCCTTCCGCATATAATACACATAATATTCCCTTTCTTTGTTTGCGTGCAATAATAGACTGTGAAAACTGAATAGCTTTTTAATAAGTGATGACGTGCAAATTGCTCTACCGTATGCACTATGCTGTATACTTGTACTCTTGCTTTTACAAAACGTGAAAACAATTTTCTCCACAAGAATACATAAGTCCATGTCTAGTGACTTTTATTTTCAAAGAGTATTTTTTTCAACAGTTTCAATAACCACAAGTACACAGTGGATTGAATTAAAGTGACAAACGTTTTCATTCCTCTCAACGATACTGGATTAGATTATGGGGAATTTTTTCATACCAAAGAGTCTAAAATTATTGAATGCGTATCAAGAATCCATTTTTCACAATTTTCTCAGTCAGTCACTATTATTATTATTACACACGTCTGTCTGAATTTCATTGGTACAGGCAGAGAGAGGTGATAAATGGTTCAAAATTCAGAAGCCGCTTCGTCATCCTGCTCCGGACAAAAGCCAGGAACACTTTTAGATTAACAAAGGAGGATGCCTCGTTTCCTTCAAGGAAAAAATGAGAGCACCTCTTCACACAACATAATATTATACAGGGAGCTTATTGAGACTCTTCAAGGGAAGAAAAAACTTGCTTCCTATACATGTTCCTTCCCTTTTATATTATATTCACATTCTCCTCAAATCCTTGGCACTAAATGCTTCAAATCTTAAATCAAATTGTCAAACTAATTTAGATAGCACCATTCTGGTGTATTTACCAACTTATACAGATCTTTGAGATCATATTGGCATTACACAGTAGTACTATATTCTCTTTACTTGTGCTCAAAGTATGTATGCAATATTTAAGCATAGTTAGTATATAATGGTGGCAAGAATTTACAATGGACAGAGTCGAGATTTTTGTTCGGGAGTTAAAATCCATCATTAAGATCCGCAACGCATGTTGTCATCATTCTGATGGATGAGTTTTCCTTACTTTTGTGTGCTAGGATCCACCTTGAAGGCAACTTTTCACACCTATTTGGTGGATGTTGCGGTGCATAAGTTAAAATCTAGCATGCTAGTACATAGTATTTTCAATGTGAGAGTAGAGTTAATGAAAAGTTCATTATTTTCTAGTTTCGTAAAATGCATACTGGATAATGTCCCACTTGACAAGTTACAATGGATGTGAATTTAACAGTGATTGAGACGAATTTCTATAAGTTACTAGTTGCAAAGAACTTTTTTCAAATGCTTTGGGATTTTAACATCCATTTCGAGATTAATTTCACTGTGATACATGGACAGTGTTGTGATTGGAAAATATTTATGTTTTTGAGATTTAGCGTATGCCACTCATTAGTAATTTACTACTGCTGGAAAGTTGGCCAAGTCTATTTGCTCAAGTTTTGAGCTCTGACTGACTGAGGTCAGTTTTTATTTGTTTGCTCAAATGTTCATTATTGGGGTTTGTACACAGTTTGTGTGCACCCAACTAATTTGGAACGTAATCCAAGACAATTGTCGGCATTGCATATGATGATCCTTCTCAAACGAATTCAGACCGCAGGCACTTCTAATGTGTACAATTATGATTATTTGTCTCATCACAGTAGTGACTACTGACTGACTGAATACCGTAACTCATTTTCAATGTCTCAGTATAATATTATCTATGTATAGTTTAACTGGACATTTCGCCCACATTTTGTAAACTCTACTACACTGTGCAAAAAATCAAGCACATTCATAATATGCATGATATAAAGATATAAAAGCGCATATTCAATCAAGAGGAAAATTAATGGAACAAAAATGCATTGAATGGTTAGATATTTATAAATGCACTTTTAAAAAGTGTGTATTTGTGTAAAAAAATGAAGAATTTCGTATGGCAGCTGCAGAAGGCTTTTAAATCAAAATAAATCCAAAATTTCTTATGCATAGACATGGAACAAGTGATTATTTGCCTTTGCCCTGAATTGTTTGCAGAAGAACTTTCCATTTATTACCCATATCCAGTGCATACAAAATCCATCTTATGTTCTTTTTCCCAAGTTCAAACAAATCTAACAAGTCATGAGACCAAGACGGCATCTTGATCCACAAAAAAAGAGCCACACAACATTCGGCTTCCTTTAGTGACTGTAAAAAACAGTGTGGGAGCATGCTATACAGACTGTTTGAGCAAATAGAAAGTGTGCTGGAGAAGATGTCTAGGAGATTCGTTGTATAGCTATGAGAAAAAAATAAGTAGAGAAACAATCAGACCTCAATTTTTCCTTGTTAGCAACATCAGTTTGAAGAAAAAATAAGTGATTCCCATGAAATATCGTAGTACGTGCATAGAAATCAGAATGTGAAAACATTGTGGTTTCCTTTTGTTTCTGACGAAAATGAAAGTGAAGCATGTCAAGGGAGTTTTTTCATCAAATCCACTTGGAAATACATACATAACGTACTTACATACATGGCTCATGAATTTGGCCGTAATAGGGTAGTTTTTTGGAACTACCAAAGAAAGGGTTCATTTTTTGACAATGCAGCAATCTATATACCTCTTTTCAATGCATTTTATTTACCAGCAGTTAACTAACTACACATTATGGATATATGGGAACTATGTGGTCTACAACGATTCCAAATGCTCCCGAAAACGTCATTTTGGAGGATTTGAAGAATTTTGAATAACTAACTGAATAGAATGGAGGTAAAATTTTTGGCTTCTATTTTAAACTAGTGTGCTGTAGTTAACACCAAACCATAATAATAAGTAATGGTTTTGGTGTGGCTTGAATGCCTCACTATATTCAATTGAATGTGCATGGCAGTTTGACTATCGGCCGTGGAGCCCTATTGTAAAATTTCATTTTTGTAATTACAGTCCTTTTCTGTTTTCCATGCCGTGCTAACAAGAAGTCTCCAGTTGAGTTATTCACCGAACCAGATCAACTCAATTGCGTATTCTGCGGCTATTCACTCCGTTTTGGATGATTTGAGCCTTCATCATTTAGTTCTCTACAAAGTTTTTCACTGCCGGTGTTTAGAATCATGGTGATCTCCATTCTAAATGGCATTCGGTGAGTTTTATGAATGTCTTTTTTCATCAAGATGCTTTGCAATAGACAGTAGACATGGAGAATTCAAGCGGTGAATAAAATAACAGAATTAGAATAGTAGATGTCAAGGAGTTTGGGTAGTCTTGTTATTTCCACGTATACGGCACAAATGATCCAGTACGAAAAGTACGAGCAACAAGTCTGATGCGGCGGTGAGCGCAATTTTATGCGTTAAATGATGTGTAAAATTGGTCTGACGAACATTGAAATTGAAGCCGACAGATTGTTTGACCCTACTACATGCATTTTCTTGGGCATGGAGAAGAATACATAGAAAGGAAAACAGGGAATGCATAACACGTAGTTTTGTGCTTGTGTTTATAAAATAAAATCTCCCAACGATTTGAAATGTTGCTTCTTTCAAAACTTTTATTCATAGAATTCGGAATACCATAGACTTTATATGTATATTTTATGATACACACTACTTCATCGTCAAGTGAAGCATTGTTTGACCTCTTAACAATATATAAACCCTATTCAAAATCATCCAAGAAAACTTACAAGTCACTAAAATGCAACAATTCAACATCTTGAAATGTGTGACTGTAATCTTTACTACTGAAAATGGTAAACTTCTAACTCGATTTAAGGGAAAAAACAAACATAATTTTATGTGCGTATCAATGGACATTAATACAGGCTATATGAGAGAATCTGTAATGTGAAAACCAATAGGAGGTCCCTTCAGGTACAACATGATGTTTTGTTTCATTACACAATAAAATGCATGTACAACGTCAGGATTTGTGACAAATGATACACTGAGAGAGCTGATGATAAAATGCGTAAGAAAGATTTACACACCACATTTATAGTCAGCTGACTTAAAACAAAGAGATTTTCCATAAATAAAAGTTAGCCAGCAACTTATCGTCCCAGCTACTGTGGCAGACCAAGTAAATCTATTTCCTACAGATTTGAGATATCATAATACATAACGGTTTAATGTTGGTACAATAAATTTTGTTGAAAGTAAAAATGGACCGCACAGTGAAAGTTAAAAAAATGGACCCACACTTTTAATTTCACTATATGGATTAGATGGAATCTGTAAATGGAAGGAGGCACGTTGATTGAAAAATTAAGTGGCCCAAGAAAGATATAGGGAGGCTGAAATTAAAAAGGTTCTTTTTTTCTGGAGTGGACCTCGTCGGCGATTTATTTATGGTAATCTACCCTTGCATGCATAATGTATGGGTTGTAATCATGTACTATGTTGAATTGGGGAACAAGACAGGAGAAGACACCCTTTCTTGGCACATTACATGATTATCTCGTGTTCTCAGCCAAAGTCTGCTCAGTTTCCATTGATCATCCTCCTTTAACGTGTCTAGTGCGTATGATGGTGAGTTCAAGTGATTTGGGGGCAGATGAGCAACTTGTTTCCGTTAAAAAATTTATTATTGTCTTCTTATTAGAGTGCTAACAAGGATAAAAATCCCTTTTCTTTACTATACAGGGCCTCCGGGGCAAAAAAAAACATACTTCTATATCAATTATACTCTCAAACTTAACTAAATCTAATTCTACAGAAACCCACATATTGGTAAAAAATTAATAAATCTGACATTGCATTAGCACCAACACATTGAAATCTATTCAAAGCTTTGTCAGCACTCAAATCATTTTTGGAAGCTTTTACTGGTGCAAAAAAAAGCAGAGATTAGTAACTATTCCAAGCCAAATAAACTTTGTTTTTGAGAAGAGGAAATGGCAGACCTCATACAATTTTAACGGCTTTTCAGCAGCATCAAATTTCTCCCATTTCTCATCACTCTCCCATACTTACCTATATGACGAGATAAGATCTCAAACTCCCGCATCTCCTTATTTCTTGAGAGCTTGTAAACCGCTCACATGATGATTACATGACAATGACTAACTAACAGAATCCTGTGCAGTCACTTACTAACTAAACTAAACTAGCTAAAACTACAACTGAACTGACAATGGAGCCATGTGTGTGGTTTCCCCAAAGTCCAGACCAGTATCATGTACTGAATTGACCCCCAGCATAGATGCATGTCATTTTAGTTGCTTCCTGTTATCCAATGCTAACCAACCCACTAACTAACTAACTATGAAACAAAATGATGGTGGCACCGAACAAGATAAAAATTGTAAAATCTTCTTCTTTTATTCTTCGTCCAAACGTTAACAACTATTATTATACAACAACATTACAGTTACATGATACTAACTAACTTAACTAACTGCCAACCCAACAATACATGTACACACCCTGTAGCAGTACTTACGAACAACAGGACAAATTATACAATGAGTATGGAAAACTGGAAAACAGAGCATTAAAAAACCGTCACTCACAGTTTCATCTGTACAAATCTCTCCTTGTTTCAATGATTGGTTTAAAACAACAACCTGTTGCGTTGATAAAATGGAAACACTTGATTGACTTGTCATTTAAATACAGACAAAAAAAAGTCCAATGCGTCTCAAGTGACCATTGACGTACACAAAACAGACATACTACATAAATTCCATGACTAGAGCACTAATAATATGAAGTGGTCCAAAAAACTATGCAGACAGGAAATTGTAATGAGCAAAAAAAATATTTCGCTAAAACTTTTGATTCTGATTGATATTTTATAAGGCACAGATTGTAAATTTTTCAACATTAACACACAAGGTACATTTATATAGGAAGCCCTATCTTGTTATCATTACTTACTCACGTACTAATACATTTACTTACATGGACAGATATAGATACTGATATACTGATGGTGAATTAAACTTTTCCTCATTCCATACCGTACGAATGTGTACTTGTAGAGGAGAGAAAAACTCAGGTGTGCAACTGTGAGTGAATTTACTTTGTTAGTTAGTAGTTCCTATTGAGCGCAAAAAGGGCCCCCCTTTGCCCTAAGCCTGAGCTTTTCTGGAGGAAGCTTTCGAGACTCGTTCGTAGCACAGAGAGAGAGAGAGAGAGAGATACACACAGGACCCTTCATATTATAAGTTTCTTCCTTCCTTTTGCCTGTGAAAAAAAGAGACACACAATTTAAAATCCATCCGTGTACAATACTTCCACCACTTTTACATACCTTGGCAGTCTTTTCATTGAGCTTTGAAAACTAACTAAATTGACTGAATGCCATGAGTTTGATTCTAATCTTCTGCCATATCTCCCGCATATACACAATACTACAGTAATGTGCTATAAAATGCGTATATATTTACATTTCCATGTGTGCACAGACTCACTAACTAACTAAGAACCATGAAATCAGCTCTTCTGTCCCGATTTAATGCAGTGGAAAGCCCAGGAGCTTTCCACTCCCAATATACACATACGTGTGCCTTAGTCCAATGTACAAGGAGTTGAGTGAGGCCCTTAGAATGCAAGAATGAATCCTATTTTTTCACTACGCATGTAATTCAAAGGTCTGAAAAGTCCCCTCTCCCTTTTTTCCTATTGTGCTCTTCCTAGCACAACATATCGGCACATTACACGTACGTAGTATACATACCTTCACTACTGTTGGACGGAACTAACTAACTAACTGAAACTTCCATGGCTCAAGGAAGAAAAAAAATTCTAAGCCTTAGTTAGATCATAGTATACACAGTAGATGATAAATGTGCTTCTGCACAGGGGATCTTATTCATTTCACAAGCACACTTTAGCTATAGCTAGCTCACTCACTACTACAAATGCCCTATGCTGTAAAGTCTGCCTAACCATAACTACTGTATAAGGTGGCCAGCTCATGCAAAACTAACTCCTATATATGGCTGTAATAATAATAATACAATCCTTATTCCTCTGTTCAACCAACCTACATATGTATATGTGCACTCGGTGACAATGAAAAAACTATAGACTTCGTTCGTATGCTCTCCAATGCAAACCAGCTGTATTGTAAGCAAAAATGCACACAATTTTGAAAAAAAATCATAATATTGCAATATTATTCCATTTTCATTCTATTTTGAATTTTACATCCAGCCAGATAGTCCCGTGCTCAATGAAAACCACGCTATGTATGCAATCAATATGCACAGAAAATCAAATTTCTTAGCTCAATTTACCTTCAAATATTAGGATTGCTGCCACCATGAAATGGCATCCAATAGCTCCTCATCTTCAGGACTCACAGGCTCATAGTTTTCATAGTCATACATGGCAGTGTTATTATTACTAGTATTGCCATTGGTAGCATTGGCACTATTGCCATTGGTTGTGGACCCATTGAGCACACTATGATGTTGATGGTGATGGTTAGAAGTGACATAGGATGACCCTTCGGACACATAAGGGGGAGAAGACGGGTCCTCACTGGACGTGGGGGACAATTGATGATTGCCCTGAGGGATTCCTGAAGGATTGCCAAAATGCACAGGCTGTGGACCATTCTGGGCAAAGAAACCTTGGTTCTGGTGATGATGCAAATGACCCGTGGTAATAAATGCTTGCTCAAACTCAGAAACAGATGGGAAACTATTCTCGGACGGACTTTTGGCCAATTCCCTTAGTTCCTCCTCCTCGTCATCGTCCTCATCGTCTCGCAAAATGAAGTCATTGATTTCGGCTGAGCTATTGCTGTGGTTGCTATGCAGATGAGAATGTGCATGCAGAGAGGAAGGAGACAAGCTACCACCACCAGTGGCATCCAACAGCACTTTTAAATTCTTGATGTAGTCTACGGCACAACGAAGAGTCTCCACTTTGGACATCTTTTTGGACCGATGGCCTAATGGGATGGAGTGCTTGAGTGCAGCAAATCCATTGTTTACCTACAAAAGAACAAAAAATTGGTCTTAAGTAAGTAAAACATTTTAGAACAAGAGTTAAGCTCCTTTCTATTCGCTTGGAAGGAGAAAGGCAAACGACATAGACAGCTTACTTGTGAAGCCAAAACGAAAACATTGCATTCCACATGTATACATATTCTACAGTAACGCTAGTTAGTTGTAAATGACCATTGAAAAAAATAAGAGAGCTTTTTCATCCTCAGCAAACCATATAGAGAATCAAAGTTCAGTTGAAATGACTTAGGCACGTGTGAGCGAGAAGATAAATATTGCACAATCAACCTTGTATTACTATTATCTGGATTATGCCATCACTGTTGTATTGTCATTACATGTAAGTTTGGACTGCAGTTTTTTCATTATCATCGTCATTTGATTGACACATGTGACAAACACAATTGATTATATGGAAAATTTCATTTGTCTCCAAAGTTTAGCAATGCTAAGTATGCTGTGCATACAAAAGACAATAAGGTGTCAGTATCCACAACTTGGGATTTTACTTCCTTCCCCAATCAGAATATAATATAATATGCATGCATATTAAGAAAAGGCATAGAATTGCTCATCATTCATTAACTGACTTGACTAACTATAGCAAACTAACTGGTTGCACACCAAAGTGAATGCTCTATTTTGTATAAAACGAGTTGCATTAGTTTGTACAACGGTTCTTAACAGGAACGACGGGTATTATCCATGATTTCAACATGTGCACAAAGCATTGCATGCGTGACCATTGCATATGTGATTTCATGTAGCCAACAAGTTGCTTCCATATGTTGAAACCAAAGCACACGTTTTTTCTTCTCCAAAAAGGAAAAAAAAGTCAAAAGTGTCTTGTGTTCAGCCACTAAGACACAGGCCGTAAAAATTGTTCACTGTCTTAGCTACTAACTAACCAGCCAATTTAAACTATATACAGTAGTAGAGTTGACTCTAGTTTAGTTTGGAGACTGCTTTTTACGGTAAGTGCGTTGCACGTATTGCAATGCAATGGAACTCGGACCAGATGGCTAATATGCTCTCGTGTGTTATAAAATGCTTTTCAGTTCAACCAGCTAACTAACTATATACATATGGGCAACCTGCGGATGTGGCTACGAAAATCGGCTCCCATATTACTATCATGCCGTACTTATAAAATGTAGTATATAGTTGTAGTGGTAGGTTTTGATTGTACGGACTGAAAAAGTAAAGATCCAGAGACAGGAAAACGGGAGCAACTGTATATTATATATACACGTACAAACAGGTAAAAAAAAGTGTAAACGTTTTTTTACTATGTTTGGAATGGTAGAAAAAAATGATTTTTTTCTGTCAATATTTGACTTGTTTGCCTTCACTCCAGGTGAGTTGACATAGGTTTCGAAAATGGGGAACCAGTCAATACATTCATGTAATTAATGAATGGTTCAGTTTGTGTTGGCTCACCCACAAAGATGATTTAAAGCTGTTTATGATAAAATCAGAAAAAATACCGTCCACCAAGTTAGTAGTGTGAACCAAGTAAAAGTGATTTAGAAAGGGAAAAAGTAATGATCATGAGATTCTTTTTCTAATTAAAATAGACTAGGTGAAAAAAGTATCAAGGTGTGTTCCGTACACTTTTTTGATAGTTATCAGCGGATAAACGGTTCTGGCCAAGTGTTTACTTACACCATATATTAATTGACTATAGTAGTGTATGGAGAACATCATTAATTAATATGGTTTGACATGAAGATTCATCAGCTGTACAAATAATGTTTCCTTTTCGGAGCATTTAGATAGTGGATTCAAACTGACATGTACAAGTATTAGGTATAGTTAGTTACATACTATATAGTTTGTGGCCAATTTTTATACGATACACGGCAAAAAACTTTGACATTTACATGCTCTGCTCTACTGTATTTACTCCTGTCTATTTGAGTTTGTTTCAACTCAACTGAAAGAAAGACTAATGAGCGAGCTTACACGATGGAAATCTACCAAAGTTGCTAAGAAGTTGAGTGGCAAATCAATAAATTATGTTTTTACCTGTTTCACCCGATTTCTTTCCCTGGCATTCCGTCTGGCAACAGTGACTGTATGATTCCCTCTCTGAGGCATGCCCAGATGGGAAAAATTAATCTTCCTCTTGCACTTTGATTCCATAGGACTGGCAGAATACTCGAGTCCATTGTTACTATTGGCTCCGGCACTCCCAGGCTCAACTTTTATATTCATCATGAGCCGATGATTACTATTAGCATGATTCTGAGAACTGGGAGTATTGGGGCAACTCACTGAATTGCTCAGTGGAGAACCATTCTCCCCAAGAGGAGACATTTTCATCAAATGTGGGGATCCCATGGTCACCATTAGTCCTTTACTCATTCCAGTAGCTGCTGAACTCATTTCAAACATGACAAATTCTTTCTTGAATTTAATAACAAACAGTCAAACTAACTTGTGTCTGTTATGTTTTTCATTTACTTCTCAAGAACTCACTAACTAACTAACTACTAACCAACTGGCACATACAACTGAGTGGCTAGAACGTACAGTGGAGAGAAGAAAAGGCACAAGGATAGTCAACTCAAGTTGTCTGTGTAATGTGTGTGAACACCAAGTCGTCTGGACACGGACTGAAATCCAGTGGTACATTTCGTCTACCTTTATACATGAGTGCAATCAGAGTGAGTAGTTAGATAGGCTATTGTTGTGGACGACCAGTTTTAGGTACGTACGTAACATGTTGGATCCATGCAGCTCATAGTATTACATATACAGTTTGGTTAGTTAGTTGGAATCATGAATACAGATATTATATATGCCTGTGCTGTAGTTCGTTTCACAGCAGCTCAGGGATTTAAAAAGTGCTCCCCTTTTCCGTTCCTAGTTTTAACGAGTTGTACATACGGTCCTACTAACTAAGGCTAAGGTACATATTAAGTTAGTAAGTAAGAGAGAGAGTGAGAGAATAAGGGACTCCCGTTTTGGAGAACTCTCCACGCGACTACTAAGAATTTTACGCGTGCCCTTAGATGTGGGAAATGTATGGATGGAGAGTACTGTAGGCTAGGTAAGTAAGTAGCAGGCAATAAGTGGTTGGAGGCCGAAGGACTCTTTTTCATGACAAACATGCCATCTGGAGATGCCCTTTGGAAGTTTGCTAAAGTAAGTGCATTTAGTATGTTTGTGTGTAATTGTAATAGTTACATAGTAAGGATCGGAGGATTCGGATAGAATGAGTCGTTGTAGAATTCCGGATTTCAAATTGAATGTATTGAATCATTTATGTAGTTAGCTGGTTAGCACTTAGTTAGCTGTTTAGTTTGGATTGCACTGATAAACTGATTTACATGTGACCAACCAATATACGTCTGTAAGAATGAAAGTTGTTTGTCACATGTTTTAATGCATTATTTTGACGCTATTTTCTATTTTTTTAAACATTCAATTAAAATTTGTTCTTAAGAATAAGATTACAGCTTGACAGGGGAAGTCTGACGGTACCGTGGACAGAGCTACGCAAAACTTGAAGTTTAAAGAAATTATTGTATGCCAGTAGGATTTATTTGTTAGTGGACGTATTTCAAATAGCCTTGAATAAACTTTGCCTTAACAGAGGGAAAAAAACGAACTAATAATCACCAAAGCTTTTAACTGTCTGGCTTATAGTACAGCATTATTTTTCAGTTTTAAAAGCTTCATAGCTTTTAGCTAAACTAAAAGTACAAACATTGCGTAGTGAAATTGAGTATAGAAAGAACCCTAAGGGATGAGAAAATAGGGGCAAAATCCATCGAACCGAATCAAAAGCTGAGAGTACATGCTTTTTTTCTTCTTCTTTTTTTTGCATTTTGTAAGCTTTGATACTTTGATTACTACTACTACTACTTTTGTGTATGTACAATATATAAACTGCTGGAGAGATGAGAATCATGGTTTTTAGAGAACAGGAAAAAACTTTAATCTGGTTTCTATTTTTTTGTTCTTGTGTATGTCCATCAAACAATATTCTTTGACAACGATATGAAAAATGTGATATGTTGCTCTGCTTGGATTTGAATAGCTGGATTTTTCAGGATTTTTTTTATCGTTTTTTTTTCAAAAACGGGAAAGCAAGTTCTTTTTCTAATCTGAAAAAGTGTGAAATGTATTTTTTAACATTTTGATCATTTTTTTTAAAAGATACAAAAATGCAAACTATATCAGTTTGGTAGAATTTCCTAAGAAATTTGGTAAAATCAGTCAACTTAAAATACAGCACAAAGTTTGCAAGCTAACTACAAGATTATGCAGTATTTACTATTGGAATTTCATAGTGTTTTTGCAATTCACATGAGATTATGTATAACTTACAGAATTAGTCATATGCACTTCTTAGAAAAATCATGATTTCATCCAACATTCTAAGATCATGGAAATGGAAAAAAGTAACATGCAATCTTTAAACTGATAACTCAATAAAAGGCCAGAATGTTTCACAGCCCTATCATTAATAAAAGAGGCTCTGAATGCAACTTGTGTTATCTCCAAATGCACAAAAACGTACAAAATATTTTCTTTGGAAACAGAAAATGTTACAAACTATCAACAATGCTTGCTATTTTTAAGTGAAGAGATTAATGAACCATTAACGGTGGGTAAGCTGTATATCGTAATTTAGCATGCGTGCACATTGAAAGCACGCATTCAAAATATAAAGAGCTCTTGCTTTGATTTGAAAGCCAAGATAATAGCGACTGGTTTTATCTCCCACACAGCATCATATAATAACAGTCTACAATAGATGTATATAGTGCTCCTGTGCATTCAATTACTTGGTAGCACCAAACTTAACTTTTTTTCAGCTCCATCCGGTCGGTCCACTCAAACCTGACTACCTAAAACTTCAACTCAAAACAATGAAGAAAAGAAAGAAAAAGTTTATGCAATAACTTGCGCGCTTTTTTTGCATGCTGCGCAAATGAAACCCTTAAATTGGTTTTAAAATTTCATGCTGCACTGAAAATACAAGCTATTCCATGTACTGCTAAAAGCTACAACAATGTAAACAATTGAATAAGGTACAACGGATGATTTTATTGTTGCCACTAAGCCAACTTGGAGTGCAAATCTTGATCTTTACTAACTAACTAACAAACAAATTATGAGTCAGTCCAATTTATTTTGTTTGTGGAACAGAATGTGCAGCTCCATGTTTATTGCTTCCGTATGATATACCGGAATGGAAGAATTTCTGGCTTTTTCCCTTTTGGTCCATTTTTATGGAAAAATGACCAGCTAACTAACTAACTATATGCACGTTCTATTGTGAATAAGTGTTTATATATGATATTTATTCAAATTGTTCTTTTCATGGGATAACAAAGTTAGCTTGCACATCATGAAGCTAACGATGCTAGTCACAATAAACTTTACCATATATTATTCTGATTCAATTTTTTTGCCTCCATCCTATTATTATTTACTGACGGACTGGCCCCATTTGACATTATTAGGATTACACGCGCTCATGAAAACTGACTGCAGTATAATCAGTTTCGCAACTTGTGCACCTGCTGACTGAACCGTGTCGATAAAAAAAGTGAGTTTAGATGGAAATGGGCACTGTGGCCACCTTTAAAACTCGTTGCGTGGGAAAATCTTGTCAAGATTGGGTCCGAAAATTATTCTTTGTTCTGGTTGTTGGCTTTGTCTCCCAATCTGTGGAACAGGTGAATAATATCAGCCAGTGTAAAAAAACAAGAAATTCACCATAGGAAATACCTTAAGTTAGACTGGAAGCATTTCTGAAGAATTCTGTAGAATCCTTCCTTTATTTAGTTACATTTGCAGGTGCGCAACGTAAATTCACATGCTGTTTATTCCTCATTAATTAAGAGCACGAGTTTTTACATAACATGAAATAAAAATAAATGTATAGGGAATCAACAACAGGACACAAAACAGTGAAAAAACATTGCTATTACGGGCATTTTTTAAATTCAACCAAATCATTTATCTGGTCAAGCATGCACAATCATAATGATGCTTCTCTGGAAATGTGGCTCACGTAAATGCGAGCAGAATATACGTGTATAATAGCATCGCTTTGTGTTGTTTTGTTGTAGAGAGAAGTTAGTTGACCCATAAGTTCATTGTGGGATCCAAAGATTATTGCATGCAATGCAAACTAACTAAACTAACTAACCACTTGAGGACAATGGTTATTTGTCGCGTGCACAAGAGTGAGTAAAAACCCATTGGTGATTATATAAATCTCATTTGCAAGAATTCTAAGGTTATACTATATGGCCATCACCTTTGGCATGATTGGAAATCGCTCAATCAGGATTATTATCCCCTCTTGTTTGGGTTCCTAGATAGTTTGAACATCTGGAAAAAATATGCATGTACATTCTTCCGGGCAGATGTAATATGTAATAGCGTTCTTTATGGAAGCAATGCATTTTAAATTTCGCACAGAGGCCTGTTTAAAAGTATTTCAATTTTTATCTTGAAACAATTGTATTTCCTACAGTACACAACTGAAGTTGTGGTGAGGGGACATTTAATTGTATCCACTAAAATACCCTAATCGGCAGTTAGCTGAAGAAAAGATAAAACATTTTTTTTGCATTTTCAAAATAACCATATATTTCCCAATTTACGGATTTATTTCTATTATATGATGTTTGTTGCACTACATTATTATGTATGCATGGATAATATACAACTTTTTGTCCCAAAAGAACCAAATAAGTATTATGACCACGTGTACGGTATACATACTACTATAATATGTAGTATTCCCCGCTTTGCATAACATTGCATACATGGGGGAAGAACAGTTAACTTTTTAAACACAAATCAATCTGTGTAACAATGAATACAACGGTTTTCTGTGATGCTTCACTGGATCCACTTTACGACGAGTATGTAAGATAAATATGCTATAATGAATGCATGTATGTATGCGTAAAGTATTCTCACATTTTTTCTAAGAAAACTTGAGTGAGGACTGGACCAAAAGGGTTCCACTTTTCCCCTGTGGACCCAAAGAGTTATGATGAATATGAATGCCGTTTTGACAAACATGTTTATCTGGGAGATCTTAATATGTGTATTATGTGTGAGTCTCTTATCATCTTGTTTTCCAAATCAGAGGAAGTACGGGTTTACTTACACATGCATGGGAGAAAGAGGGGATTGCTTTTGCTTTTTCTCCACGCAACAGACTGGATACAAAAAAATGTGCATTATGCACACTCCTCTATTGTTTTCATGTGTTAACCCTTTGGATGAGCGTTTCCTAAGAAGGATGTAGTCAAATGCAGGATTTGAAAGTATAGCGTCTTTTATGTGCATGGGGAAATCTTTGCATTTTTCAACTCTCATTTTAAACGCATGTTCACGGGAGTAAATTGTACGTTTTGATCAAGTTTTGCTGTCTAATGAGTCTATTTAGAATTGCATAGTTGTAATAATGAATAAGTAAAACTACGTGTTCTTTGATGCTGCATAATATTAGCCTAATATGGAATCACGGGGATGTGTTTTCAATTTTAGAAAACAGTGCAATTTGTCATCATGAAAACACACAGTAATGTAGAGATACATTGCTGAAAGTGCTAAGCTATAAGCAAATGCGAATGATAATAATTAAAATCAGAACCAAACAACATAAACAATATATGGAAATTGTGCTAGAATTTCTTCTAGTATTCGTGATATAG
>Ga0210040_10001326_pt1 | contig 37864 bp, 27 predicted proteins | sample CryGeyCG12114_NA_FD_185462 | JGI IMG/M metagenome (GOLD analysis project Ga0210040, IMG submission 185462) | Groundwater microbial communities from aquifer - Crystal Geyser CG19_WC_8/21/14_NA (SPAdes) (version 2) | ecosystem: Environmental > Aquatic > Deep subsurface > Groundwater | place: USA... | reverse complement strand
CCCACGCAGCCCAGGTTGCAGGGTCGGTGGAAGAGGCCTTGGCCGAGCTAGAGCTGGTTGTGCTGTCCCATACACCCCATGAAGCAGAGCTGGATACAGTGCTTGTAGCCACGACAGGTGTGGAGCTAGTAGTGGAGTCCCACGCAGCCCAGGTTGCAGGGTCGGAGGAAGAAGCCTGAACAGGTGTGCTGGTGGCGCTGTCCCAGTCAGCCCACTGGGTAGTGTTGGCGGAAACTGCGATGACTGGGGTTGGGTACCCTGTTGGCATGGTTAGTTATGCTCGGCTTGGGGCCCGGGACAGACATTGTACTTACAGACTGGTGGTCCATAGGAGAGGCTGATCTCCAGCATGCAGTTGCCGTCGGCTACAACAATAGGAGTGGCGATAGCCGCGACAGGAGTAGCAATACTTGACCAAGCGCTCCAGCTTGGGTCGCTTGAAGCACTTGCCGAAGCACTCCAGCTTGGGTCGCTTGAAGCGCTTGCCGAAGCACTGGCTGAACTGGACCACGCGCTCCAGTCACCATCGCCAGAAGCAGCAGCCGAGGTGGCAGTCTTAGTGACAGTGTTTGAAACAAGGATAGTCTTGGAGTCAGTGGTTGTTATGACAGCTGGTGTGCTCTCGGAAGACCAAGCTGACCAGGTGTTAACAGGATCGTTGGCGTGGACGGACACAGTGATCCACTCTGTGCTGGTGGAGGTGATGGTGTCGGTCACCCAAGCGCTCCATGTCTGACTGTCCTCGCTGGTAGCGGCAGAAGTGCTGGCTGTTGCCCACTCGCTCCAGGTGGCCGGATCAGTGCTTTTCTCAGCTGCGGGAGTGCTGGTGCTCTCCCACTTGCTCCATGTCTGGGGGTCAGCCGAGGTAGTGCTGGTCTTCACAGCAGGGGCGCTGCTTGTGGAAGAAGCCCACTCGCTCCATGTAGCTGGATCTGTGCTTGACTTCGCAGCGGGCGTGTTGCTGGAGCTGGTCCATTCGCTCCAGGTTGCTGGGTCCTCGCTAGTGGCGCTCGTCTTGACAGCCGGAGTGCTGCTAGAGGAAGTCCACTCGCTCCAGGTCTGAGGGTCCGAGCTGCTAGTCTTCACAGTATCAGCCGGGGTGGAAGAGCTAGTCCATGCGCTCCAGGTCTGGCTAGCGCTCTCGTTCTCGGAGGTGGTGCTCTTGTGGTCGATGGGCTTGCTCGTAGTGGTCTTGTCAAGAACTGGTGTTTTTGAACCGACTGGGTCGGTCGAAGAAGATGAGTCCCAGGGGTTCCAGCCCTCAGCAGAGACCGAGCCCAAGAGAGCGGCCGCAGCCGCAACAGTGGTAGCCTTCATTCTGTTTGATTTGGTCTGAGGTTTCCCACGAGAAGATTATGTTTACACTTGGTAAAAGGTCGTTTTTTGGTTGTTATTCGTAAAGAATGCCCGCGAAAAGAGTGGCGCGGTAGTGGGAAGTGAATGTGGTGCTTGAAGCGTGAGGCTTGAAGGGCTCGACTAGATCCTGCTCAAGGCCTTGGGAAGAACGAGCAGGAAGGTTGACAGGAAGCGGCGGCGGAAGCAAGCATATACATCGCAAACGTGTAATTGGCACCAAGGACTGGGGCCGATGGCTGAATTAGCGGACCCATGTACAATGCACTAAACCGACGGGGTGTGCCATGATGATAGTGCTAAAGCATTCAAGACAGGATAGCCCTATCGCGAAGTGGGGGACAGTTCTCAGGAACTTTCCTTGATCGTCGTAAGGTGATTTACCTCGTGCTATTGTACCGCCCTTCTTTGTCCCGAGCAGTAGCAAAGCTACGATAACAAATCATATCATTGCAGCGTTCGTTGCTTAGGCAAGTCACGCTGGCATGCTCGTAAATGACATCTTCTCGAATCAGCCAACGATCATCAGCGATACGGCAGGGATGAGAGAAGCTAATCGAAGCGATGTTGTCACCCTCTTAAGGCGAGAAATCATGAATTGGCCGGTACAAATGATGGGAGGGTAACGACGGCGGTTACCCAGAGAAGTTGGAAGCTCAAAGACATGGAGACACTGTCAAGAGCGCCGAGCGAATGCAATCATCGTATGAAACAGCGGCTCTCCATCACCCTTGAAGTCAAGTGAAGACGCAAGCAAATAAATGGTTCAAAAGGAAATTAAACATGACCCCTCTGAAATCAAAAGGAGACATCCGAAAAAAGTACGATTGGATCGGTAAAGCGTCAAGCTTAATTTTAGCTCAACGCTAGCACCGTCATGGTAAAGCACGAGATTACCTTCTACCTCAATTTCACCACGGGATATCCCACACTGAAGGTGCGCAGCGTCTGCTTACCCATGTTGCTTGGCTTAGATCTCACAGTATGATCGTGACCGAGCTCCGATATACCGCTGTTGCGCATGGCAAGCGTTGAGAACATCAGTAAAGTCATACAAACTCTCAAGCCCTTCGTCGTCTCGTCAGGGGTACTTTGACTTTGTGGCACCGATTCTGCCGCAGCCAGGCTCTCGAACTATGCTCGTGCAATGCCACGAGTAGCACAACAGGCCGAGTATTTGGTTTTGGCACGCCCTCAAGATCTCCGTCGTACCTAGGTTCTTCTCCTTACCTACACTGACGGGAAGTCTCTCATTTGCTGATCTCCGAGGCCATCGTAAACAAATCATTTTCTCATTTTCGGTGGCCTAGTCTACCTAGAGTCTCGACATGTTGTTCATGCACCCCTCTGTGAAACATATTATGCCTGACAGACAGCACCACCTTGCATATGCATATGCACTCTCGTGTTCACACGACGCTAATGCAAGCAATCATCTTCGCCACTGACGATTGTGTTTCTAAAGGTTCATGAGCGCAGCCAGCCATCTTCCACCCTGCTAAACGTTGTTAAGATATTACATCATCTCGATCTATTTAGACACAAGAAGCCTTCCCATTGGTTATCGCAACAGCCATGCAACGAGATATTGTAGCACACACAGGGCTATTAAGAATCGCCCAATTGAGCCTCAAAATCCATAAGACCTTCTCGAACTCCTTTATCCCATGCTGCTTTCCTAGCCTCGACGTCTTCGGTGCGCTGATCTTTCATCCATGCGACATTACGCACAAATTTCTCCCTGAATGGCTCACTTTCCGCTTTCTGACCTTTTGCATACTGCTTGCCAGGCTTGAGACCTTGTCGCTCAAACGCATAGACACCCTGGAGATGAAGCTTATATGACTCGACGTCGATGATTGCAGCTTGATCATCGACGTAGTCGAGGTTCCCAAAATTCTCCATGTAGGCCAACTTAGGGTCACTGCTCTGCGGTGGGATATTACGAGGTAGATAAGTCCGGCGAAGACGTGCTGGATCAAGTCCCTCTGTTGGCTCTGACATCGTGAACGATGCCACATAATACTGCCAGCGAGCTTCGTCAGTCAACTCGTCGGTATCGAATGTTCCCTCGTCGGGTGGGTACATCCGAATAGTCGTCGATTTGTCCAGCGGGCTCCATGTAATACGGAAGACCCCACCGTCTTTAGACAATCTTTCAACTGCTTTCCGATACTGCAATTCAATCTTCTGTGTTGTTTCTTCCCTCTCTCTATCCTTGAAAAAGAGGTTAGCTATTTCAAGGGTTTTCTCCTTCGTATCGGACCCAAGTATGTTCATCAAGATGCGCATGATGGCAAACACTAATTTGTCGATTGCATAGAGCTGCCACCCATTCTTGTTGTAGTATCTTCGCAAAGTGTCTTCAAGATGATCTCTCTCGACGCGGCCAACCAGAACTTCACAGCACATCTCCAGAATTTGCTCGTAATAGGCACGATCCCCATCAACATCCTTGAAGAAATCCTGTGGCGTTTTGTCGACCATCCGCAAGGCAAGAGCTGGCTTTCGAGTCATGCCTTCTCCTTTGAAGCGGCGAACTGCTTCTACAACACCTTGCTCGTTTTGCTTGATAGCAGACAAGCGACTGTAGAGCATCTCGAACAAGCGGAAGAAGCAGTACAAATTAGAGTTGGCGTATAGGTTATAGCTATCGTGTGGATATGGCTCATTCATGGATGGCTCTTTGCTGGTGGCTTCTGTTTGTTTGACCTTGATCCAGTTGTTCGGTTGACTCATGTCTTCCGGTGCTGATGCGTCCTGCTCACCTGAAGTGACACTCATGGCTTCGGGCACTGGCGTGGACTCCTTGCTGGTCGGTGCGAGGCTGTCTTCCTTTCCGTTCCGAGCTCTGAGGGCATCTCGAAGTAGCGAGCTAGTCGGCTTGTTGGACAGCTTGTTTTTGCGGGGTTCTGGTCCTTGCGCATCGCTGTCTACCTCGGATTCGCGGTCCTCGGGTGGACTCAAAACCGCTTGGACAGCTGTGTCGACTCGGTCAACGAATGAGTCTCGGTCTAGCCCAAAGTACCTGACCACAAAATCTTGTAGCCACGACTTGGCCTTGGCTTGAATACCAGGAGCAACGTCACTCTTGTCAGACTCGAGCCCTGCTAAGATTACTTGGGTAGTGTCCATCAGTACGTCCGTATCCTTAAAGGAATATTCGAGCTGATATTTCTTGCTTCGCACACCTCTGCCACGGGCTTGCTTTTGCTCCTCGTACTTGGCTTGAATTTCGCTCACCAAGGTTTTGTGCTGGAAAGCTTTCCTGTCGGCATTTTTCTGTGCGATCCCTTGGTGGTCGAGGCTCCTATAGAATTGTTTGTTGATCTGGTCTCTCCAGACCTTCTCCCACTCTCTTTGTACTTGTTTCCATTCTTCAAGCTTCTGCTTCAGGCGCTCCAGAATTATGGGCATGATATGAGCAGGCCGAGCGTACATGTCTTCGAGGACTCTGTTGCCGACTTCTCTACCATATATTTTGAGTATGACCCGCTTGGGAATGGCTTCACTGGCACCACCGAGCCCTCTCTCTACACGAAAGTTGGCAGTCTCTTGCTCATTTCCACCCAAGGAACGAATTTGTAGCACTAGAGGCTCCATTAGCTGGATCGTACGCTGACATATTTCAATATGTGAATCGTAATCATGGCGCTCTTCTTCAATTCGATGGAGCGCCTCTTCGTACTGGTTTTTCCGGTGAGCGACGAATCCACTATCTTCGGAAGCCCACGTAGGATGTGATGCCCAAACGTCATTGAGCACCTCGAAGCACATGCCATCGCGACCTTTGCAGGTCTTGTTCTGGTCTCGTTTAGGCAGATGTCGATAGCTGGGGCCGAATGCGCGGCAGTGAGCAAGGTTCACACGCCCAACGTCGGGACGCACTCGTGCTTCAACAATTTCGTCATGCTCCTCGACACCTAAGATACCTTTGAAATACGCCATCAGATCAGGGTTGCTGCCAATGAACGACTGGACCCGATCTGCGAGAGTGTATTTGTCAATGATATCTTGCGTGAAGAGGTTGATCAGCTTCAGGAATTCTGCATAGCTAGCTCTATTTGCGATCTGCTTCTTAGCCCTGTCGAAGAAGCCGATCTCCTCTTGAGTAGTGCTGGCTGTTGGGGCAGGAGGAAGTGGCTCGGGAAGCGCAGGCACGAGAGTCGGATCGACTGCGGGTGCTACTGCTACTTCTGCAGTCTTCGGTTTTCCATCGAACTTCTGCCTCTTATTTGCGGGTTGGGTCTCTCCGCTGCGCACCCTCGACTCTTGAGCGATCTGCGACTGTGGCTGCGTCGCACTTGTGCCAGGCGCCTTGCGCTTCTTGTTCTCTTTGCTTGTACTTGGTGGGTCGAATTGACCCATCGGAGGTAACTTGGCTGCGGGTCGAGGAGTTTGTGCTTGGGGTAGGGAGGCACCGTAGCCTGTGTCGTTGCGGACTGAGGAGAGCTCGATTTCTTGTTGTGCACGAGCAGCCGCTTGAGCCTTAGCATGCGCTGCAGATTCAGGTAGGAACTGTTTGAAGTCTTCGAGCAGATCGGGGGCTGAGATGAACAATTGCGTGACCTGAGAATAGACGTCTTGGATCGGTTTCGATTCTCGCTGGTAGGTCTGGAGGATCTCGAGGAACTGCTTGTAGATTTCTGGTTGTTGTGCAAAGCGGTTCTAGGTAGATCGATTAGCTACGGTTGATAAGGGTTGAGCGCACGACAAAAGTGACCAAACAAGCAAGCACTAGTGGATGATTTGGACAAGCTTACCTTGATCTTGTTGACATAGCTGATAGCATGATTGAACTCTACGGGGCCTCCACGCTTCACATCTGCGCCATTGCCGAATAGACCGCCTTGGGGAGCGAAGAGACCTCCTTGGCCTGGTGTTGGTGAGGAACCCTGCGCAGGTCGTGGCTGGCCGTTCGCAGCTGCGGCGGCATTTTGCAAGTGCGACACGTTCCTCTGCTCTTGAGCCATGGCTGACTCGTGGTCGTATCGATCTTGTCCCGATTGAGCGCTCTGGTCGTAAGCTGGAAGTCGAGCAGCGCGTGCGGCAGGGGATATTTGCTGGCCCCAGGTTCGGCTGCTTTCGACGGTATCTTGTCTTGAGAGAGCAGGCAAACCGTTTGTCGGAGGCACAATATCAAAGTTTCCTCTCCCTCTTGTTTGCAAAGATTGGGTCATGGTCCCACTAGGCGTCGTGACTCTGATTGCATCTGGGTTCTCGTCGGTGCCGCACTCTATGCGATAGCCTGGAGGTAAGAATGTGTTGAAGCCTTGAATAAGCGCGGGGTGACCGTTGAACAGCTCTGAAACTCTGTTGATAACACCAGGAGTGTCAATGGCTTGGCTCTTGAAGTCTTTCATGATATCCAGGAAGCGATTGTATACGTCAGGCTGGTCACTAAACCTAACTTTCACTTGGTCCAAATAGCTCAGTGCATCGTTTAGAATGGGCTGTTGACCATTTGCGATCTGCTGTTGCACTAAAGCGGGAGACGGCTGTGTCATGTAAGGCTGGGGAACAGTCTGACCTTGAGCTCCAAATGTTTGTGGTCCAGAGGCAGATGCATTCGCAACACCTGCGCCGCCATTGCCCAGAAGGCCGTTAGGACCTTGCAATGAGCCTTGCACCTTCGAAGCTACAGGCTGATGGAGTGGCAGGGAGCCGACATGACTCTGAAGAGGGGCTTGCTGATCCCTTGCCAGACGGTCGAGCTGTCTTTCTCTGGCTTCGCGCATCTCTTCTCGGGCTCGGGCCTCCCTTATTTCTCGTTCGCGACTCATGTATTCGGGCGATTGGTGTGGAAGCGCTGTTGGAATTGCGTTCATCGCATGAGACTGTGTGTGAGATGGAGGCGGCTGGGTGTTGTATTGCGACTGGTTCGGCAGGCCTTGGGTCAGGTCAGCGATGGACAAGCTATGACCGCCTGGACCCTGCTGATGAGCGGCCTGCTGCTGGGGGTGGTGATGAGGATAGTTCGAGGATGGCGGTGGAGGGAGAACATGTGGTTGTTGACTCGACCCGTTCGCTCTAAAACGAAGATTAGTACGCCTATTGGACACAGGGCAGGAACAATGCGAACTGCTTACCCGAATGTGTTGAACGGTCGACCTGGCTGCTGCCCATCACTCACGGACGATGCAGTCTGGTTGCGCCAATGCTCTGCGGGCGTAGAGTTCATCGTTGCGCGGGAAGTCTGAAGCGTAGGATGGTTCGTTGTTGACAGACACGAGATGCAATGCGTGCCGTCCCCTCACAAGCACATGCTGATCTGTTGCACACGCTTCCGTCTTCTCGGTGAAGGTATTGGTCACGTCCGATCTTCAGTACCCAGGAACCGCCAGCAGCAAGACAGCATACGCCTTCCAGATGATACGACGCGATTCAATGATCTTTGAAGCGTTGGGCTTTGGCATGGATACGAGCAGTCGTTGCAAGTCGCGGACTCCAAGTTCGAAAATGAGCTCAGGGAGACGGCGGTGATCGCTAGCGTCCGTCCTTAAGTCCGATCCATGCAAGGGCGTCATTTCGAGCTCGCTTCCTACAACTCAATTGCCCTTCACGAGTCATGGCCAGAGGCATGCTTCCTTCACAAGCTAAGAGTTCGACCAACAATGATTTAAAAATAGTCGGAACCAGCATCTCACTACTTGTATAGTCGGACCTTCCCTAACAGTATCGCGATACGACAATCTATGGCCGAAATGGTCGTCAACCAGATTACTAGGAAGCCATTACTCGTTACCCTCGAGCAGAGCACAGTCGAGATAGGCTCTGTCAGACCCGTGGAGCTCCCCGGAAAATCTACCCTTCGATTTTGTCGTGTTGTTATAATAGAGTAGTTGATTATAGGTACTTTGTTTCCAAATTCTTCAATAGTGGTTTTGTTGCTCGAGGACATCAACGGTTCCTCTAGCAAACTATCAGAGCTCAGAAGCTGAAAACTGATCCGAGAATAACGAGTACTCTCAGAGCCGGACCATAGCTCATCATGCGAACACAATACTCTGATGTGATGTAGAGACCTGGTCCGATTATTGACAATCGGTCTGGCATCGGCGCTGTGCTCACGCGCCAAGGGCCTGGCACAGTCCAGCTCCGACATGAAGCAGTAATGCAACCACAGCATCAGTTGAGTTACTTTTTCCGTCGATGGACCATCACAGCTTCGGCTTCTTCCTCTTCTCATCCTCCTTCTGATCCTCTAACATCTTCTTCCTCTCTGCCAGCATTTCACCCCTATGCCTCAAATGCTCCTCCGACATAGGCAAATGTATCTTATGCTGCTCACACGTGGCATACACAATCTGTCCATCCACACTCTCCATCTGCCCCCTAAGCAATGTAGCTGTCCTTCCATGTTGCACAGCCCAGCTCCGAATACGTATCTTTGTGCCCGATGGAATAGCTTTCAGATAGCTAACGTTGAGCGTCCTCGTGACACCACCCATGAAGTCCCAGTACCCTGGTCGCGCAATCGGACATAACGACAATGTCGTGCACATGTCGAACACTAACGCTGCTGCTCCGCCGTGCACCACCTCGTTGAGGTTGGCGTACTCAGAAGTCATGTCTAGTTCCAGCAAACAAGAAGGGTGTGCGCTTGGTCTAGTTGGGGGATCAGCTAACAAGTTGCCCGGCGTGCCAGATGCAGTGATCAGGCGGAGGTTACTCATGACTGAGTCGTCGAAGTTCTGCATGGACTTGCGGTGGCGGATGAAGTTGTAGAGGTCGAGCATAGACTGGCATGCTGCTTTCGCTTTGGCTGTTTCCTCAGGCGTCTCTTCTGTCATCGCGTCTGTGATATACGGGGGAAACGTGGTGGGCGCCATTGCGTAGACCAATAGACTTTCAACAAGGCAAATGATGTTCTCGAAGTGTCTGTCTTTGTGGGATGTTGCTGTGTCGAGGCTTCGCAGACCTTACACCCATGGCGGTATTGGTTCCATCATGACAACCGATTTACTTGCCGCTGACCATAGCTTCCACTGCGATCCGAAAGTCAGCCTGACCTAGCATTGAGTTGGCGAGCGTCTGGCGCCAGTGATTACTTGTGACGTGAGACCCGGCGGACTAGTATGGAACATAAAGTCGAAGTTGGACCTCGGTAGGAAGTCGTTAGGTGAAGCAGAAATACCAATTTATTCGACACACTCGACTCAAAACAAGCAACACAGTTTCATACGGCATAATTGTTGCAAAGATCTCGAAGAAGGTATTTTGATTAGATAGTGTCAGTCTCGACCAGGTCTGGTGTCACACGCATAACCTCAGACACAAAAACAGCGCCTTCGCTATGTCATGCTGATCGTTGGTTGAAATGTCCAAGACAGATCTTCCTCAACTTGTATTTACATCGTGCTCAGAGTCCTTGCCTATAAGCTAGAGACCAACTTGCTCGTGACACATCATGAAGTTGCTGGGTTGCGGCAGCAACAAGTAACGGGTTCAATGTCGAAACTGGTGTTTAAGCACTGATTCTCTGGTAGAATAGTAGATACGCCACCTTGTTGTCCTTGACCGACTCCTTGTATCTCGGTGTCTGTGGGCCAGAGGCATCTTTAGCAGGGGTGGCGCTGCCGTTGACAATGGCACTGATAGTCGACTTTGATCTCCCGTGCCCAGCGGCGACCTGGCTCCACACATTACCGGCGTCTTCTTCCTCATCTTCGTCGGCTTCGATGTTTTCGTAGCGGTTGGCGCTCGCTTGGGCCTGCTTTTTGTGCTTCTCTAATGCAGCTGCAAGCACTTTCGGGTCTTCTTCGCTTCCACCTTCAGCTACGTCCTCACTTCTTATCCTCCTGATAAGTGTGTCATCGATACGGATCCACTCTCGACCATCTTGACGTCGTATATCAACCGTGTAGTGGCCACCATTGGCGTTCTTGCCGTGGTGATAAATTACCCCAATGAGTCTGTATCTCGGCAAGCCCCCGTGCGCGGCCATTTTGTTTCGAGTAGCAGGCTGGAAAACCTCCTTTGGAATCTCTAGCTCAAGCGGATAGCCAACCTTCTTCCATATCTTTTCAGCTCGCTTTGTCACCGAATTGTACTCGAAGCGCTTCAGATGAAGAATGAGCACAGGCGGTAGTGTCTCGATGAAGACTTGTTTTGTGGCAGATGCCTTCATACCTCGCATCGACTGAAAGTCTCCTTGCATGCTTTCTGGCTTCGTAAGTCCTTTTAGTGCATCAACGATGTTTGACACCTGAGGAGAGCCAATGTCGAGCTGGAGCGGCTGGTAAGGCTCAAGCGTGACGGACAACTTGTTACCGGACACCTTCAGCTCTGATCTCAGCTTGCCACCAAAAATGTTGTTGACAGGTGAATCAGCATTCACTGCACCAGAAGACCGCGTAACTGCCGACCTCTGCTTGTGGCCAACTTCTAGCCAGCCGTCCTGCGCATCCACGTTTTCTGACACATTAGATACGCTTCCCACAGGAGTAGACCGGCCAGAGCTGGCACTCGTGCCAGACCGCTGCATTGCGAGAGTGCATTCTTCGTGAAGCTCTTCCAGGAGGAAGCCGAGAAACTCTTGAGCATCCTGCTGGTGACCCCTTCTCATGTCGCGGAATCGAGGGAGCTTATTGATAGTCTCGTACACGAAATCAGGTCGAAGTGAGTCACCATAATTCTCGAAGTCTTCTGGCTTAAGCCTGAGTCGGAGCTGCTCGACGGAAGACGCTGTATCAATAGAATTGTATTCCTTCGTGAACATGATCCTGCTCCTTGTCAGCGGCGAGTGCTAGGTTTGAAGGCTTGAAACACTTACATAGCATCGACAAGAGGTGTGGTGCTCTTAAAGGTATGCGCAGCCTTTTCACCAACCTTATCCAAAAAGTCATAAAATGGTATACAGAAAACAAGAACTTGAAGAACCTGACAGAACTATTAGCTTTCGCCTGACAATGGTTGTAAGACTTACAGAATTCATATAGCACATATTGCCGGTGTTCACCAAACCTCGCGGTTTCAGAAAAGCGATCTTGAGCGGCGCCTCAGCTATATTGATCTCTCCTAGGACTTCACCAAGGCTTTCGCTCCTTGGAACGGACAAGCCATTGATGACAGGTGCACTAAGCGTACTGCCACTGGAAGTTCCATTAGAAGCAGACTGCTTTCGGATGAGGTCTGCCCATGATTTCGGTGCTGGTGGCGCAACTGGCGCAGGTGGGCTAGCTTCAGCAGATGGCTCAGGCTTGGCCACTTCTTCGCTTAGAACGACAGATTCAGTGTCGGCTTTTGATCTTACTGAAGCTGTAGAATCGCGGTGGGCTTTTCTCGCAGCCACAGGGCTCGACGGCATCGCTGGTATGACAGGTACCACTGGCATAGCGACGCGAGAAGCCTTCTGCTGCGTAGGAGTCTGTTGTGGTTTAACCGCAGGCGCGACTGCGGAAGATGGAGTCGTGGGTTGTGTAGACATGTGGTCTGACTGAGTGTCCGACGGAATTGTGGTAGGCGTCTCGGCAGGAGCAGCAGGGGGTGCTGAGACTGCGCCCTCAGTGACCGTGGAAGTGGTGGTTTGGCTGACGGAATCGTTTCCCTGCACTGCCGGGGTTGTAGCCAGCGGAAGAGGAAAATCCACTGGCTCCTGATATCTCGAGCGAAGAACGGTTCGTTTGCTGCGAGAGGCTCGAGTAGGCAGTCCCTCGTCTGGGACCGATAGCCATGGTATCTGCATAATCAGCACTACCCACCAATTCTACAAATTTTGACTTACCGGAGGAGCAAAAGGCTCATGGACTACCTCACTCTTTGCAGTTGGAGTTGTCTGCCGGTCAGTGGGTGGAGTTGTAATAGTTGCGGGCGTAGGCTCATCCTTTTGCTCTTGCACGGCGCTGACCTGGCTGACAGGTCTCGAAGGCGGCGTCTGAACTTGTATGTTCGAAGCAGTTGATGTTAAGCTCGGTCGTCGTGGAGGAGGCATGGGAGGTTGCTGCGACTGAGGATAGGCTCGTGGTGTGGGAGGCATATGTGGTTGAGAAGATACCACTAAAGGACCGTGCTGCTGCACCTGAGGATGAGGTGGCATGGGTGGCTGGTAATAGGGACCGCGTGGTCCATGGTAGGGCTGAGGGTACTGCGGCTGGTATGGGGGAGGGTACCACTGCTGCTGGTAGTGCGGGTATGGAGGCATCATTGGTCCCATGGGCTGAGCATAGTACTGCTGGTAGCTGTGATGGGGAGCCATGTGAGGCCGACTATAGGGGACATTGTGCTGCCTCTGATGAGGAGGTATTGGCATTTGCTGCCACGGTGGGACACCGTTTGGATTCATGCTGCTACGGTAGGCAAGAGCCTACTTGAGCAGGTACACCATGGGAGTCGCGTCGATTATCTTAGGCAATTGCGACCGTTGCGTATCCGTTTCAGCTGGTAGTATTCTCCCCACAGGTCTCTTCAAAGCTCATGGTGCTGTTCGAGAATGACACTGTTACTGGCTTAGATGGAGGTGGGCAGGAGGAATCTCGTCGACGGGTCGTGTGGCACTGCTAGACACCAGTGCAGATACAAGGCCAGGTGGCTGGGCAGGACTACAAAAAGTTTCACCAAAGAAGCAATGTGCGCTTCTCGAGAGAGGGCGCAGTGAGCGGACGATATAAGATGCTGTATGATTGCGCTGAATTGCGAATGGTGAACCTCAAGGCTCTCAGGTTGCGATGCGTTGCGTTGCGTACTGGGAAATTGTTCGCTGCGATAGTGCCATTGATGCTTCGCCGTACTGAATAATCTCCAATTACGTACCTAACACTACGTGTGGGAGTAGGAACCGTTAGTGCAGTCTGAGGGTGCGCATTACGCATCGCGTCCATCATGACTCGCCTCATCCGCTCCCCAGTCCCCCCACCTCTCCGACCTGCTTCCTCACAAGCACCCTCGCCTCGGCGACGAGGCTCCACGTTATCTACCGTTCCTAGCTTGTACATACGAGGACTTTTACATTCTCTATATTCCGTCGAGGACCCAAGTCAACTTCACTGTGGCTTGTAGAGGCGAAACTGTGACTCAGTCTGCGGCAACAATGAGCTCCAATGCTGCCCTGGCGTCCTCTAGCAAACTCTCAATAGCGACCGCAACCCCAAACTACTCCCAGAATTCGTCCTTTGGTGGCGTTGAAATATCACAGAAGAGAAGCAACAGTTCCGGTCAGTCTGGGGCCCGCCCGCAAACACGTCAAGTCGCTCAGCCACGCAACCAGCAATCGTTTAAGAAGCAGAACAAGGCGCAGAAGAGAGCAAGACTTTTCGACGACGATGCGGTTGACGAAGTTGCAGCAATGAGGTCAATCAACAGCCGAAAGGGTCAAACCTCAATCACTCACCTGATGAACTTCTCCTTGCCTCCAAGACCTCAATACCAACCCCAGCATCACAATCACAGATCCCACCAAAGGTACAACAGAACATGGGGACTCGGCTCGGGATATCATGCCGTCGACAAGGCCAAATACGTTCACGCGAACTACCGCTTTATCGTACGATCAGACCGAGAGTACCACACTCAGACTGTCGACGCCGATGTCCATGTTGGCTGGGATGCTGTCATCCAGATACTGGCATCCGCCGATACCCAGTCCACCAACTGCCCCATATGCCTGTCAGTTCCGGTCGCTCCTCGCATGGCTAAATGCGGCCATATATTTTGCCTCCCGTGCCTCATCCGCTACATGCATTCGACTGACGACACAACCCATGTGCCTGACAGACGTGCCAGATGGAAGAAGTGTCCTATCTGCGAAGACAGCGTCTACATCTCCGAGGTTCGCCCCGTGCGTTGGTTTGCAGGCCAGGAGGCAAGCATGCTGAGAGAAGGAGGTGATGTATTGCTTAGGCTTCTCAAGAGATACCCAGGAACCACACTCGCTCTACCACGCGATGCTGCCGAGAGCTACGGGAAACACGAAGACATCCCCTGGTTCCACGTTGCTGAGATGATGGACTACGCCCGTTTCATGAAGGGAGGAGAAGACTATATGATAGAGCAATACGATCAAGAAGTGCTTGCTTTGGAGGAACAGGAAAGGGTGGATGAGCTCATGTTCGGTGATGACACAACCTGGACCAAAAAGGCCATAAACGCAATTGCTAACGCGAAGCAAAGTGTAGCAGGCCTGCCAAACCCTCCTACAGCGCAAGCTCAGTCTGTTGAGAAGGAAGAAGCCGTGCTCGATTCCTGGGATCAAGAGGGTACTACTAACCACTCTGAGGGTTCTGCCCTCACGAACGGCATGGCCCGATTGTCATTTGGCGAACGGCATGGTTCTGCTTCTGCACCTAGACCAAGGTTGCCCTTCTATTTTTACAATGCACTGCCAAATTTCTTTCTCTCACCACTGGACATTCGGATTCTCAAGGCAGCGTTTGGAGACTTTGTAGCTTTTCCTACCACGCTTCTGCCTCGGGTCGAACACATTTCTACAGGTCACATCGTTGACGACGATCTGCGCAAGAGAGCCAAATACATGGCACATCTTCCCTACGGCGCTGAGGTCAGTATGCTCGAATGTGATTGGACGGATATCATCAGCCCTAGCATACTGGAGCAGTTTTCAGAAGAGATTGGTCGCAGGCGAAAGCGCAATCTCGACAAGGAAGCACGCGAAGAGAGAGACAGACTCCGAGCCGAGAAGGAGGAAGAAGACAAGCGATGGGCGGCAACCAGACGCAGGAGGCCAAGCATGACAGAGAAGAGCTTCTCCGAGGCCGACTTCGCGCCGCTGCAAAGCGTTGCTGCGTCGCCGCCAAGCGACAGCAACCTGGGGCAGACACCACCGTGGGCCAACCACAGAAGTCATTCTTCCTTTGCTACACTCGCGAGTCCAGGTACCAGTCCTGAGGGACCAAGAACCGTTTGGGGCACCACGGCAATCACGCCGGCTTCACCTCCAGTACATATCGCCAGACCCCAACAGTCAGTGGATGACGGCTGGCTCCAAGATTGGGAGCGAGACCTTCTTGACGAAGCAGATGCTGTGGCATTGGTTGCAGCTAGTAATGCCGGAGAAGGGAGCTCAACGCTGCCCTCAGTGCCAACAAGCAAAAAGAACAAGAAAAAGAAGATCACCTTGATGTCGACAAATGTTCGACGGGGGGCTTAGGAGGTTAGATATTTATCTTCTGCTTTTCTGCTTTCATAGACGACAATGATACGTATCTACCTGAGCAGCAGCCTGCTCTTCGTGTTCGAGCCGTACCTGGATAACGTCTGTTACCTTCCCTCGCATCCTTTTTCCGGCTTGGATCTGCTCCACCTCGCTAATCCGGCGAGTGGCCCACCAGTTACAATTGGTGCGCAGCGGCGCCATAAACAAATTGTTTGTGCACAAATCAACCTCGAACACTCCATCATCATTGTTTCGTGCAACCTTCGTCACAAGTTTGTTCTTGTAAATAGTTTGTAATTTAAGGCTTTGTGGCCGTCCGCTCCTTCCTCTGTTATGCAAAATCACATTCACCCGTAATGACGATCACTACCCGTAGCCAGACGGGCAAGACGCCCAGGTACGTATCCTCTGATTCCGGCTGTGACCAGCACTAAGGTTGGATAGAAAACCGGAGCATCCGGGATACGTGGAAACACTGGGGACATACAAGAAATCCAACAGGTCGCGCAAATCAATGGCAACGGCTTCTGACGACTCGGACGCGCAAGAAGTCGCCGAAGATACAATGACCACGCTGTCCGAGGCTCGAAAGCGTACGAAAAACGTGAAGAGCGAGGGAAACATGGATGGAGACTCGCATGCACATACCAATAGTCATGCTAACGGGCACATGAATGGCCATGCAAAGCCACCTAAGGGCAAAGTCGTGGATGGGTGGGAAGTAGGAACAGATCCCAAGGTCGACCGCTCTGGACACAAAGAATTTGGGGGCTCCTTTGGCGTCTCTGCCATGATGATCGGCTTCCCACTGCTCATGTACTATATGTGGATCGGAGCTACGTACTACGATGGACACTTGCCGACGAGGGAACCTGGCCAGAGCATGCCAGACTTCCTGCGCCACTTGGGAGAACTGGTCTATGAAGGCGCATTTCCACACGCGAAGGCATGGACGATGTATTGGGTCATGTTCGCTTTCGAGAGCTTCCTCTACATCTATGCACCTGGCATCTGGACGAAAGGGAAGCCTCTTCCCCACGAGGGAGGCAAGGCGCTGCCATACTATTGCTCCGGTATTGCTTCGTGGTGGATCACAAATGGCGTCGCTTTCATGCTGCACTTTACGGGTATCTTCCCTCTCTACACCATTATTGACGAGTTTGGACCGATAATGTCTGTGGCCATCTTGTCTGGCTTTGGTGTCTCGATCATTGCATATGTCTCGGCTCTGTACAGAGGGAAGCAGCACCGCATGACCGGAGACCACATCTATGACTTCTTTATGGGAGCTGAGCTCAACCCTAGAATGTTTGGAATACTAGATTTCAAGATGTTCTTCGAAGTTCGACTACCATGGTACATCCTGTACTTGACCACACTAGGCATGTGTGCACGTCAGTATGAGCGCTACGGCTATGTCTCTGGTGAAGCAACGTTGCTTCTCCTCGCGCACTTCTTGTACGCCAACGCCTGCTCAAAGGGCGAAGAGCTAATCCCCATCACCTGGGACATGTATTACGAGAAGTGGGGCTTCATGCTGATTTTCTGGAACATGGCTGGTGTTCCACTCAGCTACTGTCATTGCACCGTCTATTTGGCCAACCATCACCCTGATGAATACGCATGGAACAAGTACGCCATTATCGGTATGCACTTTTTGTACATTTTCGTCTACTGGATCTGGGATACCTGCAACGGGCAGAAGAATCGCTTCCGAGGCGCGCTATCTGGCTCGGTAACTGACCGATGGACGTTCCCTCCCATGCCGTACGGTGAAATCAAGAACCCCAAGGTCATTGAGTCTGACGCAGGTCCTTTACTTGTTGATGGTTGGTGTAAGTATCATGATTTCTTCCCTATGAGCTATGGATACTAATAATTGCAGACCGCAAGGCTCGCAAATTACACTATACGTGTGATGTGTTCTTCGCGCTTAGCTGGGGAGCCGTCACCGGCTTCAATTCGCCCTTCCCCTGGTTCTATCCGTTCTTTTTCATCTGCATGATCATTCACAGAGCCATTCGTGATATCGAAAGGTGTCGAGTCAAGTACGGCAGTGCTTGGACCGAGTACGAACGGCAGGTGCCATATTTGTTCATTCCTGTAAGTCAGTCTCTGTAGCTCACGATGGCCGTGCTAACATTCTGCACAGTACGTCTACTAGTAATAGTGATACCAAACAATGCTGTACATAATCTATTCAATTTGAGCTGACGGGAAAATGACCCGAGGGAAAAAGAGGGTCACAAAAGTTTGAGAAAGAGCATAATGGTTTTCACAGTGTCGATAACCTGAAGTGAAGTGCGTAATTACAACTTGAAACGGACATATGTCACACCAATTCTCACCTGGTGGGCACCTAGGATGTCGATATATACGCGCATGCTCGACACTCTTGAAGCACGAATACTACATATTGTTGATATACGCTCGAGGGCCACCTCGATCCGCACGTTCCAACTCTACGTCGACCACTGCACTTCCAGCGCCTTCGCAACGCGGAACGCCTGTCGTGGTACGACCTGACGCTGCTAGACTCCTTCACTGCCTTGGTACACTACTCCGAAGTGCACTTCGTGCCGCTACAAACTCCTATGCCCTTTTATGCTATCAATGATGGGTGCGAACACCTCGGTCAGTGCGCTAGCCACGATGATGGATGAAAAGATGGACTCGCACCACAGATATTTCATGAGCTCACATTTGACGGGGTCAGCCATTCGCCTTTCCAGTGGTGCCACGGCCAAGCCTTTCATGCTCGACGGAGCAGAAGGCTACCACGGTCTGACCTTCACCAGCTCAACGGTGGTTGGCTTCCCTGTGGGATTCGATGGACATGGGTACATTACGCCCGTCGACGTTGAGATGTCGACAGATACTATGTCAACGGTCGCCAAGCCATCGATGTCGGCACCCAAATCCTCAATTGTCATTGTGCCTTCAGAAACAGCATCCACCGAGAACCTAACCTCATCGTCCTTGCCACTTGCTGCTCCATCTTCGCCTGCAGGTAACTCTGTGGCCACACCACACGCAAGCGTGGCACCAGAGATGATCGGCGCGACAGTATCAGGGACAGTATCGACTCAGAGCTTATCCACAACAGAGCCGTCTAGTACACAAGGAGCAGTTACCAAAGCCTCCACGACATTGCAGACCTCTCCTGCCGCTTCCTCTTCCTCTCCCTCGTCTTCTTCAGAGCCTACGGCAACTTGGCTGGGGACCGCCTGGTGCCACGAGCACCCGCAATGTAAGCAAGAGGAGGAGAAAGAGGAACGCCATCGAGGACTGATTGCAGGCTCAGTCATTGGTGCTATAGGCTTTGGGGTCCTCGTGTTTGCGGTGGTGATGTTCGTTCGCCGAAGACGTAGGAGACACCGAGACAAAGGAATCGAAGGGGCTGCCGTTTGGTCCGATAAGTCGAAGACAGGCTCACAGTCATCCACCAACCATACCAAACAAGAATCTTCGGAGGACGCCGTTATAAACCAGATTCGAGGAAGAAGCAGAGAAAGGTCCCTTGAGCGGCTCGGTCAACCAGGTCCAGCTATAGGCACAGATGGCGCACTCGAAGCATTAGAACGAAAGACCGCAGCGTATCCTCATTCACAAGGTCACATCCACAACCGTAGCGATTCGAAATTTTCAAACGCCTCCTCCGATCCCTTTCGGACACCAATCGACGAACCCTTCAGCCAAGACCGAGCGACCGATTCCAAAATTGGACTCGCCCTGTCACGGTACTCAACAGCCGAAGCGAAGCAGCAATACTCTAAACAGCCATTTCCCTCCAACCACACCCACACCGTCGTCCAAGGAACCCTACCCCCGCCTACCTCCCTCAAACGCGACTCCTCCCTCAGCGCACACACCTCAGCCAAAGACCCCGAAGAACCACTCGAAATCTGCAACGCACGCGTCGTCCGCACCGCCCGCCGCCACAGTTTCACACCACGAATCATCAATATCGTCGCTGGCCAGAGCACCTCCCAGGAGCGCATCAGCAACAGCAACGACAGAAATCAGAGCTCTGAGTTAGGCCGTCGAACGTCCACTCGAGCACGATCCGCCTCTCCTGCAAAGGTTCTTTCTGCGTACAGCGGGAGCCCAGCAAAACTGAACGCACACTTCGGCATCGAGACTTGGGGGATGGAGCAGGGTCGGACATCGTCTAAGAGACTAGGTATTAACCGGGCGGGCTCGGGTTCGAGTGCAAATTTGCGTGGGCGGAAGGCGGAAGTCGAGCGGGAGGGACTCACAAGTTATCCACCTACCAGTTATCCGAGGCTAGGAAGGACGTTGTCGGCGGTCAAGCGCACGATACGAGCCGATCGAGAGCGGGCATTCAGTGGCGAGGGTTCGACTCAGTGGGCGTCTAAGGGTTGTGATGAGTTCCGGGAAGCATCACCGCGGACAGGCCAGACGATGGATTAAGAGGAGCAGAGCTGGCAATGAAAAAGCGTGACTGACGCGGCGAATTGGGTGCTTTCTTCGTTGATCGAGCGATTGGAAGCAGAGCGCGGAGAAAGATTTAATATATGTATCTCGAAGGCACTTTTGCTGATGTGCCGACAACCGTGTCTTGCCTGTTTGCTGAATCCAAACCCGATCTTGCACGGAAAGCTTGGAAGTCCCAATTGCAAATAGAGATACCTACTGCATGGTATGAAGAACATACTGAATAAAAAACGAACGCGATTTCTTCGACTATCGCGGACTCAATCCTGCCGTTCAATCTTTTAGTTCCCACGGACCACCCTCCAGAATTCCACATGGCTGAAGGTGATTTACTCGACTCCCGAAAGACGCGACAAGGTACCTACTTAGAGACGCGATACATGCTACTGAATCAATTACGTATCTGACACCGTTGTGCGTCTTGCTGTTGAGTCCTAGAGGTGTTCGGGTGGTCCCGGCGTCAAGACAATCGGCCACGTTGCTGTTCCGCCGGGTCGTGAGTCCGGCCAGCGAACGATGATTTCGCACTTCTGCTCGGTGGCTGATGTTTTTGTATCAATACATGTAGAAAAGCGCACCATGTGCTACTACTCACTGTAACTATCATCCGAACAGTTGGCCGATTGGTCGCTGCTGCCCTACTGTAGTTGCGGTTTGCTCTTACTGTTCCTTATGCGAGATATCGTCTTTTTGATTATTATCAAACTGTTCGTATTAATGAGCTGAATAAGATAATATACATCTCATAAGTTCCGGTTGAGTGGTTGTTGAGTTATTGTCGTTGATGATAATGCGTTGGATGATTGGTTGGTATGGAGCTGCGGAGGGTGTTCGGATGATAGTTACAGTGAGGAGTATGTTTCTTTCAAATGCAGGCGTGCACCACGTAGCTTTACGACGTTTTCCCATGACGAGCATTACAAGCTCATCAGCGCTCGTCGACATTCACCCAGTGTGTGAGATGGTTCGGCTACGTATGAAGGCGGGGCTATTCGTCCGGGTTAGATACTTCGATAAAGAAAGCAATTCGTGAGGTTGGACATCCTGTTGAATGTTAATGATTGCAAGAGATTGATACGGTGCTCCACACCTCCTTCCGGACAAACCAGATGTCCGGCGCTGATAGCTGCACTGCTGGTCGAGGCGCTCATGTTCGTATTCTATAGTCGTACTTAATTCAGTATTGTTCGTAGAAGTTCTAGCGTCACGGAATAAGTTTTAGCTGTTACGACAATCCATCAAGGTATCGTGCTCGACAGACTTTTGGCACAAAATACGATATGTTACGAAAGTGGCCATTTTGTTCGTCCAGGGGTTCACCCCTCGCGGATGCGATAGTGCGGAATCTCCGATTCCGCCGAGCGAGTAGTACTTCTGGCCCTGCAGAAGAAGGGTCAGTGATCTTCGACACAACGTTCTTCGAGCATGCGACCAGCACATGTTCTCAGCCACTCGGAAGAAAGAAGCCCAATATACGGTACGGTTAGCATGTGAAGCTGAGGCTCTCGTAAGCAGCATGACCATTCGACATCTGCAAGATTGATGACGTAAAGACTACCTTCAGCCAATCAGATGCTGCTTCTGCGCGACGCAACTTATGCATTTGATAGTTTGTTGAGGCGGTACTGTAATCGAGCTTTGATATTTGTAGCACAAACTTCTACATTTCCGCCAACAGCTCGTACATTGTTCCCCCCACGGCGTAGCGAAGATTAGATCGTCTACCAGGCAGGCACAATGTCATCAACAGCAACAGTACAGTCCGACCACGAACTCAAGCATAGGACAAGCATTCCGGAGCAGCCAATAACCGAAAGGAACAAACCTCTTGCACCTGAGTCTGAAGTCGATGAGAATGGAAAAGTGAACAATTATGCTGTTCCCCGTGCTAACGTCGCGGCGACAAGAGAAGCGCCAAACGGCACCGAGAAGGACAGATACAACTACCACAATCGGAACAAGACAGTTAGTCGCCATATTGATAGGTCTTGGCGTTTCTGGTCGTGCTGACCAGTTCGAAACAGGTACTGGAGCAGCATTGCGTCTTCTTTGATCGAGACAACGACGGTATCATCTGGCCCACTGACACATGGGCAACGTGTCGGGACTTTGGATGGGGCATTCGACTGTCTTTGTTCTTTACATGCTTTCTGCATCTCGTCCAGTCATGGGGTACAGTTCCGTGGTTCTTTCTGATTCCGGATCCTTTGTTCCGGGTATGGATCCACAACATTCACATGAACAAGCATGGTAGTAGTACCTTGGCGTTCGACAACGAAGGGAGGTTCCGACCCCAGTTCTTCGACGAGTTCTTCGCTAGGAACGACAAAGAAGGCAAAGGAGGTCTGACGTTCTGGGAGGGTTACCATGGACTAAGGAACATCAGGTTCGCTTGGGATATCTTCGGTCAGATATCAGCGTTCTTCGAGTGTAGGTCCTCCTTTTCTCTGATCGACTTGACGTTTGCTGACATGTCAACGCGATAGGGGGTATGACATATGTACTGTTATGGCCTGAGGATGGTGTCGTTCGGAAAGAGGATGCCCGACGTGTGCTAGACGGTAGCATCTTCCATGAGATGACAACGCAGCACCGGAAGTACAACGGAGTGAAGGAGCAGCCCTAACTAGCCTACCGACGAGCAATTGTTGACTTCTAGTCTACTAGCTGGTAAAGGACACTTCTCCACTATAGCAACTTAGCTCATCCGCTATATGTCACGAGACCAAATGGCAATGCAAGTAGCGTTCAATCTGACGGGCTGGAAGGGGTTGACTCCAGATGTCGAAGGAAGTGACGTGCGCACAGATCTGGAAGGTGGAAGCATTTTTGCCGCCAGAGGAGGCACGTAGATCGCGTTCGTGAGCGACTTTAGCAAGAACGATGGCTTGATGCGCATCGCTGTCGAGCCTTCAAGGCGGATCCCATGGGACCGCACCTGAGAAATGTCACATTCTCACGTCACTATCATATCGCTCATGCGGTAGGCTGCTTTTGCTGCAAAAACCATAATTCAGCTTCTTGTCGTTCCCTTCCTCGTACTTACCGCACCCTAGCTCGTATTTGACATTACCGATCAATTGCAAATACATCCGGCAATGCAAGAACGACTGTGTCAACCATGCCACCTGTGTGACACGCGGAGTTGTCAAACCTAAGCGACCATGTCGCTGGCCATCATGGTCGCCACGAGACATCGGAGTTTAATGTAAGTGTTTAGGTGAATAGGCCTACGACGATGGTAATGATGATAAGGACATACTGCCGAAGGTGTGGTAAGATTGGCACCCTTCAGATCCGTTGTACGCCAGACACACGCCTTTCGCAGCTGAAAACCACGCTGCAGCTGTCAGCTAGAATTCTGGTAAGTCATAGCTATTACTGTCCAGCAGATGTTGGAACATATTTGATGAAACACAGACTAGCTGGCTTGTACCACGCGGTTCAAATTGGAGGTGTGCTGCTTCCCGAGGAGTATTTCGTTACGCTGAGTGACAACCAGGAAACGCCTGGCATTCGATGGGTCTTGGCGGCTCTGGCCGACACTAATGCAAGGTACTCGAACGCCGGGTATCCACTGCTTCTTTCCCCTGGTCTTGCGTTCCGTATCTCTGCCGTTTCAACTTCTCGGCGCACGCTGTCCATAATCTTCTCCTCGTCACGAGCTGTCGCAAGCTATTTCCCGCGATGCAGCTTGCAAATCCAACCAGATCATGTGTTCTACGAACACCTAGGGCTTGCTGCTGGGTTGACTCAATGTCTGCTCCGCCCTGGCCTAAACCCCTGCACGCATATGGCATAGGCCATCCTGACACCTGATTTCGAGCCGAACCAGCTCGAAGAGGTCACTAATGAAAGTGACAACAAAAGTGCAAATACACAAGACCAGATCAGACGAGCATGAAGTAGTGGCTAAAGTATGAAACGCAGAACCGCCTGACGAGTCACACGGCATCAAAATCTCCTGCAAATGGCTCTTGCGTACCAGCCAGGCTCGTGATCTGGTCCGTGGCAACAACATTCCTCGGACAAAGCTTCTCAACGCCTTCTTTGAGCTCTTTGACCTTGCATTTAGGATAGCTTTGTTGTCAAATCGAGACCATGGCCAAATATGTGGAAATCTGCCTTTCTCTGGGCCCGACGAGTTATGTCTTTCACCATCGCGTCCACTGCTGACGTTACAGAAAAGTAACAAGCATACACATTCACTTCGCAATCACGTAAGTACGCTTTCTATACCGTTGCAGAGAGTCCTGGCCATATCGGGAAGGCGTTTCAAGGTTGGGATTGCGTGCCAAAGTTCCAAATCGGTGCCATCCTCATTTTCTCAAGGGTTTGAAGGACGACAGATCCTGACATTGCCGCCTTCTTCCTCCTCAACGCGACGACAAGTGACAAGCTATACCCCGGCTTGACACGGCGTTGGTTCTCCACCCGATCATCCTGCAAACGATCTTCCTTAAACAGTTACTGAAACGTTCCTCGTTGACCAACTTCTATAATAGATTCGTTCAGTCTTCGTCGAGATCTTCCATACTTCCTGCAACACAGTCATTCCTTTTCACTCGACAGCTCAAACAGTCCGGTGTGCCCTCCATTCTTTAGGGCTGCTCGACGCTTTTCACTTCTTCAACAGTCTTTTGCCAGCGATAGACTCGTCAACCAAATAACAACACACGTTGAACGTGTTACTCCCGAATCTTGAAGATCAGTATTTGTCTCTTCGTCTACATCAATCTCGATCCAACGAGGATATATAAGCAGTGTACAAGACAGTGCAGCCAACCATACCATCGTCCTCATACAACAAGATGAAGTCACTAGTTCTTGCAGCCTCGCTCCTGGGCTCCCTTGCGGCAGCTTCTCCGCTCATGGAAGAGAAGCGATACCTCGTTACTAGCGTGGTTATGGAGACTGCAACGGTCACTGTGACGGGAGGTCGAGGTTGGTGGCCCTGGGGTCATAGTTCCTCGCCGACCGCTACCAACACAGTCTCTGTGATCGAGACGACAGCAGCGCCCAGTCCATTGAGCACAGCCGCGGTCACTACCACAGTGGTCCCTTCTGATACACCTTCCAGTCCTTCACCAGCCCAGCCAACCACCTCTGCACCAGCAGAAACCCCAGCTGGTTCGATCTCAGCTTATGCTGATCCTATCCTGCAGCAGCACAACAAACATCGTGCAAATCATACCGTGGACGACATTTCATGGGATGAAAACCTAGCAAACATAGCAGCCGAGATTGCATCAAGCTGCAAGTACGCTCACGACACTGCGGCTGGTGGTGGAGGTTATGGTCAGAACATTGGTGCAGGAGCTCCAGATGATGAGATTGACAAGATGATCACTAATCAGATGTACAACGACGAGATGATGCTTTATCCTGGATACGGTGCGGAGCCAAACCTGGGCAACTTCGAGCGATGGGGTCATTTTTCGCAGATCGTGTGGAAGGCGACCACCAGAGTCGGATGTCACACTCAATACTGCCCTGATGGCCTCGAAGGGGTCGGATCCAGCGTCTCCCCATACTTCACTGTCTGCAATTATCAGCCAGCTGGTAAGCCTTCCACCGATCCCTCGTGGTTTGTGCTTTGTGCAAGTGGCTAAATGTTTGATAGGAAACTTCGGCGGAGAGTACGCAGCCAATGTCCTTGAACCAAGGGGCGATCCTATGGTCACTGCGTAGACACGTTCATACACAGCACATGATGACACAACATCAACAACGACCCTCATGACACTTGACCTCCTCGAAGCCGTACGGAGCGCGAGAAGCAGAGGACCTTGGCATGGTAGACGCTGTCGTTGGTCAGATCCATTTATGATATTTCTTGGTCGGAAAGCAGCGAGCAGTCGCGCCTTCTTGACATTCTGTTTAAGCTCTGAAAAGATGTACTTTATGACGAGAGACGACCAGCGGATAGGCTTAAGCCTTATACTCGAACGATGTCGACAACAGACATAGAGGATAAATAGCTGTGTTCGTAGCCAAACTTGTCGAATTGAGTACCAACCATGTGTCAAGCTTTACCATGCTACATGACTCCGCAGCATGTGACGGGCCCCGTTCTCCGGACACTCAAGGATCTCTGGGCGCATGATGGGCGTTAGTGGGGAACACTCCATGTCTGGGCCTTGGCCCAAGATCTGTCCTGGTCAAGAGCATGTGCCGACATCAGGTGATGACTACGCCGCTCCTCTCCGTTCGGCAGAGCTATTGTTCGTTCCTCAAGCCCCCTAGAATGGTGTAGAAGCCTTAGCTCCTGCTACCCAGTACAATCTCGATCGGACAAAGGCCGAGAAGCAACAGTCAAACCACCTACAGTAATCGTTGCAGAGCCTGGAGTAAGAATGGCAAGCGAATACCTACACGAATGGGGCAAAGATCTGCTAACTAGAGGTCCGGCCCCGCCTGAAGCGCTTCTTGGGATGACGTTGCTCGTCAAAGTTGGGTTCGTTGTGGCCATACAAAGCAGCTAAGTAGCAGGCCATCGTGATGTTCGCAACAGTATGTGTAGCGCACGGGTGGTTCTGTCAGCTAACAATATCAACATATACGCAGCGTGATCCGACCAGAGTTATCGTCTCTTTACCTGACAACAGCCTGTACTCTTCTAGTAGCGAACAACTGAGCTCAGGACCTCTCAGCTCCACACTGGACTCCTTATCGTCAGACTCGGTAAGCGTCTCTTTCCTTTACCCCGAGCACACCCATATTCGAGATGCGACTTCTCTCGCATCTGCGGACGCGACAAGTGACGGAAGTCAGTCTCCGCGAGTCAACTGATTCATTCAGTACCTCGTCTGGAAGATAGTGCCATGCGCTTCGAGCACATGCTATCAGCCAAAAGCCGCTCGAGCGGATATGGCTTTGGAGACATGGCCCAGTATAGGGCATGGCCAAATGCATATACAACAACCGCTCGAGACGCGAGAATGTCCTTGTCTAGCTTCTGGTCCCATTGACAGTGTCTCGATGCCGTCGTACTACCAGCAGGATTGCCATTACTTCTACCGCACTGCTCTGCGTCTGCTTAACCTCCCGACTGCGGTCGCACCTCTCTACTGTTGATACTGTCTAACCATGACTTCGCAAACAGGGCTCCGTCGGTTTACTAGTCCTATTTCTCTGAATGAGTCGTTGATTCGAACCTCCAACATGGCGAACGACGAGAAGCGGTCGATGGAGAATGCAAAGGAGGCGACGGAGGCCTTCAAGCAGTCCGATCAACAGCCACTGAAGAACAGCGTCACGAATGGCGTGAAGGCCGGCATCACGTACGCTGCGCAAGACAGTCTGCCGAGGTTGCCAATACCCGACCTCGAGTCGTCGATGAAGAGATACCTGGAGGCAGTGGAACCTCTACAGTCTAGGAAGGAACACGAAGAGACAAAGGCAGCAGCGAGGGACTTCGTACAGCACGAGGGCAAGGAGCTGCAGGACAAACTCAAACTATACTCACAAGACAAGTCGAGCTACATCGAACAGTTCTGGTACGACTCTTACCTCAACTTCGATAACCCGGTCGTGCTCAACCTCAACCCATTCTTCCTACTGGAAGATGACCCCACGCCTGCAAGAAATAATCAGGTCACCAGGGCTGCTTCGCTGATCATATCGGCATTGTGCTTCGTTCGAGCCGTGCGAAAGGAGGAGCTGCCGCCCGACACACTCCGCGGTCAGCCGCTCGATATGTATCAGTACTCCCGAATGTTCGGAACAGCAAGAGTGCCTACAGACAATGGCTGCATCATCGGACAAGACTCGGACTCGAAGCACGTCGTGGTCTTATGCCGAGGGCAGTTCTACTGGTTCGACGTGCTTGACTATAACAACGATCTCATTATGACTGAAAAGGACATGGCACTGAATTTAAAGTCCGTTGTTGATGATGCTGACGACACACCGATACAAGACGCCGCTAAGGGAGCCATTGGAGTGCTCAGCACAGAGAACAGAAAGACCTGGTCCAGTTTGCGAGAATTACTGACAAGGGAGGAAGGCTCGGTCAACTCTGAATGTCTCAACATTGTCGACACGGCCCTATTCATCGTCTGCTTGGATTACACAGAGGCAAGCGACGTCTCGGCACTATGCGGAAACATGCTTTGCGGCACCAATGAGATCGTTCGGGGCGTGCAAGTCGGCACGTGCACGAACAGATGGTACGATAAGCTGCAAATCATCGTATGTAAGAATGGTAGTGCCGGTATCAACTTCGAACATACAGGTGTAGATGGTCATACCGTGCTGAGGTTTGCAAGTGACGTTTTCACTGACACCATCCTGCGGTACGCCAAGTCGATCAATGGTCAGGCACCGACGTTGTGGACTAGTGAGAGCCCAGATCCTTCCAAGCGAGATCCTGACAGCTTCGGCGATGTCAGCACGACACCTCACAAGCTCGAGTGGGAGATGATCCCAGAACTGCAGATCGCTTTGCGCTTCGCAGAGACTCGTCTGGCTGACTTGATCAACCAGAACGAGTTCCAGACGTTGGACTTCACAGGCTACGGCAAGAACTTCATCACGTCGATGGGTTTCTCGCCTGATGCATTTGTCCAGATGGCCTTCCAAGCAGCCTATTATGGGTTGTATGGTCGATTCGAGAACATTTATGAGCCAGCTATGACCAAGATGTTCTTGCACGGCCGAACCGAGGCTATCAGGTCGGTCACGAGGGAAAGCTCTAACTTTGTGAAGACTTTCTGGGCAGACAACCCGGCTTCTAAAAAGCTCGATGCTTTGAAAGCCGCTACGCAGAAGCATACGGAAATCACCAAATTATGCAGTAAAGCCCAAGGTCATGACAGACACTTGTACGCTTTGTATTGTGTCTGGCAGCGCAAGGTCAACGAAGAGGGGGCTGAAGCCGCCAGCAGCACCGGCCTCAGCTCGCCCAGAGAAGGCGCGCACAGTCCTGTAGATATAAGTGATCCTGGCAGTGCAAGGAAGCTTGAACATAACGCCTCGCATGGGCAAAGTCCGTCGACGAGTCGTTCACCTGCACCTCAAGTGCACCAGATGCCAGCGCTATTCACAGATTCTAGCTGGGAGCGCGTCAACACCACAGTTCTGAGCACATCGAATTGCGGCAACCCGGCACTACGACACTTCGGATTTGGCCCCGTCTCTGGTGATGGCTTCGGCATTGGATATATCATCAAAGACGATTCCATCTCGGTATGCGCCAGCAGTAAGCACCGACAGACACGACGGTTCGTAGATAGTCTCGAATCATACATGAATGAGATCAGAAGAATGCTCAAGCAAGTCAAGTCCAAGGACCAAACTGCGGGAAAGACCACGCGAGCACGAGAAGTGGAAGACAGGACAAGCAGAGACGGTAAAATGAGGCCGAAGGGCCGTGTGATCAAGACAGATATCAACAAAACGGACGGCGAGGCTAAGGGCGCCGCGACGCCGATGAGCAACGGTACGAATGAGCTTGACGACGATGAGGGACTTGGCGGTTGTAAGTGTCGGCATCAATCTCCCTTCAGGTCATTGCTAACGTATTTCCCAGATGGCTTCTTTGACGCAGGTATGCTACTGCAAGCACTCAAGAAGAAAGAGGAACCTACGCCTGCTGAGCAGGTGGTGCAAAGGAAAAAAGCTGTTGGTAAGAAGCTCGCTCTAACGGACTATTAATGCAAACCTGCTGCTGTAGTGTCTGCCGTTATGGCGAAACGCTGGAGTGGAAGGGCATCAATGCATGACATACAGCCACTTGAAGAACATGAGGGGCTAGATACGGTCCGCGACGGGCATTTTGCAGCTCAGGGAGCTAAATTATTATGCAGGGGCAGCGCCCATACAAAAGACGCGCACGTGTGGCGTGATAGGCTGCCAACCGGGATATGTTGCATCTTAGTGTATTATGCCATAGTGAAAGCACAAATTACAACTCCCGTGGCCGACAGCTTTACCCACGCGTTATCGTCCGATTTCGCACTGGCAACCTGCGAAGAGTGTCCTTAGCTTCAGCAGTAGTGCCATGAGACTGCATGGTGACATCGCATGCTAGAATCTGCCCGCAAACCGAATACAGTCACAGCAATCAACCAGCTGCCTGTACTTGTAAGTGCAGGAAGAACTCCGTGACTGCCGGAGTTCAGCTGTGCTAGAAGTACGAGTAAGGTCGAGAAGAGCAGGGGTTGTCATTCTAGACTAAGCCGGTATAGCGCATTGCGTTGAACAAATCGTGCTCTGGTGTTCTCCCGACCTGCACTGCACTTCTCAGTCTTCAACCTCGAGACATCGCTAATCCTGATTCGGCCTAGTTCACGCCTCTTGGCTGAAGCGCTACTTCCTGCGCTTCCTTGCAGAAGTGAGTGCGCTGTTGACGACTTGTATCTCACTCCAACCCCTCGAACTGGTCGACTCAAGACGCTCGCTGCCACCATGGCAGCCGCACAAGCTTTCCCTGTGTCGCCACCCGCCTTTCATTCAAGCGACGAGGGTAAGCATGACTACCACCAAAGCCATGTACCGTCACAAGTACACACACCCCCGACTACCGACGAAGGCAGCCACAAGGACGATGACGCTGTTTCCTCGAGCTCTCTTTCCGACCTGGACGAAAATGTCGACCTCGATGTTAACATAGACGGCTTTGACGAAGAGCAAAACCGTCAACGTTTCGAGGATGCTGCTCGCGCAGGCGCAGAAGCAGAACAACATACTCAAATCAAGCCGCATCATTATGAGGGCGGCGTGCCTGTCTTTCAGCCCACCATGGAGGAGTTCAGAGGTATTGCACACCATTCTCCGTTAAGGAGACTATGCTGACATATACACAACTAGACTTCCAAGCCTTCATGGCTCAAGCCGATGCCTACGGTATGCAATGCGGCATCATCAAAATAGTTCCTCCTGAGGAGTGGAAAGCCGCCCGTAAGGCCCTCGACGAACTGGTCAAGCACATCAAGATCAAGAACCCCCTCACTCAAGAGTTCCATGGTGCACAAGGCATTTACACCCAACGCAATATGGAGAAGAATCGTTCCTATAATGTCGCCCAGTGGAAGGCAACCTGCGAGCAGACTGAGAACCAACCTCCTGCGAAGCGTGGTGAGAAGAGGTTGAATGCAGATAAGCTCCTCGGTCGCGGTTCTGCACGGAAGAAGGGCGAAAGTACGCCAACCCCGGACTCAGGAAAACGACGAGGCCGCCCACCCAAGAAGCGAGACTCTACAACCGATCCCGACTCTAGCCTCGCCGCTCCTCCAACGCCAACGAGCCCCGATGTCACCCCTGTTACAATCAAAGTCGAAGAAGGTGAAGACGAGCTTATCCGAGAAGAGACCCCTGGTCCTGCTAGACGTGGGCGCAAACCCAAAGGTCGACAGCCGAGATCTTCCGTCAAGAAAGAGCCCGGTGCAGGAAAAAGCACCGAGACCACCGTGGCATCGCGCCGATTACGAAATGCACGAGAAGCAGTGGAAGTTGTGGATGAGGAAGCATTCAAGGACTTTGACTATCGAGTCTATGATAACGACCAATGGACACAGGAACGGTGCGATGAGCTCGAAGAGAAATACTGGAAGTCTTTGAACTTCAGCAACCCCATGTATGCAGCCGATATGCCTGGCTCGCTCTTCGACGACGATACCAAGGAATGGAACGTTGCAAAACTGCCCAATCTCCTCGATTGGTTAGGAGCTCCCATTCCAGGTGTCAATACCGCCTATCTCTACCTAGGCATGTGGCGAGCAACTTTCGCCTGGCATCTGGAAGACGTCGACCTCTACAGCATTAACTACATCCACTTCGGCGCTCCTAAGCAATGGTACAGCGTTTCCCAAAAAGATGCGCCAAAATTCGAGAATGCCATGAAACAAATCTGGCCTCAGGATGCGAAGGACTGTGATCAGTTCCTCCGCCACAAAACTTACCTTGTCTCACCTTCGATTCTTAAGTCAAAATATGGCGTCGAAGTGAACAAGGTCATTCACAGAGAAGGAGAATTTGTCGTGACCTTCCCTATCGGCTACCACTCTGGGTACAACCTTGGCTATAACTGTGCAGAGTCTGTCAACTTTGCCATCGAGAATTGGCTCAACTATGGCAAAACTGCCAGAAAGTGCCAATGCGAGGCCGACAGTGTCTTCATCGACGTGGACTGGTTCATTCGCAGAATGAATGGAGAACCTAGTCCTGAATACGAAGAGATCGAGATCACTGACGACGAGGACGATCTTGACGATGCCGAAGGTCGAGGCACGCCTGCTGCTGGAGGGCGCGGACGAGGCAAGACGGCCCAGAAAAGAAAAAGGTCGACCAAGGATGTTGGTTCGAACAAAAAGGCAAAGAAAATTGTCAAGATTCGCAAAATCAGCAAGAACCAGCCTTGTTGCCTATGCCCGAACGACTTTGCCTGGGACGAGCTGCTGCCCACCACCAACAACCAGCGCGCTCACCGGGTCTGTGCTATGTACACACCGGAAACATATATCGCGACGGATGCTGGGTCGGAGAAAGTGTTTAATGTTGAGAATATCAGCAAAGCGCGTCTCGATCTGCGATGCCACGAATGCAAGCAGAAGAAGGGGTCATGCTTCCAATGCTCTTCTGCGAAGTGCACTCGAGCTTACCATGCGACTTGTGCAATGCATGCTGGAGTTCAAGTCGACAAAGGTGAAATCGCTGTTTGGCACGAGGGTGTCGAATATCGCGATATCGGATTTGACTGGCGTTGCCGTCTTCATCGCACTGTCAAACGGACTCGCATCACAAGCGAACTTTCGACCATGAACCATGCAACCGACTGGCTTGACAACAAAGAGCTGCACGAACACATCATAGGCCTTGTGCCGGGTGACGTCATTCAATGGCAGGCTTTTCATGGCGATGAAATTCTGGCCGGTGTTGTTGATACCAAGTATGATCCGGGTCAGAACTCCTTATTGGTGTCAGTCTTACCGGAACAGAAAGTTAGACGCGAAGTTGATCCTGCTTGGATACTGTTTGTGGACAGCTCGACTTCGTGTCTACAACGTCCGTCGGCGAACGCGCTAGACCTTCCAGAAGATTTGCAGGGTAAGACAGCGCAGTTGCCGGGTTCCACCGAGAAGAAACCTAGCGTGGGTGACCCATTCACCGAAGACCCTAAGACTGAATGGGCTGAATTTGTTGTTGAACTTCCTCCACACAACAGATGGCAGAAGAAGGTCGATTTGAGCAAGGACAAGCAAATATTCTATTTTCTGGGCAAGACGTCCACCGACACCAAAGCCCAGTATACTGCCGACCCTGCCAAACCCATTTATGACCCGGCCTGTAATTTCTTGGATACGGTTGAGCCACCTCGGATGGCACCGCCCCCACAACCGAAACGACAATCATTGGCCGCCACATATCCAATGATTTCCTTTGCTGCACGCAACGCTACTATCCAAACGATGCGACAACAGGTCGCACAGCAGAATCCGTCGACACCCACGACACCCATGGGTCCAAAGAGTGAATCGATCATGAGCGCTGCACGTGAGAAAGTGCTTGAGCTGGAAAGATCTGGTCAAGCTCCCAAGCCGTCGCAATATCGGGATCTAATTGCAGCTGCTGAAGCAAGGGCCAATGAGTCAGCTCGAATCCTTCAGCGTCAACAAGCTGTTCAAGCTCAATCTTCTAGCCCAGGGTCATTCTCGGCCTCGCCAAGCAATATTGGCATTGATCAGTCGGCTGTCGCCCGACAAAAGCAATTCCAGCAACAGGCGTCACAACATTCTCGTAGTATGTCGTCGACCTCTCAGCACGGCTCGCCGCATCAATCACCCCCACTGCCACTGTACACGACCAACACAGCAATGACGGGGTATCGGCCGTACCACAACATTACTCCCAATTACAGCTCAAATGACAATTCGAGGTATGGCATGATGGGCAGCTTCACACCACAGTCAATGCAATATACGCATGATTGGATGAATCCGCCGGGAAGGTCACCGTCGTTCCAGAGTCCTGCAATGCCCACCATGGAGTCGAATTCACCCGAACTAGCGTTCAAGCAGCCAGCAAATTTTACACATTCTCCTTCAGCAATGCAGAATAGCCCACTTCTGCCACCCTCCAACCCGCAGTCGCATGCGCCATCACAATCACAAATGCAGTCAGGGCAGCCTTTTTTAGGGGATAGTGCCGTCAGTCGAGGCACTGGCGGCACCCCCACTACCCCATCCTTGAAAAAGGAAGCCTCAAGCATTGAATCAAATCGGACCACTATGTCCTCGTTACCACCACGCACGCCAACCGAGATAGAACGCCAAAGGAGGATAAGCAATCCGTCTTGGCCATTCAAGAGTCCTGAACAGATCATGGCCCAGAAAGGCGAGCGCGAGAAAAATGGCAGTCAGTCGTCGGGTTCTCGGCCAGTCAGCAGACCAGGCAGCGGATACTCGACAAAGGCTTTGCCGAGTCCAAGGCTACACGCGACTCCATATGGACCAGAGACTCAACCACCAATGTACATCAATCCGACGGCTACGCAGCTCTCATCATATGCAGGCACGGGACACTCGCGTGCCAAGAGTATGAGCGTAAGTGCAGGACTCGGAAAGATGGGTCCACCAGTTCATCACTCAACGCCACCATTCCGGCGTTCAATGTCAAGCAACAATCTCACGCCGATGGACTTGGACGTGAAGGTGGACATTACTGGGCTCCGTTATGATTTTGCCAACCGCTCCAACCGGCACATGCCAGTATTTGGGCCACATCCTATGCGGCCACCCTCTCGGAGTCGGAGGTCAACTATGCCAGCAACTGCACCTCCAAGCATTCCAGACTCACCAGTCGCACCTGCATCACCGGGACTGGAGAGCACACTCGAGTCGCGACCGACAACGAGGTCAGGCACGCCTGTGAATGATCGACCACCACCGCCTGCACTTGCGTCGTGGCAGAATCATCCCGGGTTTTGGGGCAAGATTGCCACTTACTTCCTACGGAAGCACGAAAGCTCTGCAACGGTGTACAAGTCACCATTTGGCGTCGGACCTACCTCGAGCCCTGACTTGGTAGGGATGGCGACTGGACAAGGCCCTGACACGATGATGAGAATGCAAGGCGCAAGTTCTATCGGTAACGACGAAGGACTAGCAGGGCGCTGGCTTGGTGACCTGGACTATGGTAGCAGAGATGTGGTTGAGTATTGGAAAGGTGAGCATCCGCTTGGAATGAGGCCTTGATTATGAGTGGACGAGGGCGACGGGCGTTCACGGGTCATGAGTAACGTTCACGAGCTACATACCATCAGCACCCGGAATCGACCTTGCGTTGCGATGGCTTGAGACGGGATTTGGTAGGGCGGTGCGGTGTGAGGGCGGGCGCCCAGGTCGTGTGCAGTGCGCACGAAAGATTTGCTGTGGAGATGGGTCAAGGGGGTGATCAATAAACAACCATGCATTACTAGAAACAACGTCGGTCGCTTTTGAGTAGCGAACTGACAAGTAGAAAGAAAACTACAATGGTTTCTGCCACCAAACAAGCACTAGGTGTTCAAGGTGATAACCCGTACGCGTTCTGCTAGATCTCTTACTCTCGTCATGTCGCTGTTCTCGGCAAACAAACATACAGCTCGGCCGCCAGCTATTTATGGGTTTCGGATTTCACATGCTTCATGCAGGAGCAGCGAATTACTGTAACTGTATCCCTGTGCTCCCTCTAATACCTATTCTTGCTACGAACATTTCGGACTCTCAACCCTTCGCGTAGAAAAGACGGATCCATGGCGCCCTAGACGACATCCATCACTACTGCCTTGATCATCAGCATTATTACCCCGGGGCCGCCAGGGTCGGAGTCTACGGTAGTACAGCTGAAGGATTGCCTTGGTGTAGACCGGAGATGCGACCCCAAAGAGGAAATGCCGAGGCTTCACTGGCACATGTGGTAAATGATGATGTGGTCACGCTCGCGATCTTTCACCTGCGCTGACTTGCGCCAATGCTTGTGATTTGCATTCATTCCTGTCTGCGCGACCTGCCAGCCTCAGCTTTGACTTGACTTCATCTGCTTGTCAGTCCCGCGGCCAGTCTGTACATCTTTGAAGTGGTGTCTAAGAAAAAAGAGCAGGCCTTTGACCGACGAGTTTGAGCAGATTCTGACCTTCACAATGCCTTCGTTTTTGTCCTCCAAGCCAGCGCACATCCAGCGAGCAGAGGAGCTCCATAAGCCTCCAGCCAAAGGAGATGCACAATCGATACAAGTATCGAACTCAGCAAAACCCGGTCGGACTGCAATCTACAGGCACTTCCGGTGCAAAGATGGTCTCATCGACACCCTTGATCCTGCTATAAGGACGGCACATGACATGTTCGAGGCCACTGCCAATAGAATACCCCATGCCCCCGGCTTTGGCTATCGATCGTGGAACTCGGCCAAGAAAGCCTTCAACGCCTACGAGTGGATCGACTATGAGACTTTGCAGCAGCGAAGAACAGATTTTGGAAAGGGTTTAGTTGAGCTTCATGCAAGAGCAGGCATCCAGGGGACACAGTATGGCGTCGGGTTGTGGTGTCAAAACAGACCGGAGTGGCAGATCACTGATCTAGCCTGCATGTCACAGTCTCTCTTCAGCGTCTCCCTCTACGATACCCTTGGTCCCGAAGCGTCTGAGTACATTATCCGCCATGCGAACCTGGCCTGTGTGGTCACCTCTCTCAATCACGTTGGCGCTCTAATGAAGATCAAGCCACGCCTGCCGAACCTCAAATTCCTCATCGTCCTTGACCCCCTCGAATCAGCCAACAATGAGGATCCAGCATTGTCGAAGAAGGAATTGCTAGATTCCATGACAAAGAGCTTGGATCTCGATCTCAAGATCTACTCGCTGGCAGAGGTCGAAGCGCTTGGCCGTGTGGCCGCACTGACCCTCAATCCTCCACAACCACACCACGTCGTCACAATAAATTACACCTCGGGCACAACAGGGCCTCCCAAGGGTGTGGTGCTTACTCACCACAACTCGGTCGCTGCCACATGTGCCGGCATGGTTGCTGCATCACAGACAGGCGGGAACGATGTCATGTGCTCCTACCTCCCATTAGCACACATCTACGGACGATTACTCGAGCACGTCTCGGCCTTGGGCGGTGGTAAGGTCGGCTATTTCCATGGCAACATCCTCGAGCTCGTCGATGATTTGAAGCTTCTGCGACCAACCTCGTTCGCAAGTGTGCCCAGACTGTACAACCGCTTTGGCGGCGTCATCAAGGCTTCAACCCTGGATGCACCGGGCTTCAAAGGGACGCTGAGTAGACATGTGGTCAATACCAAAATGGCAAATCTGAAGAACAAGGACAACCCAACCAACAAGCATATGCTGTATGACAGAATATGGGGCAGGAAGGTTTCTGCAGCCCTCGGTCTAGACAGGGCAATCTCCATGGTCAGTGGCTCCGCACCCTTGGACCCCAACCTCCAGCAGTTCCTCAGCATTGTCACCGCTGCACGAGTAATGCAGGGCTTTGGTATGACCGAGACATACGCTCTCGGCCTTAGTCAAATGGAAGGGGATATGAGCACTGGCAACTGTGGAGCCGTATCTACATGCTCGGAAATTTGCCTGTTGAGCGTGCCAGACATGGATTACACTGTAGACGACAAGCCCTACCCACGTGGTGAGCTTCTCATTCGCGGCTCCAATGTCTTCAAGGAGTACTACAAGAACCCCGAAGAGACGCAAAAGGCTTTCACGGAAGACGGTTGGTTCAAATCCGGTGATATTGCAATGGTCGACGACCTGGGTAGATTCACTATCATTGACCGGAGGAAGAATGTGCTCAAGCTTGCACAAGGTGAATACGTTTCACCTGAACGCATCGAGGGTGTCTATCTCTCCGCCCTGAATTATCTCGCTCAAGGCTTTGTCCACGGTGACAGCTTGCAAACGTCATTGGTGGCAGTTTTCGGTGTTCAGCCCGACATCTTTGCCCC
>Ga0210040_10001325_pt1 | contig 37883 bp, 2 predicted proteins | sample CryGeyCG12114_NA_FD_185462 | JGI IMG/M metagenome (GOLD analysis project Ga0210040, IMG submission 185462) | Groundwater microbial communities from aquifer - Crystal Geyser CG19_WC_8/21/14_NA (SPAdes) (version 2) | ecosystem: Environmental > Aquatic > Deep subsurface > Groundwater | place: USA... | reverse complement strand
TTAGTAGTTAAAGATAGTATCTTATAGTAGCTTATATAGTTAAAGATAGTAACTTATAGTAGCTTATATAGTTAAAGATAGTAACTTATAGTAGCTTATATAGTTAAAGATAGTAACTTATAGTAGTAAGTCTAAGTACTTAAGCTTCTTTAACTCTTTTATAGACTATAGACTTTAGTATCTATAATATAGATCTCTTATACCTTTAAACTAGCTATCTACTATATATATTATCTATAAGCTCTATTATAACTACTCTATATATAGTATTACTATCTTACTCTAGTATAGAACTTACTAAAAGTAAATAAAATATTTCTAAAGAGCTATACTTACTAAGTAATAATATTTAGCCTACTTCTAGCTTATTAAGCTTATTATTTAATAAATATCTAGATTATATTAAAGAAATATATTATAAAACTAGTAACTAATACTATTTTATGTATAAACGCCTTTAAGACCTACTAACCTTTATTTTATCTTCTTATATAGAGTATAGAATAATTTTTTATTACTTAAAAGGATACTAATACTAGTACTAGCTATAGTATAAAAGTAATTATATATAAGTTTCTTTAGGTAATAAGATATATATTATTATTATTAGATATAAATATAGTAGTATAAAGTAAAGCTATATAATATAGTAGAGTAGTTAGTATAGAGCTTATAGTATAAGTATAATATCTCTATACTTTATCTATAGTATTAATATAGTAGAAGTAATATAATTAGTATTATAAGCTATAAGTAGAAAGTAGTAGTTATAAGCTTAGTATACTTTATAATCTTAATAATATATAAAGCTATTACCTTTTTAATAATAATAACTTATATAATAGAATATAAGTACTTCTAGAGTTATACTAATAGGTACTAGCTAGATATATCTAATTTAGGATAGTATAGATTATTAATCTCTTATAAAGTAGTAGCTTTCTATATATAACTATATATTTAGTATTATTTACTAAGAGTAGAGTTCTATATATATACTCTAAAACTTAGTTATAAGTAAACTAGTTAGTAGCTATAATACTATTTTAAGGTTAGTAAGCTTAAGTAAACTATAGTAATAGTAGCTAGGCTATAGTAAAGTATAAGCTACTTAATAAGTATAAATTTACGCTAGATATTACTTAAATCTTCTTTTCTTTATCTTATCTATAATATCTTTATAAACTATTATAGATATAGCTATTAAAAATAAAAAGATTACTAAAGAGCTAGTATAGCGTATAGTCTTTAGTAAACTAGGTAATACTATAAGTTATATCTACTAGAACTAACTTATTAACTATAAGTACCTAGTCTAGTATAACCTAAAGTATTAGTATAAAGTATTTTATAAAAGAAGAGTTTTAAAAATAGATTTTAAGTATATTAAAAAGCTTATTAGTATTACTAAGCTTTACTAATTAGAAGTAATACTTAACTTTATATATAATAATATTAAGGTATACTTACTTAATTATACTTTTATTAAAAATTAGCTTATATACCTTAATAACCTTATTAGGTTATTATTAAGTAAGAGTAAAGAGGTAATAACTACTAAATAACTTAACTTTATAATAGATACTAGAAAGGTAAGTCTTTATTAAGCTTAGCTATACTAACTACTAAATACTTATAATAAGTTACTTTAAGTAGAATTATATATAATAGTACTAGATAGTAGATAGTAGATAGTAGATAGTAGATAGTAAGGTAGATAATTTAGAATAGAATAGTAGTAGGTAAATATTTTATAGTAAGGTAGAAGTTTATAGTAGAGAGAGATTATAGAATAGAGAGTAGAAAAGTAACTATATATTAGTTAATAGTATATAAGAAACTACTTATTAGTTACTTAAGATAGAAAATAGATTAACTATAGTAGTATACTAATTATTAGGTTACTAGAAGTAGACGTATTATTAAAAGTTATTATTAATAAAGTTAAAGCCTTAGGCTATAATTAAGAAAAGTATACTTCTATATATAGTAGTAATTATTATAATACTAAGTATTATAATATTATATAAAATATATTAGGTCCTATCCTTATAGGATAAGATATATATAGTAGTAGTATTATATATAGCCTAAACTATTCTAGCTATATATATTCTTAGTAGCTACTCTATTTTCTTTACTATTATATTTAAAGCTATTAATATTACTATTCTAGCTAATAATAAGATCTTTAAAAAAGACTTTCTAGAAGTACCTACGCTTATTAGCTTTTTTCTTATTATCTACTAATCTTCTACTAACTAAAAGCTTTAATAGTACTCTCTCTATTTATCTAATTCTATACTTAATAACTAGATAGTATTCTATTTTAAAGTTAAGTCTTATATAGGATTTATACTACTATACTAATAGTATAATATTAGAAACTATATTATTACTTAAGTAGATAAGTAGCTACTTTCCTAAAACCTATATATATTAGGATTCTAAATATTAAATTAATATTTATACTAAGCTAGTACGTATATATAATACTAGTACCTAATATTTTTATATATATACCTAATATTTTTATATATATACCTAATATTTTTATATATATACTTAATATTTTTATATATATACCTAATATTTTTATATATATACCTAATATTTTTATATCTATACTTAATATTTCTTTATATTTACCTAATATTTTTACGTATATTAGTAGTATTTAAACACCTATATAGTATTAAAACGCTAAATTATTTAGTATTTAGTATATAACTATATACGCCTTAGAAAGTTTAGGTTTAGTAAAACCTAAACTTTTTAGTATAAGCTCTACCTTATAGTATATATAACTATAATTATTTTTATATAAATAAAACCTAAATATTCTAAATAGAGCCTTATAATATATATATATTATTAAACTATAAATTACTATACTACGTCGCCTTAACTAATATTATACTTCTAAGCTCTACTAGAGATTATTATAAAGTAGTTACTATTAAAAGAGTAATATAGAGATTATACCTAGAGAACTTATTATCTCTTATAGTATTAAGTACTAGGTACTTAGGTAGTAACTTATTTATTATATAAGTAATATATAATAACTAGATTACTTAAGTAACTATCTTAACTTATAAATTATATACTCTTATTATTTTAATCTATTATATATACCTTATTATACTTATACCTTACTTAATAAAATAGTTAGTAACTATACTATATAGTAATAAAGCGAATACTCTAACTCTAAACTTAGCTTTAAGTATATACTATCTTTTACTAAACTCTAATTTTCTTCTAAACTCTTAGAAATTAATAGAGTTTTTCTTTATATTTATAAAGGTACTATCTTTAGCTTTATATAATACCTTAAAAAAGTATTCTTTTACTACTATTATAAAACCTCTTCTTTTTATACTTTTTTTTTAACGCTTCTATACTAATATCTCTAACGCTTTATATTATTTAAATATTACTACTATTATCTACTTATATTATATATCTTCTATAATCTTAGATATCTAGCTATATTATATAGCGTTAAAGAGCGCTATAAACCTTTAAGTTTTAAAGTTATTTAGGTTTACCTTATTTATTACTATCTATATATATTATAAGAGTACTAGTTAATTATCTAGTTAGATATAGAATAAGTTATTATTATTATTATCTAGTTCACTATCTTTATACTCTAATAGTAATAGTAAGTTCTACTCTATACTTAAAAAAAGCTATCTACTTTCTATATACTACCTCCTCTATATTTTTAATATAGTATACTAGTCTTATAGATATTTAATAGTACTAATTATAGCTACTTTTATAACTATATTTATAGCTAGCTTAATACTTATACTTAGAAGCTTTTATATAAATATCTTATACTACTACTCTTCTTTATCTAATATTATATTATTATACTTTACCTATTACTAGTTCTATATACTTATAATAGTTTATTATATAATACTATTAAACTTTTTCTTTAGTTTCTTATTTACTTATTTTATTATTATCTCTTTCTTAGCCTATTTTTACTTTAGTACTAGTGCCTTATAGCTAGTAGTAGTATTATCTAAGTTTAGCTTTATATTAGTATTTATAACTTTATTAATTAGGTTATTATATACATTATTTATAAAGCGTAATAGTCTTTACTTATTTACTTTTTAATAGATCTATTATAGCGTAAGCTCTAGTAAAGGCGTAATAAATACTTATATACGCTAAGGCTTTTCTTTTAGTAAGCTAAAGATAGGTATAGTTAAAGCTAAGTAGTATAAGGCGTCTTAAATTAGTATATTATTATCTTTAATTTAATATAGCGCCTTAGATAATAGACGTAAGTTTACTTATAATATTATAGCTAAATATAATAGAAGTTATTAATAGTAAGTATATTTCTATATACTACTAAAGTTATTAATAGTACTAGTAGCTCTAAGCTACTACTCTACTATTTAATTTTAGCTATAGTTAGGTACTAAAATTATAGCCTATAGTAAAACCTAACTACTACGTAATATACTAAACTCTAAGTTAATATTATCTTAATCTAATAATACTATAGATTTTAAATAATATCTCTACTTTAAGTATAGTACTAGTATTCTCTCTTATAAGTATTATTAGTTTATAATCTTTTTTAGTAGAGTCTAACTATACTTTACTAATTAGTACTATAACTTTATAAGTCTAGAGATTTAATATACTATTACTACTAAAGTATAAGAACTTATAAATACTTATCTAATAGTAAAGAGGGTATATAATAATTACTTAAACTTAAAAGATTTATATAAACTATTCTTAGGGCTCTCTATCTTCTATAACTTTTATTAATATCTATATTATACTTATATAGTTATAAATAGTACTAGCGTATAGAATAATATATAGAAATATCTAAAGATATATAATATATTCTCTATATATAAAAATACTAAGGATAAATAGTACCTAAAGTATATTAAAAGAGTTTTTAGCTAGTAATTCTTTTTAATATATATAAGATAGTTATAATTAAGCTAATTATAGTAAAAATATAGTATATATATATTATAATTAGTATAATTATAATATTTTATTTTTATATAAATACTAGTATTTTAGTAATTTAGCATAAGTAATAAATATTATAATTAGTATATAAGTATTATAATTAGTATATAGATATTATAACTATTACGTAAATATTATAACTACTATATAAATATTATAATTATTATATAAATATAATAATTATTACGCTAATACTATAATTATTATATAAATATTATAATTATTATATAAATATTCTAATTATTATATAAATATTATAATTATTATATAAATATTATAATTATTACGTAAATATTATAATTATTATATAAATATTATAATTACTACTATTATCTATATTTAATATATTCTAGTTAAGGATTTATACTAAGATTATACTATCTAAGTATAGATATTAGCTATTAAGAATAAAGCAGTATATATAATATAGGGCCTTTAGTATAAAGTAATACTTATTATCCTTTTATAATTACTCTCTTTCTCTCTATAGTAGTATACCTAGCTCTATAGCTATATAAGACTTTATCTTTATCTATTTCTCTTTCTTTTATCTATACTATAGTATTAATATATAGTTTTAGTTCTACTACTCTTCTTCTAAGTCTTTAACTATAAGTATTACTCTTTACTCTTATATACTTTTATTACTATTATTACTACTATTATATCTACTTTATAAGCTACTAAAGTTAGTAAAGGTATTTATCTTTTATATATACTTACTATTTAAATAGTTTAATTAGTTTTACTCTATAGAAGCTATTTAACTATTCTAAGAAAGTAAACTTAGCTAGTAGCTTACTTTCTTCTATATACGCTAAGAATAGTAGCTCTATTCTAGTTACTATTAATATAATATTATAATTATATTCTATAATTATCTCTACCTACTACACTATATATATTTATAATAGTTACTTCTTTATAAATATATTAGAGATTATACTCTTTAGTAATAAACTAAATATACTTATACTACTAAATCTCTTTTTAATAATATTCTACTACTTACCCTAGTTAAGTAACTAACTAAAAGTTAACTATAAGTTACTATTAGCTTCTTTTATAAGCTTCTACCTAAAGTTAACTTTATATACTTTCTTAAAAAAGTATTCTTTTACTATAGTATTATATTACTATCTTTTACTACTAGTACTCTTTTTATACTTTTAAACTTTATATTCTAGCTACTTAAAGTCTTTATATAACTTATCTATTTTCTAATAATATTATATATTATCTATAATACTATTTACCTACGTCTTCTAAGTATTAAAGTACTTTAACTAGAATAATTTAGTATCTTAATATATTAGACTAGCTTTATCTATTTTATCCTATTTAGAGTATTATAAAAGAATAAGTCTTATATCTATATAAAAACTCTAGCTAGGTAGCTATACTAAGTTACTACGCTATTTAAAAAGGCTAGAATATAAGATAGTAACTCTTTAGAAGAGTATTATTCTATATACGTTTTACTACTTCTAGATAGCTAAGATAGTTAACTACTCTTAAAATACATCTATTGCACCTACTACTATTACTTTAGAAATTATTATAGCTATAGCCTATACTCTAATACTTAGTAACTTTATTATAAAATTATAATATTATCTTTTATTAACTAATAGACTTTCTAGTACTTTTATACTATCTTAATCTTCTTTACTTATAATAGTTTATACTAATTCTTAGTTTATTTATTATACTAACTCCTTATTTACCTATTATATTATCTTTTCTTTTTTCTATTTCTTTTTTAAGCTTCCTAACTCTACTAAGAACTCTTCTACTCTAGCTATTATATCTTTATCTTTCTAACTATCTTTAGTTTTATTCTTTACTAAGCTATAGTTTAGATAATTATATATATATTAAATAATATATAATAGCTTTAGGTAACTTATATACTTATATATCTAGTATAATACTTTAAAAAGGTTTAGTATAAGGAAAGCTTCTATATTACTATCTTAGTCTAGAAGTATACTATATATAGTATTAAATACGTTTTAAAGTATTTCTTATATTAGGCTAATAAGTTCTAGTAACTTCTCTTTTTCTAAAATATTATTAGGCTTAAGACTTAGCTTTAGAACTAGTAGTATATTATATTAGATTTATAAGTATAATTATACTAATATAAAGTTAGATTATATTTTAAAAGTAATAGAGAAAATTTTTACTATAGCGTAGCTAGGTAGTATTTATATTATATAGATAATTTAGATTATACTTCTATATCTAAATTATTTTTTATAATAGATATATCTATACTCTTTTATATTACTATTCCTTATTATAGCTAAATTTCCTTATATTAAAGTAGACCTAAGCTATAGTATTATAATATATAAATATTATTAGTATTATATCTTACCTAGTAGCGTCTTAAGCTATTTTTCTATAAAGTATATAAACTATATATCTATAAAAGATTAGAAAGCTATATAGAAATATATTAACGCCTTTAGAGATTATATTTACGCTAATTATAGTACTATTACTATACTTACTATACTTATCTTATATATAGATAAGTTATATATCTACTACTAATTATATTAATATAATAGCTATAGCTATATCTACTCTAATAGGAAAGTAGTTAAAGCTATAAAAACCTATCTTTATACCTATAGAATTATAGTAGATACTACTTTAAGCTATATATATAAAGAACTTACTAGTTAGTAGAGTAATTATTAGACTATTATATTTAGCTAGTAATTCTTTATATAGATAAAAGAAAAAGGTTCTAATACTATAAGCTATTTTATAGTTATGCTATTACTTATATTATAGATTAACTTAACTAGTAGCTTAGTATATAAAGCTAATACTAAGTTACCTATAAAGTATTTAAGTAATAATTATAAAACTAATACTTTATCTTCTTTAGTACCTATACTATATACTTCTTTCTACTAAAGTTATCTATAAAGTCCTACTATTAATACTAACTTATCTACTCTTAATATACTATAAGCGTAGTATAAGGCTATAGAAGCCTAAGTAGTAGAAGAGATAAAAGTACTCTATAATATTATCTCTAGCGTTCCTAACTATTAAATAAATCTATACCTTAAGTATATAAAGTTCTAAGAATATCTTTAAGGTCTTTTATAGTAGTAAGCGCGTTAGTATACTAAAAAAAGTAGTTTACTAGTACTAAAGCTACTTATTAATACTATAAAGAGTATAACCTTAGTATATTAGTATATAACTACTATAATATCTAGGTAGATATATATTTATATTATATAAGAGTATACTAACTATATTCCTATCTTACTACTAGTATACTACTTAGCCTTTAATATTTACTATAGTAATATTCTTATAAAGATCTTTACTTTCTTCTACTAGATTAATATAAATAGTCTAGCTTATTTATTAACCTTATATATTATACCTACCTAATAGTATACCTAGAATACTATTTAGGCTTATTTAGTATTATTTACGTATAACTTAGTATTTATTTTACTAAAGTATAAGTATACGTATCTAGAACTACTAGAAGAGCTATACTATTAGTTCTAGCTATCTCTTATTAAATAGATAGCTTATAGAAATAACTTTAAACTATCTCTTATTATACTATTAGCGTTTATTATAGTAGATATAGAAAAGGATTAATTTTAGCCTATATATAACTTTATAACTAATCTTTTTACTATAAAGAAGCTAGGATATTTTATAGGATATTAGAAACTTTAGGATAACTTTATACCTAATTATATAACTACGCCTCTAGAGATCCTAAATAAGCTAGACTCTTTAATTAATCTAGATAAGTCCTAAGTACTCTATACTATAGGTATTATTTTAACTATATACTTACGTAAGCTTTTTATCTTTTTTACTTTAATATATACTATATATCTATATAGTCTACTACTTCTTACTCTATTTATAAATATAGGCCTAAAGCCTACGCCTATATAAGCTTCTTACCTTTTTTACTTTAGTATATACTATATATCTACGTAGTCTACTACTTTCTACTCTATTTATAGATATAGGCCTAAAGCTTACGCTTATATAAGCTTTTTACTTTTCTTACTTTAGTATATACTATATATCTATATAGTTTACTACTTCTTACTCTATTTATAGATATAAGCTTAAGGCTTATAGCTATATAAGCTTCTTACTTTTCCTATTTTAGTATATACTATATATTTATATAGTTTACTACTTCTTACTCTATTTATAGATATAGGCCTAAAGCTTATACTTATATAAGCCTCTTACTTATCCTACTTTAGTATATACTATATATTTATATAGTTTACTATTTCCTACTCTATTTATAGAAATAGGCCTAAGGCCTATACTTATATAGGCCTTTTACTTTTCTTACTTTAGTATATACTATATATTTTAGTATTTTACTATATAATATATTATATTTATATACTATTATCTATAAGATTAGTTATACTACTCTTTTACTAATCTAGTATTCTATAGCTTTTACTATTATAGACTATATCTTATTAAGCTTATAGCCTAGGCCTAATACCTTAATTAAGATTTAAGCCTACTATTTATTACTATAGTTAGTAAGTAATATATTACTTAAGCTCTTTTTTATAGGCTATACTATACTATACTTAAAGTTCTTTTCTATCTATACTAGTTATATATAGTTTATAGAGCTAATATATAGCTATTTTCTAGTTTCTTTATATACTTTACTATCTACTTTACTAATATTATCTTATATAACCTATATAAACTTATTATATAAGAAGTACTTACCTTTAGTATAGTCTACTAAGTACTCTTTAAGTATATAGAAGTAGTTACTACTTTTAGCTAGTATATCTATACTAATATCTTACTAGCTATCTTTATTAGGTGATATAAGAGCTCTTTTTTATAAAGAATAGTAGATATAAAAGTAGCTAAAGATCTCCTTTACTAGTACTTTTAACTTATTATTAATATTACTACTTTTAATAGTATAGTATAGGTCTTAAATAAAGCTAGACCTAATCTTACCTAGTTATAATATAAAGTACTCTATATCTAAAGTAGATACTATCTATAGTTATAGGCTTAAGTCTTTAACTACTTTAGTAAGACTTATAAGCCTATCTTCTTTTACTTTTAGTTTATATAATCTTATATTAGCTATATTATACTATAAATAGTAAGGTATATATAACTTATATATTATAGATAAAACTAATTCTAATAGCTCTAGTAAAGTTATATCTCTTTACCTAAGCCTAAATAGTAGTATATAAGTTAAAGTACTTAAGGTAGTAGAAGAACTATCTTTAGAATAGAATACTATCTTATATATCTTTATTACTAGTTTTACCTAACTTAGAAAGGTTAATAATAAAGATACTATTATCTAGTAATTCTACTACTATACTTCTACTATATAATCTAGATACTCTCTATTTAGAGTAGTAAAAGTTAGCTATAGATACTATAATATATAATATCTAGTCTTTCTAAAATAGTAGTATAAACTTTCTATATATATACTCTTTAGCTAAAGTAGGTATATAGTACTAGTTAGCCTTTTTATATATTTTTAGATTAAGCTTAATTACTTTACGTCTAACTTTACTTATACTATTAAATACTAATAGAAAGTTTATATTATATAGCTCTAGTATTATTATAAGCTAGTTAAGGTCCTATATATATAAGTATAGTATAGTCTACTATAGATTCTTAACTTATAGTACTTCTTCTATAGTAATATCTCTATTTTATAGATACCTAAAGAGTTATACTAGTTTAAGAATACCTTTAAGGAATAAAGTAAAGTTAATAGATAGCTCTATATATAAGTACTACTTTAATAATAAGTATAGCACTTTTAGGTATAGACTATTTTCTTATTTTTACTTCTTAAACTTATATTATAATAAAGAAAAAGAAGGCTTACTATAGGTAGCTTTAATACTTTTAATAAATTAAATAGTATAAGATTTACTTAAGTCTTTAAAAGATAGAGTAGCTATTAGTATATCTTATAAAAAGTTAGTAGAGTTAATAACTTTAATTATCTTTATATATAAAAAGTATATCTAGTAAGTAATCTATCTCTAGAGTATCTTATAATCTAAGTATTAACTTATAAATAATATATTCTCTATTATATATTAGTAGAAGGTATACCTTTATATAGTCTAGCTTAGTACGCTATTAATATCTATGTATATATTAATACTACTTCTCTTTTTAGATTTAGTAGGTAGGTAATATCTATACTATACTATACTAGTAGTAGACTTTCTTTATAGCCTAGTAAGGCGTACTATTACTAGAGCTACTATATCTACTATAAGTAGTACTCTTTAGAAGATAGTAGTAGCTACTTTTTATACTTTTTTTACTTTATACCTTAATATATACTATCTTACGCTTATATTACTAATAATACTTTAAGAATACTTTTTATTAGTAGAAGTACTACTATTTATCTCTATATATAAAGCTAGTAAGATATTAGAAGCCTATCTCTCTAAGTAACTTACTAGACTATAACTTTCTTATATTATAGCCTCTACTATCTAAAAGCGCTCTACCTTTATTAACTTAGATAATACTTAAGTAGAATAATCTAGAGCGCTCTTAGTTTCTTTTATAAAGACCTATTAAGCCTATATATCTAAATAACTCTCTAGATAAAATTAGGCGTTTATATACCTAAGTACTACTCTATACTACTTTAACTTTATTAGTACCTCTAAGTAGCTTACTAATATCTAAGTTTATTAAGTATTTCTTAAAGATATACTAGCTTTCTATTCTAATAAGTAGTAGTTAGCCTATATATATATATTTATATACTAAATTTAGAGTATCTTTAGCTACGTAACTAGATAGGAAGTAGATTATTAAGCTAGCTAGTACTTAGCCTAAGCTATCTAGTTACTACTATACTATTTAGTAACTAGAGGCTATATTATAGAAGACTTCTATAAAAGTAAAATCTAGCTCTCTTAGTATAGGTATATAGAACTCTATATTTATTATAACTATATCTAGTATAGTAAGCTAAAGATCCTATACTATAAGAGTAAGACTATATAAACTAGTCTAGCTTACTATACTTCTATATTACTTTATTAGTACTATTATATCTCTCTATATCTTAGAGTGTAGCTTTACCTACTATAAATAAAAGTAAATAGGCTATATACTATAAAATTATAGCTCTAAAAGTTAGTAAAACTATTTATACTTAATACTAATATATTAAGATAGTACTCTATCTCTCTTTTAAACTAGTTCTAAAGCTCTATCTATAGAGGCTAGTTATAGCTTCTTCTAGGTAAATTAATAATAAATATAGTATTATTAAGTATATCTATATACGTTTTATAGAGCTCTCTATAAGTTCTTAAAGAAGCGCCTTATTTATTATATCTTAGGTTTATAGTTATAGTTATAATCTAAAGTATTCTATTATCTTATAATAAGAGTATAAACTTACTATATATACTTCTTCTTTATACTAGTATTTATATAAAGTAGTACTATACCTTTAGATAGCCTATTACTACTAAGCTAAAATAGCTCTCCTTTATTCTCTCTCTACTACTATTAGTAATAAAAAGTATATTAATACTTTTAAGCTTAATTTCTTTAAGTAGCTAGTTTCTATCCTATATATAAAAGCTTATTACTACTTACTCTAGTCTACCTACTTCTAGTATATCTTTAAGTATTATATTATCTAGTTTTATATACCTAAAAACCTATATAGAATATAGTATTCTATATAAGTATAGAGTAGGCCTCTAGTTAGTACTCTTTATAAAACGTTTACTATAAAGTTATAATATACTAGAGATAGTAGCTTAAGAGTAACGCTTTTATTTCTTACTAAGTTATAGTATAAGTATATAAATACTTTATTATATCTTTACTAAAGCTTACTCTAGTTTTATCTTCTAGCTATAACTATATATAGGTTTTAGCTATAGTATTTAGTATAGCTTATTATTATTAAGTAAGTAACCTACTACTATACTACTATTACTTATAGGTAGTAAAGTCTATATAAGCTCTTATATAGCTACCTTTATTATCTTAGATATAGCTAGTCTTAATAGATATATATTAATAGCTTACTATTACTTTATAACTACTATAAGAGTAGTATATAAGTTAATTACTATTATTAAAGTATTAGCGTCTATCTAGTATCCTTTATATAAAGATAGTTTATATCTTATAGTAGCTATATAAGTATAGCTTACTACTATAGTAATTATACTATATATATATAAAATAAGTATATAAGTATATATATAAGCTATATAAGTACTAGTACCTAATAAGAGAATATATAGACTCTAATATATCTATACTACTATTATAGTATAGTAGATATAATTACTAATATAGTATCTTTTTATTACTAGACTACTTAGGTTATAGTATATACGTTATACTTAGCGCTAATAGCTAGACTATTTTACTATACTAACTACTTCTAGACTATAGTATATACTTACTAATACTTACTACTTTTTTATATCTTTTACTACTCTAGTAAGTACTTTTAGTATACTTACTAAGTTACTTACTTAAGGTCTTTACTATAAGTAGGGTAAGTATAGTATAAAAAAGAGAGTTATATACTATTATAAAGTACTATATATAAATATATATTCTAAACTAGTTTACTATACTATCTACTTTACTACTATATATACTAGTCTAGTAAGTACCTACTAAAAATCTATATATAATACTAGTAACTTATATACTTATACTTATAAACTTCTTACTTTCTTCTTTACTAGTCTAGTATTTCTAAGCCTTTTCTATAGCTTCTTTCCTAGCTAAGTAAAGAAGCGCTTAGTAAGTTATATAAGCTTATTAATAAGTATAGTTATTTTAAGCTTATCTATAGAGAAGTAATTTATCTATACCTTTTATTCTATATAGCTCTTAAGTAAGATATTATTAGTATTAGCTAAGTTTAGCTCTCTTAAATATTCTTACTAAGCTATAGAGCTATTAAGCCTAATTTATATATAGTATACCTATATATCTACTATTATATTTACCTATTTACCTATATAATTCTAGACTCTCTTACTATAAAACTTCTATAGTACTTTATAATTACTATATATAGTATAATTCTCTATATACTATAGTAGCTCTAGATTCTATTTATATACTACTTACTAGATCTAGTACTACTTATACTTATATTCTATTCTACTATAATCTTCTTATATATACCTATAGTTTCTAGTTACTATTATATATACTAGATAGTAGACTTTCTAGAATAGTAGTATATACTTAATATAGTCTAAAAAGGAGAAGATCTCTTCTTCTTTAGCTACTACCTCTATATACTATATATTTATCTCTACTAGTTACTTATCTAGTATTATAAGTATTAGTACTTTAGAAGCTAATCTATAGATAACTTTATAGCTAAAGCTACCTACTTATATAGTTAGGTTATCTTCTACTTATATATATTATTTACTCTTATTATAGTAGGTATAACTTAGTAAAACGTCTATATAGCCTTACTATATTAGTATTACTAGTCTACTAAGCTTAAGTAAAGTAAAACTAGTATTATCTTTATAGCTAGCTAGCTAGTCTCTATACTTATTATAGCTATAAGCTTTACTTATACTAAAGAGTATAGGTAATATATCTACTAGTAGCTTAATATATAGCTTAATATTCTCTACTAAATAGTAGAGTTAGTATAAAAAGGTCTTTTATATTATTCTATAGAAGTAGATATTATAAAGTAACTTACTTATAGTAGGTTTATATATATTATAACTATTATTACTATCTAGGTAAGTATTAAGTAGGGCTTAGTAGTACTATTTATATAGTAAAGAAACTCTTTCCTAGATATATACGTCTACTATAGCTATATCTCTCTTTAGCTACGTATTTTTACTTAGGAATATTAGTTATCTAGTACTAGTAAAGAGAATAATAAGTACTTTACTTCTACTTTATTCTCTATACTTAGCTCTTTATATATATACTATAAAGCTACTAACTAGTATTATAAAGACTATACTATCTATAAAAGTAGAATTATATCTTATAATAGCGCTATAAGTTATAAATAGAACACTTTTTCTTATACTCTTAAATTTAGCTAGGATATAGTCTTTCTCTTCTATACTATAGTAGTATACTTAGGTATATAGAAACCTAGCGTCTTTAGTAAGCTCTCTATAATATACTATATTATTATAGAAGACTATAATTTTATATATATAGCTAATAAAGTCTTATATAAATTAAGTAATATTCTCCTACTATAGAGAGGATTTATATATACTAAAAATATTATCTATATTTATTATAGTATAGTAAAGATTAGAGTAACTAGTAGATAAGTAAAAGATTATAACTTACTCTAGGCTTATATTTATAAAAGTAAGTAAATCTAGCTTCTATAACTTTAGTAGTATTATAGTAAAGAGTACTATTAGTATACTAAAAGTATAGAGAGTACTATAGCTAGTAAGTAAGTTATACTAGCTAATATTAGTTAGTAGTATATAGGTCTTATCTACTATAATATACTAAAATTACTTAGTTTATTTAAGAATAGTAGCCTAGTTAATAAAACTTTTCTTTTAAATATCTTTAGGTAGTATAAGGATAATACTAGTATAGTAGTATAAGTATAGGTTAAGTCTATTAATATTACTCTACTATTATATATACTAAATATTTACCTTAGTATACTATATAGTAATATCTTTATATAGTAAAATAAGTAGTATTATAACTACTATTATACCTATATTTTCTACTATAGCTAGAATTATAAATACTTTACTTTTTTTCTTACTAGTTACTTTTACTAATAGTAGTAATACTCTACTACTATCTATTAGATATTTAATACTAGCCTACTACGCGCTATAAAATATTATACTAAGTTTACTTACTATCTTTACTAGTAGCGCCTCCTAGTTATTATATTTTATAGTACTACCTTTACTTATATTACATTATTACTATACTACTAGTAGATGTTTATATCTACTTCTATAGTACTACTCTTTATTATTATCTCTATTACTATTACTACTTAACTTATATTTTAATATTAAAGGGGTATAGCTACCTAAGTAGTTTTTTTTATCTACATAAGCTAAAAGATAGTAAAGAAAGATATACTATATATAACTTATTATATACTATATCTACTACTTAATATTATCTATACTAGTAGCTTAGTTTACTTAGCTAGTATAGTATATATAGTTAATACTTAGTATATATTCTATTTATTATACTATAGTATTATATATCTCTACTAGAGCTTAAACTCTATTATAGTCTAGTTTCTTATAAGCTATAGGCCTATTTATACTTTTAATATATAAGTTAAGCTTATTAGCGTCTATATTACTATTAAGTATAGTATTATTATTAATATTATCTATAGCGCTAGTTAAAGAATCTAGTAATATACTATTACTTAGTAAAGTATATATCTAGCTATAGTCTAGCTACTTAACTTACCTACTCTTTACTATATTACTAGGTAGAAACTCTCTTATAAAGCTAATTATAATCTATTACTTAGGCTAGAAGCTAAAGCTATCTTATATAATACGCTTTAATACTTACTATAGAATATTATTTATTTAAGTTAAGATATTAGAGTTACTCTTTATATAGTATATAGGAAAGAGGTAGCCCTTATTAAATACTATAATATCTTATTTATTCTAGTATAGAAGTTCTATAAATAGCTTAACTAGCTAAACGTAGTAGCTAATATAATTAGAGATTTTACTTAGTAGAATATATAGTATAGCCTTTACTCCTCTACTTATATACTTTTAGTAACTCCTAATAAGTATAAGCTTTCTAGTATATACTATAAGTATATACTTATTATACTAGCTATTTAAGTACTATATTACTAACGTAGTTATACTTTAGATAGGAAGCCTAATACTCTAAATAATTAAAGAAGTAAGGTATAATAGAAAGTAGTTAACTAAATATAAGTATTCTATAATAGCTAACTCTTATACTCTATTTATACGCCTATTAAAGAGCTTATTACTTAAGTAGTATTTATAGTAGGTATTTTACTACTCTATACCTAGCTAGAGTACCTCTATATTCTAAGACTTATTCTAATAGTTTACTTCTTATATATTATAACTTAGATAGTTAATAAAGCTCTCTTAGAGAATTATTAGTAAGTTATCTCTAAATTATATAGTAAAGAGCTTTTTCTATAGTAAAGTCTCTATATTAGCCTATGTACTTTATATTATTAGTACTAGCTACTTTTAGCTTAGAGATATACCTTTATATATAAATATCTCTATAGTACTATTAAAGTATAGTAATCTAGTCCTAAGAGTAGCTTAGGCTACTACTATAGTAAAATTCTTTATTAAGGTAACCTAGGTTATAGTTATATTTCTACTTATAATAATAAAGTAGTCTTTAATTACTTAGTTAGCCTATTTATCTAGCTTACTAAGAATATACTTTAAGATAATATAGCGTATAATCTTACTAAACCTAGTAAATATTCTTAAGAATTTATTTACTTTATAGAAGTACTCTTTCCTTAGCTAAATACTATAGACTATTAGTATAACTACTAATAGTAGCTCTTCTACTTTATTCTTAGTCTTTTACTATTATAGTAGGTAGACTATAAGGCTAAAAAATTAACGCTCTCCTTCTATATAATTATTACTATCTAGTATAGAGATATACTACTATACCTCCTTACCTAAAAACTCTAGATAATCTCTAAGTCTTTTTTAGGCTAGTTATATAGCTAGAGTTATTACTATTTATAGTAATACTATATTACTACTATAGTCTAGCTTACTCTTTATAAACTTAATAATATAATATTACTAAGTATAAGTATAGTTATTTAGAGACCTAACTAACTTATATAGCTTTAGTAGTTTTATTAGAAATATATACTTCTAGATATAGCTTACTTACTTATAGTTCTAGAATCTATACTATTTTACTATCTAGTAATACTTATATATAGTATTTTATACTACCTACTAAACTTTATATAGGAGTAGTTTATTAGAGAAGTTAGGCGTATTTAGAATAGCTCTAGTAAGGTTCTATTAGAGCCTTTTTAGTACTTTTAAGACGTATATCTTCTATAGCTATAAGTTAACTTTATAGTAGTCTATAAGTAGGACGTAAGCTATATACTAATACTTATCTTAATTTCTCTCTTACTATAGCCTTTAGAGTAGATATATAAATCTACTCTTATTTCTAGTATCTTTAATTTCTTAGCTATTAGGTCTACGCTTTCTAGTATATATATACTAGATACTTTTATTTCTACTAGCTCTATCTATAACTACGCTTACTTTATCTATATCTATAGTAATATTATTTATATTAGTATATAATATCCTCTTCTAGTTATTACTATTATTATATCTACTACTACTAGTAGACTTTCTACTATTACTATTACTTTTACTATTACTATTACTATTACTATTACTACTACTACTACTATTACTACTACTATTACTATAGTTACTAGTACTATTATTACTAAATATATACTTTTACTAAGTTAAAGTTCTACTTTATATATCTAGGTTAAGTAGTAGAAAGCTTCTATATACTTTATAGTTTAAGCTATTAGTAAAGAGTTACTACGTCTATACTAGAGTATCTAACCTTAAGCTAAGTAAGTTAGTAAACCTAGTATACTACTATATAATAGCTTTAGTTATACTAGCTAAGTAACTCTACTATTCCTACTTCTTTATACTATATTTAATATATAAGTACTTAAACTAAGACCTATATAAGCTTTTAGTATACGCTAGTTATATAGTAATAAATTACCTACTATAATCTTAATATAGGTACTAATATACTACTACTAGTAGAAATATAAGTATTAGATCTATAGCTTCTATAGAGGAGTTCTAGTCTAACTAGCCTATAGTTAAGTAAGTATACTTTTTAAAGAGCTATTTAGTTACTTTTTTCTTAAGTGCTATCTATAAAAGTATACTAGCATTTATAACTATATAGATATCTATTTAATAGTACTATAGAAGACCTTTCTAGGTATTACTAGCTAGCTCTAACCTATATAGTATATACTATAAAATCTCTAACTATATACTAGATATCTAGATAAAGTATATAATAATATAGGTAAGTATAGCTTTAGCTACCTTCTTCTTTAGCTTTAGTAAGAGTAAGCTAATTATAGTCTCTCTAACTAGTAACTTATACCTAAAACTATAGTCTAATATATTTTTATAGTCTTAGTATAACTTATACTTAGTACTACTCTTAGCTTTTATACTATAGTATAGAAGTATATTAGTTACTATATTATAAAGCTCCTTCTATATAATTATACTATATATACTACTAGGTAGTAGAGCTAGGCTTTTAGAGGGCGTATCTCTAAGGCTAGAGTAGAGGGTATAAGGTATTATTATACTTATCTTTATCTAATCTATACTAGGAATAGAGTCCTAGCTACTAAGTATCTTCTACTCTATAATATCTTTATCTTATTATATTATTTAGTTTTATATATAGGTATTATTATATATATAAGTACTAAATACTAAGGTATTAAAGTTACTAAAAAGCTTCTATATAGCTATCTCTATAAAGGCTAGTATAACTATACTTAGTAGATTAATTATACTTATTAACTTAGTATTAGTAGTAAGGTAAATACTACTTACTTTTCTATTTCTTTTACTTATATTATTTAAAAGACTATTAAAGTACTTCTTATTAATTTCTATCTTACTACTATATACTTTTTAAAGATAGTTAAGAGTATTACTATTATATATATTTTAGTACTATATATATACTATATCTATTTAGTTACTACTTATCTCTAGCTAACTTTATAGAAAGTATAATAAGTATATATCTAATAGGCTTATAGTACTACTTACTAATATTAGTTAGAAGTAAAATAGTATCTTATAGAAAGTATAAGTAAGTACTAAGAATATACTAGTAGGCTAGATAGTATAAACTTATCTATAATAAAGCTATACGTAGTAGAATTATATAGCCTTCTAGGTACTTTTATACTTAGGTCTTATAGATCTTACCTATCTCTTTACTTAATCTTTTTTTTACTATTAGAGGTATATATATATTTATAGCTTACTATACTCTTTACTACTTAACTTTACTATAGTAGTCTAGTATAGGTACTAAAAGAGAAGCTATCTATATATAGTACTTACTACTAGCTAGCTAAAGTAATCTTTTTACTATTACTACTATTACTTTTAGGCTTAGTAGTATTTCTAACCTAAGTAAGTTATAGGTTATATATATATAGTATTACTTAGATCTAGAAGTAATTCTACTACTCTATAGAAGGCTAAGCCTTACTAAGCTAAAACGCCCTATATTAGACCTATATATTATTTAGCTAAGTTAATAGGTATTTAGAGTACTATAGTCTTAGTACTTATTTAGTACTAATACTTTTATCCTATCTTACTATACTACTAAACTTTACTAAAAGCTTTTACTATCTTTATAAAGACTTTTTACTATTACTATAATTATATTTTACTTATAACTACGTAGCTAGCTATTTTTATAGTATATATAGAGATAGCTATTCTAACTATTATATTTATTACTTAGCTTTTTACTAGTATTAGGTAAAATATACTCTATAGTAGAATAAAAGAGTATTATTTAGTAATAGGTTACTAGTAGTACTATAGATAGGTAGGTTATATTATATATATTAGTCTAACGCTATCTAAGCTTTAAAAAGACGTACTTTCTTAGTAAAAGTACTCTATTATATCTCTTTTTATACTCTTCTAGTTAAAGCTAGTAGTAATAGCTTATAAATTACTTCTTATCTAGTCTAAAGATAAGATAGTTATATATCTATTAGACTATAAATAATAGATTATTATAGCTTTTTAGTAGTCTAAATATATATAAGCTATATAGTTATATAATTCTAATATTAATAATAAAGACGTAAGAGTATTTATTATATAAACTCTAGAAGTAGCTTTATAGTAGATATATAAGAACTATCCTAAAAAGAGAGTACTAAAGATTATATATAAGTTAAAAAAGAAGTATTATACTAGTAATAATAGTATAAGTAATCTATAGGTAAGTAGTATACTAGTATACCTATTATATCCTTTAGATAATAGTAGAAAGCCTTTTATAAAGAAGGTAAAAAGAAGTAATATCTTTAGTAGTATCTCTATTATAAGAGCTATAGATACCTAAGTAGGTAAGTAGCTTTAATAGTACTATATAGCCTAGTTATACTATTTTATCTAAACTAAAGAGATAGATACTAAGCTTTCTACTAAAGACTTTATTACTAAAGACTTTATTACTAAAGACTTTACTACTATATAACTTACTTAGCTATACTTTACTTTAAGCTCTCTTCTAGTATAAGAGCGTAAAGTAAAATAAGTAGTAGAAGTTATCTAGTATAGATCTAGTATTAGTAGTATAGTAGCTCTTTAAGACCTTTAGGTAGTACTACTAGACTAGCGCTCTAGATTTAACTATAGAGTAGAATATACTAGTAAGCTTCTACTACTAATATACTAGATAGTACTATAATAGTTATTACTAATTAGTAAGTCTAGTATTCTTCTAATTATTAATAGAGTAGATAATAAAGATACCTCTTTTCTATATTATTATAAGTACTATAAGTAGTCTAAGGTACTAGGCGTATTATATACTATAAAATACTAATACTATACTATTTATATATAAAAAGAGTTTCTATATCTATTTACTATATTCTATACTAGATATTCTAGTACTATAGAAGCTACTAGTAGTATCTAGAAATACTTCTTCCTCTATATTTACTCTAGTAGTAATCTAAATATAAGTAGAGATAAAGAATAAAATAAATTTATACATACTTTATAGTATAGTTAGTAGTAGCTAAAAGTTAAGAGATATTTTAGCTATAGTATATTTACTCTCTTACTATAGGACTACTTACCTAGTATATATATTAAGTATACTTTCTATAATAACTTCTTTATATTTTAGATAGAAGACCTATAGTAATACTTACTAGTTATACTACTAATAGTAAAGGCTTTAGATAGTATTATAGTACTTATTACTAATAACTAGCTACTTTTACCTCTTTTCTTATAACTTAAAGTATATTAGGAAAAGCTACTAGAGTATAAGATATTAATAGAAGAGCTCTTTATATTACTTTAGCTACTTATACTATAATACTTACGTATTAAAGAGGTATACTCTTCTAATAAAGAAAAGTTACTACTAAGCTCTTAGAGTAGTATATACTTATAACTCTACTTAGCTTAAGTATATATAATATACTCTATATAGTAGTTAAGTATTTAAGTACTTCTATAGAGGTTATATAAAGTTAACTATACTAGTATTAAGCTATAAGTATATATCTTCCTCTACTATTATATAGTAGCTAGTACTATATATATCTATAGGTCTACTACTTTACTATATATAGGCTCTGTCTTTCTCTATAAGTACTTATAGTATATCTATATTAGATTAGCTATATATATATACTAACTAACTAAGAAAAGTAAAGTAAAGTAAAGTCTTATATACTATCCTAGCTTCTACTTAGTACTCTAAGTAGAGAATATATAGAAAGGCACTAGCTAAAGGTTATCTCTAAGTAGAAAAGGATATACGCTACTATACCTATATAGTAAGTACTTATATTATAGTCTATTTTCTAAGTATATTAGTTAACTACTATACTAGCTAATATATTATACTATCTCTAATCTACTAGTATAGTAATAGGCTATACTCTTTTTAATATAAATAACTTTAATAGTAATCTTAAGCTAGATAGAAAAGCTCTTACTATTTCTTATAGTAATAAGAGAGAAAAGTCTACTAAGCTTAGTATTAATAGTAGAGGAAAGACGTATAGTAATCTATAAATTACTAGTTATATATACTTATTAGAAATAGCTATATAAGCTTCTAGCTTACTATTATAATAGCTAGACTATTAACTTCCTTTATATACTTCTAATTCTAGTATAAAGTTAGGTAGTAGCTATTAGTATTAGGTTTATTAATATCGATTTAATATTAACTTTTAGTTAATACTTAAGCTAATTATAACCTTTATAATCGTAAAATTATTATCTATTAGGAACTTACTATCTACTATAAACTTACTATCTACTATAAACTTACTATCTACTATAAACTTACTATCTACTATAAACTTATTATCTACTATAAACTTATTATCTACTATAAACTTATTATCTACTATAAACTTACTATCTACTATAAACTTATTATCTGCTATAAACTTACTATCTACTATAAACTTACTATCTACTATAAACTTACTAGCTATTATAAACTTACTAGCTATTATAAACTTACTATCTACTATAAACTTACTACCTATTATAAACTTACTACCTATCGTAAAGTTACTACCTATCGTAAAGTTACTACCTATTATAAACTTACTATTTAGCACGAGTACGTTTAGCTGTTAGTACTAATATTTTAATCCTATCTTTCTACTTAAATATACTACTACACTCGTCTAGTATTTATACTCCTACTATTCTATAAAGGCTAGCTTTTTTCCTAGCCTTTATAAAATAAGCTTTAAATAATCTCTATCTTAAGTCTATATACTAGAAGTATAGTATATTACTAGAAGCACCTATATTCGTTATATAACTATTATTCTATAAATCTATCCTCGTCCTTATTCTTAGAATTAACTACTTCTAGCCTCTACTTTCCCTATAGATCTATAGCTACCTAAGAAGAATTCTACTTACTTACTATATAAAGTACACGCATTATACTCTTATTATCTACTTCTTTAATTCTTTCTAAGAATAAGAACTCTTCTAGTAGTAGCCTCTCTTCTATATATATAGTAAATAGAGGTTCTATTAAATATACTATGTTATACACCTCTAGGTTGTATTCTACTAGTATCTTAGCCTATTAACTAACTTATATCTATAATAGCGTATTTTTAATAAAATAGTTTAGTACTATACTTTATAGTAGTAACCTAAAAATACTAATTATACTAAATCGCGTCTTTAGGATATTCTACCTTTTTCCCTAGTCTAAGAATTCGCTAAACTTAATCTATAGCTATAGGTAATCTTCTTTATACAGCCTAGGCCTAAACTCTTTTTTATAGTACTAGGTAAAAAGATACTCCTTTACTATTACCCTATATTATCTACTAGGACTATCTATCCTTATAGAATTTGCGCGTATCTTCTTCTCTAGATAGTTATACTCTTTATATAGTAAGTCTATTCTCTATTAATACATTATTTTACCTATAATTCTATTAACTTAATGTTTTTTCGCATTAAAGAATTAGCGCTAAAAACTACTTTTATCTATAGCTGTTAGCCCTCTATAACTAAGCTATAGTTATAATATACTTACGCTATATAATCTAGTAAGAGTAGTTAACTCTCTACCTTTGCCTAGGATACTTAAGTCTTTAACTATATCCTATTTAAATAACTTACGCTTATACTTTACCTATCTTTTCTAAACTATAATAATTAATTTCTAGTCTTATATTACGTCTATCGTTCTAACTATAATAGCTTTATTAATTATAGTTATTACTATTACTATACCTACGCCTAGGAGTTTAAATATAAACTATTAGTACTAAACCTCTTAATTAGATAAAGCTACTAAGGCCTTCGCCTTCTCTTAGTCTTATATACTTACTATAGTCTACACTAATATAAGGTTAACTTTCTTAATTATCTCTCTATTAGCTTATTTAGTAGTTTTCTTACGTTTCTATTTTATAGCACCTAATAGCGTCTACTACGTACTAGGCAGTGCTTCTAAACTCTTAAGCTTATCCTAAGCTTCTAATACCTTATACTCTACACCTCTAGAATTATTATAAATATACTATATAGCGCGAATAAGGGATTATTAGCTATAATATTAATATATCTAGTAAAGTACGTTATTAAGGTTCTAAGTAATAAATGCCTCTAATATTTTACCTTCTTCTATTACTTTATATACTACTATTATACTATCTAGTAGAAATAGATGCACTAATTACATAATCTCTATTAAATCCTTATCTCTAGTTACGTTAGTTAGTATAAATTATAGTTTTACTATTATAATTATAATATAGTTAGTACGTAATTTATATTTATTACCTAGTTACTACTAGTATAAGAAGCTAAGCCTATATAGCTAAACGACCTAACGCTAAACCCTAAAATAACTAGCTTATATAGCCCTTTTTATCTAGAGTAGACGCGCGTAGAGTCTATAGTAGTAGGTCTTAGATTTAGATCCCCTATAACCCTTAAAATCTATAAAAATTACTATTTTACAAAGTATAATAAAACTAATCTTTACTCTATTAACCTATATATATATTATAACCTATATCTTACTATTAATACTATAACGTCTTCTTTATATATTATCCTCCTACTAGACTATAGTATTATTACCTATATACACTATTATTACTACCTTAAACTAAATAGCGTTAAGAAGTACTTTAATATACTGTACATAGGAGATACTACTATACTATAATAATTTATAATATAAGCTACTATTAATAAACTAAAGCTAAGTCTATATTAGGACTTCGCTTCTATTATTCTTCTAATAGAACTAGTGCTAATTATTAAGGGCCTTTAGGTCTACTACTTATTAAAATACTCCTACTATAGCTATATTAACGCTAGAGACTCTACTATCTAAACGATAAAGGCGTATCTTAATAAAGAGTACTAGATTAGCTCTTTAAAATAAGAATATATATATAGCTAAGCTGTAAAAGCAGCCTAGTAGATAACTTATTAAGAGAATATCTATAGTTAGTAGTTCTTCTAGTCTACTATCTTATTAGAAGTCTACTGCGCTATAACCTATTTTAAGGTCTACGTCCTAGAAGAAAGGCCCTTATCTAGTAGCACCTTACTCTTTACTATACCTAAATACGCGCCTAGCTCTAATAATAGTAATATATCCTTAACTATATTACTAACTAGTAATAACTACTACCTAATTAAGATACTATTCTGCTTATCCTAAGCGTTACCCTTATCTAGCCTAAATACTATAGACCTAACTATAATAGATCCTATACTCCTAGCGCTTAACGACTTTAAAGTATAATTTAAAGAAGTAGAGTAGATAGACGTTATAGAGACTAAATAGAAGCTTTACTCTATCTTAGTACTAGATATATAGTAAATAAATTCTTACCTTAAGTAAACTAGCTTCCTTATATATATTACTAGCTTTATATAGGAAGAAACCTAACGCTATATATAATCTAGTAGAGAGAAATAGATAAAATATATTAAGAGTATAGTTAAGAGTATAGTACTTATTTACTAATATACTATAGTAAAAATATTACGTTAGGCGCGTATCTGCATTATATAAGAAAGCCTAGATTATATCCTTAATAAACCTCTTATCTCCTATCTTAAATTTAACCTCTAATATATATATTATCTTATAAAGGTATTTACCTTCTTCTACTATATCTTAAGTAAAAGTTAGTAGTTATCTAATACGCTAGTACTACAGCCCTACTAGTAAGATGCGTAGAAAGCTCTTTAGACTTACTTTAATAAATAAGAGGATAAACTTAAGCTATATTAGCTTTAATATAACTATGCGCACTTAATAGAGATAGAGTTACTCTACTATAAGTTCTAGATATTACTTATTAAATAAACTAGTATATATAGTAATTTCTTCTTAGCGTTAATAACACCCTTTACGTTTATTGCTATTAACCCTAAGCTTAATACCTTCTAGCTAGTATACCTATTTATAATAAATATATCTACGTTTAAGAAACTAGTTTATTTTACTAGCTACTAATATCTTTAGGATATTATTACGCCCCTACTTATTATATACTATAAGTAGTCTAATAAGATTATAACTAGAGAAGTAGACGTCCTTATTAAAGAGTAGAGAGTAGAGTCTTAATAACGCTATAATAGTAAGATAAGCTATTAGGCAGATAACAACTAGTTCTAGTAATAGGTGTTTAATTATCTAACGTTTAAGTACTTAACTCCTATATCTTAGCTAGTTAGTACTGCGTAGTATATTAGTAAGTTCTAGTATAGCGAGATACTTAACGTATTTATCTACTAGTATAGTAATACTATTATATATTATTATATTACTATATTATTTAATAAATTCTATGCCTTTATATAGAAACTATACAATAAGGTTATATATAGGCTTCTATAGTTAACTTATATATAATTAAAGCGTAAGCTACCTATTATCCTATAGAATAATATTAAATATAACCTATCTAACTACGTACCTAGATACTTACCTTTTAGCCTAAAGGAACTGTGCTTAAAGTATAGCTATAGTTTTATTATCTACTAACTTATAGCTCTACGTAAGAATAGCTAGTTATACCTACTAGCTATATTTAACTTTAATAGGTAGGACTATATATAGTAATATAGGGACGCTATAAAAGCCTAGCTTCCTTTACTTTTCCTTCTCTACTAACTATTAATAGGATAACCTTAGTAACTTATAGAAGGAGTAAGTATTACGTATAAGAATATAGTAGATAATAAGAGCTGTAATATCTTTATATTTAATAGATATATAGCGCTTATACCCTACTACTATAAAGGCTATAATTATAATAAGTTACTTAAGATTATTTACTATTTTCTCCTCTATAATATTAGTGTAATTTTAGTATAGTATCTTTAGCTTATATAGCTATTTAACTCTACTATCTTAGGCTAATATATAGCTAATCTTTATAGTCTTTACTATAACTAGGCTTATAGTAGCTTCCTCTAGCCTAACTCTTCTAGGCGTATATACTATATATCTGCTATATTTAGTAAGGCTATATACTATACTATAGACTACTTAATAGGTATAGAGATTAGGCCTAACCTTATATATTACCTTATAATTGTATTTAGCTAGAAGCTTAATAAAAAGAAAAGTAATAGAGTAGTTTAAATACTTAGCAAAGATAAAGTTAATAAGATCTTTAATAAAGCTATAGCTAAGGTAAGAGAAACTTAGGCTAGCTATACTCTAAATACAGCTTTAGCTATATACGCTATTACTACTACTAGTATATTCTATATACTATTCTTAGCTCTAGATGCGCACTTAAAGGTGTCTTAAATATAGTATACTACCCTATAGTTTATACTAGTAGATAATACTACGCCTATTCTAAAGGTTAAGAGTAGAGTACTATTAGTAGAGCGCTTAGTAGCTATTGCAACTATAGATATACTTTAGTTACTCTAAGAAGTATATAGCCCTAAGGCTGCTTTCTATAGTAAAGGTCGTAGTATTATTTAAGCTATCATTAATAGTAACACGTATATATTATATATTACTCCTACTAGTAGTAGTAAGTCTAACGTATAGTTATTACTATCGTATATCTTAGACTATAGCTAGATAGTTATTATTATACTACTTATTACCTTCTATAATAATATCTTTAATAACTATAAGTAACTAGTATTATATACTAGTGTCTTCGCTAGCTAAATATTTAATATAACTACCTTTATTATCTTTACTATACTAGAGGATCTTAATAATAATAATTTTATCTAATTCGTGTATTAGTAAATACTCTCTAGTTACCTACGCTGTATTATTATAGATAAGTTCTATTACGTTCTCCTTCCTAACTATAAGTACTAACGTCTTTTACTATACTTTAGGGACCTTATTTAGTATAGTGTACCTATAATACTTTTATTAGAGATAGTCCCTATAGATAAAGAATAGTTAGCGTATTAGTATTTTAGTATAAAAGACTATATTACTATCTTCTAAGAGCCTATAGAAAGGAGTAATATTAGCCTATAAGTAGTTAAATTACTAGTGTTAGAATAACTTAATATTAATAGTATAGTAAGATACGTAGAGCGTAAATATAAAGTCTATAGTAAAACTATTATATTTATTATAGATGCGCAGATAGTAGGGAAACTAGCAGAATATCTAGACTATACCTACTATTATAGTAAACTACCTATAGATATAAGATATACTATCTAATATACGTTTTATAATATAGAGGTAGTAATCCTAGTAGTAACTATAGTATTTAACGCTAGTGTAAATATACCTAATATCTAACTTATTATATAGTTTAGTAAGCTAGACTACTTTATTACCTTCTTCTAAGAGGTAGGTTATAGTAGTTATAACAGCCTACTAGCTATTACCTATATTATCTTTACTAGTAGTATTTTCTCTTTCTTTAACTAAGCTTTAGCTGCTATATAGAGGCTTATTAATTAGGTTTTCTAAGTTAGTATTAAGGTACAGCAGTGCCGTTAGGTGCCTTTAGATGTATATTTTAATAGTAACGCTAAACGATAGTTCTATTATAATAGGGAAAATATATATAATATATACTAACGTTATAGCGCTCTTATAGATGCGTTAATAGTAGCTATTTCTACCTTTACTATACTAAGAAAACCTAGTATAAATGTATATTTACTCTCTTTACCTACTAGACGCGCTTAGGAATACCTAGTAAGTACGCTAGCTCTACCTATACTATATATATTATTAACGCTAGGTAGTATATAGAGTATACTAATATTTCCTTAGCTAGTAGGTAGCCTACCTACTATAGCTACTAGTAGCCTACTATTAGCTAGCGTTATAGCGTCTAGTAGCCTTTTAAAGTAATACTATAGTTAAGTATCTTTATTAAGTTTACTACTACCTAGTACTAACTTTATATTTCTAAGCGCCCTAAAGGTTATACGTATAAATTGTATACTTTAATATAGGAAGAAGTAATAGCTAGAAGTATAGAAGTTAGCTACTAATATTACTATTAAATAGCTAGAAGAGATAGCTATATACTAGATAGAGAACTATATAGTATACTTTATTATCCTATTACTATTTAACTACCCTTATATATCCTATAAGTACTAAATCTCTAAAGTTATAAACGCCTAGCGCTAGGAGTAGATAAAAGGTAACTTTAGAAAGCTCTAATACTTTTAGTATTATATACCTATTAACTTATATAAGGCCTAGAGGGACCTAGCTACTAATAGACTCCTTAGTATACTTTATAGTAAGGAGATTCTATACACTTATCTTTATATAGCTCTTAATATATAAGTTATACTCCTTAACTAGTACCTTAAAGCTAGGGTAATCTAGTTAGTATAAATATTAGAGTAATCTAATAGTAAACTAAATAGTAAAAAGCTGCCTAATTTTTAGGAATATTTTTAGGCTATTATCTAGGTTAATAGTAATAAGCTAGTTCTGCGTATTATATACGACGTTATCTAGTTTACGTAGACCTATTTCTTATTAAACCTTCTCTACTTCTATAAACTTATTAAGTAAGAGGTTTTAGGTTTTTATAGCCTCTACTATTATATCTATACTTTATTAGAACTATTAATTTATAAAGTCTAGGAATTATAAAAGCTATACTTTTATAATTAAGCGTTACGTTAGTAAGGTTAAAGTTACTCTAATATTATATATTATTATATTAAGTAATACTCCTACTTACTATCTTTCCTTATTATTATATACCTATTATAAATTATTACGTAATATTAAATATTACTTCTACTTAGCTATTAACTGCGTAGTTAACTCTTATCTATACCTAAACTCTAAATAATACGTAACTTATATATTCTTTATATATTATATACCTACTTAGCTTACTAAGCTGTTAGCTTCTTATATAAACTATTATTATCTCTTTCCTAGTCTCTTCTACTCTTTACTTTTTATTTACTTACCTTCTCTATACTATCCTTTACTTTTAACTCTATCTTTATTATATTACTATTAAAAACTATACTTTAGTAGACAAACTTTACGCTTATTACCTAACGTTATATCTACTAACTAGGCACCTACTTTAAAGGCCCTACTAGTTCTAATACCTTCCTTTAATCTTATCTAGGAGATCTTTATTAAGACGTATATATTATTTTAGAAATATAGCGAAATAGTTACTCTACTAATATTAATATTGCGCTAGTTATCTATAGTATAACTACTAATAAGTCTAATAACGCGTATAAGAACTCTACCTATATAGTCTATACTATAAATAAGGAGTAGACTATAGCTCTACTAGAGATACTCTAAGTTTAACTTTATTACTATATATATCTCTACCTATTTTATAGTACGTATATAGTAATATAACTATTATTAACTACTTAGAATAATATACTATTACTAATAAATAGTAGTAAGAGCCTAAGAGATACGCTAGAAGATATAAAAGGTTATATATAAAGTTACTTATATATCTACCTTACGTAATACTACTTTAGTTACTTAGCGTAGCTATAACATCTCTAGTAGTAGCAGTAAGCCTAGATTAGATATTATTAACTTAACGTCCTTATATAACCTATTATCTAATCTAATAAACTCTAAAGACGCCTATACTCTAAATATAAGCTCTAAACTTTCTAAATACTAAGGTAGTATACCTATATACGCTCTCTATATTCTTACTTAGTAAGTACTTTATTAAAGTAGTAATAGCGTTAGGCGTAGGGTAACTAAGGCATAATAGTAAAAGGAGCTATAGTAGTTATAATTAGAAAGAATCTAGATAGGTAAGTATACTAGGATTATAAGTAGTTAGGAATTTTAAGTTTCTACCTTTTAGGCTTTTATAGTACCCTTTAGGCAATATCTTTAAATAGGTAAGTCTATTAATCTCCTAGCTCTTATTTCTTTCCTATTACGCTTACTTACTTTAGGCTCTATTTAAATCTTATCTATAACTGTTATTATCCTATATTATCTATACTTTATTTAGTAAAGTCTAGGTTTCTCTTTCCTAAGCTTTACGCGTATTTTATATAAATAGCTTTAGTTACGTTCTATAACGCATTACTAACTCTATTTATACTTATACGTCTTAGGATAACTACTTAAGGCCTATATACCCTCTCTTTATTACTATCTTACCTACCTTAACTACGCTAAGGTCTTATTAAACTCTCTTTACGCTCCCCTAGTTATTAAAGTTAGTACTCTAGCGCCTTATATACTAGACTTTACTAGATCTTACTTTATAAGGAGTAGTATAAGCTAACTAACTTCTAACTTTCTATAATTTTATTTTATATTAGTGCTAGCTAAACTATATACACTGCCTTATCTTATAGTACGCCCTCTACTAACTATTTTTTAGTTTATTTTACTTTACGCCCTAACGTAGTACTAGTAGCTACCTTAATTATATTATAAAAGTTAGTAAACTTATTAGTGCTACTCCTACTAACTAGAAGCGTTATATTTATCCTATACTCTATCCTACTATAGACCTTACGCTAGATAGTAAAGTAGTGCCTTTATAAAGTTTAGCTTTTAAAAACTATTCTTTCTTATATCTTATTTTATTCTAACTAGCTATATTCTCTTATACCCTAATATAGAAGATATTACTACTATAGGTATAAGTATTATATAGAAGCGATACACGTTAGGATATTAAAAACATCTCTTCTTCTTATATCTACCTATTATTTTAGTCTATAATAGCTATATATATTATATCTACTTATATTTATTTATAGCTACCTTACGCTATCTAGTTAGTTTCTATATTATATATAATATTACGTAATAATATATTAGTTACTTATTCCTTAGTCTTCATTATTTCTACTCTTTAAAGTCTTTCTTTATATTCTTTAATCCCTAGTCGTTTAGTTTTATAGAGTAGCTATCTTCTTATACGTCTACTGCCTACCTAACTACTATATACTATCTTACTTTACGTATACCTCTTAGTAAACTAGTAGTCTTCTAGAATCCTTATTTTATAAAGAATAGCTTTTAAGACGCGTCCTAGTAGCTTAGTATAAGCTTAGTAGTAAATAAGAATTTAAATAAATACCTTAACGTTTTTTAGCCTTACCCTTAACCTCTACTACTTTATACCTACTACCTCTTTACGCGTAGTTAATTAATAATAACTAGCTATACGTTTATTACGCCTACCTACTTAATAGTAAGAGATAATTTATAGCTATAGTTACTATAATTATAGTAAATCTATATATAAATACTATAGCAGCTGCGTTACTTACCTTTATCTACTCTAGGTAACCTTACGTAATAATAGTAAGTATTAGTAGAGTATAAAAAACTAGACTTTCCTAAATAAGGCTTTTCGTAGCGTCTTTATACTCTTTATTTACTCTAAAACTTAATTATCCTTTCTATACTATAATATATCTTTTACTCTTACTAGTAATCTTATATCTATATATATTACGCTCTCTATACCTCCTCCTACTCTACTATCTCTATAGAACTATTATTTTATAAAGTCTAGTTTTTAAAACCTATACTTTTCTAAATAAATATTTTCGCGAATAGCTTTATTCCTATTACTAATCTAGTGCTTCTAGGGCCCTATTATACACTATAGCGTTAAGCTTAACTCTAGACGTTAATATCTATACCTCTATTAATAGCCTTTCCTCTATAGCTCCTACCCTACTTACTCTAGCTATAGATCTAGATAACTTATTTAATAATAATAATAATTTAAAGGCTGTAGCTGCCCTGTCTAACCCCTTACTTAACTAATATACTTACTCTATTAACCTCTTTATAGATAAATAGTAAGCCTTAGTTAAAGCCTCTACTAACTTTCTAGAGCTTATATAGCCTACTCTAACTAATTATTAGTCTTTCTAGGATATTTACACTTACTTTAGTAAGGTCTCTATAATAGTACTAAGATAAAAGGTAAATATAGACTCTATATTACGTAAAGTGTTAGACTACTTTACTATTACCTACTTATACTTTAAGGCGTTACACCTATGTAAGGATAGGAATACTACTAGTAGGCTTTATTTTAACTCTATTATAGCTACACTACGTAATAAAGATAATAACGTATACTACTAGTACAGCCTAAGTATAATAGTAGATATTAACCTACTTTATATCTTCTAGAGCTAGATTAACATCTACGCTAATAGTTATAAGAATCTTAAAGTAGTAATATTTACTATACCTACGTCCCCCTTTAAGTTAATACTAATACTAACTAACTTCTAGCTAGACTATATCTATACCTTTATCTCTATAACTAACGCCTAAGCGTAGTTTAGCTATAACTAAGCCCTTATAGCTATTTATAGTAGTACTAAGATTAAGTATATAAAGAGCTGCTTATATATCTTTAAGGCCTAGGTTTAGAAGAAGTATAAGAACCTACGTAAGGTAAAGCCTAGTACTAAGTATATAGAATTAAACTGTAAGCTACGCAACTTCTTTAGTAATACCTACTAAGGTATATAAGCTAACTAGTGCGCTATTAATACTAGAGAGCGTACTAAGGCCCTTTAACTTAACACTTATAATACCTCTTAAATAACTACTCTATCTACTAATAAGATTATAGACCTTTCTACTATTACGCCTACTAGTGCCTCTAACTTTACTTCTAATAGTAAGGATAGTAAGAGTACTAATACCTCTAACGCGTCTTTATTAAAGTAAGTAAAAAAAGGTAAGAAGAGTAGGAAGGCCTATCTATATAGTTAAGGATAGTTATATAAGCCTTAAGCTTATAAAGTTAAAGACCTTATTATAGTAGATATATTAATAACTAGTTGTAGCTTAGATATATTACTACCTAGGCCTAAGAAAGGTAGCTAGTAGTATAGGCTTCTTAAATTTAGCTAGGACTCCTATAACGTACGCAATTACTAGTTCCTCTATAGCTATCTATATAATATAAATAAAACTACTATAGCCTAGTTATAAAACTTTAATATAACTAACTAAGAGTATAAAGATACTAATAACGAAGATAAGCTAGATTTTAATCTTAGCGCTATAGAATATCTACGTGCTAACTATTAGTTTACATTATATATTTATAGTAATAATACTCTTATAGATACCTTAGCTAATAAGGACCTTATTTTAGAAAGTATAGATAAAACTAACCTTTCTAAGATAGATAAAGCTGTCGTCGCCTTAGAAGGTTAGCTTCTAGCACCTCTATCTTCTAGAGCTACTAGCTCTATAGCTATACTACCTACCCTTCTACTTAGTAGCTAGCTAACTATAAGTAAGAAGGTCTAAGGCTAAGAGGTATTAGTAAGGTCTACCTACTTTATTAAGACTAGATATATATCTAGGTATAAACGTAATAATATTAAGTAGTTTATATAGTTAGAGAGTAATAGTATTAGCTTTATAAAGGACCTTTTAATAGAATATTAATATAAAGGTATATAGATAGCTAGTAATATAGATAAGAAGTTAAAGAAGAAGAAGGCTAACGTAAAGGGTAAAAAGTTAGACGTAGAGGAAGAGGAGAATCTAGACGCTATAATACGTCCTAACGTTAACTACTATATAGAGGCCTTCTACGTATAGGAGTCCTATATAATAGTAATTATAGATAACTCTACGTACTAGCTATAAGACTATAAGAGCGCACTAAATAAACTCTTTATTAAGCGCTATATTAATCCTATACTACTAAGATAGAGCCTATTAGTTAAGAATTTATAGTAGTAGTTAACTAGTATAGTAGAGCTAGCGTTACGTAAATAATAGGTAATACTAAAGTTTATTAAGAACCTAAAGCGTAATCCTAATAATAGCTTAATAAAGGCTAAGGCTAGCGTTATATATAGCGCCTTACTATACAATTAGGTTAGTATTAGTAAGATACGTACGATTACTATCTATATTAAGTAGGTTTATCCTTCTAAGTAGGAATAGACTCTATAGCTATAGATAAATCTAACTTTCTATTCTTATATACTTACTATTATACTAGATATATAACCTCTACGACCTCTAGGTCTAGACGCTATATAACTAGTTATATTTTAATAAGCTTAAGGATATACTATACTTCTATCCTATTATTATTATAATATAACTATATCTTATACGCTAGATAGTAGTAGATTTAGTCTCCTTCTTACTAGAGTTCTAGGTATATATCTATAGGTCTATTAAGGGGAAGAATATTAACCTAGATAGTATAACCTAAATCTCTAAAAAGCTTATATATAGATATCTACTCTTTAAGATAGTAGATTACTATAACTTATATATAATTATTATTACGTTTTACCTAATACTATATAACTATAATAGGCCTATAGCCTATAGGAAGTACCTTAAAGAGAGATATAACTATAATAATAAGCGTATAGATATTATAAAGTTTAGTATACCCTTTAGCTCTAGTAACCTCTTATAGTACGTAGACTTTAATCTATATAGTTTATTTAGTAAGGCTATCCTTAATAAATGTTAGAATACGAAAGGTATATTTTTAGGTATTATACTATATATTAGAAACCCTTATTTTATAAAGTCTAGTTTTTCTTACTAAGTTTAAAAAACTAGACTTTATAAAATAAGGCTTTTATAGTTTCTATAAAGTCTATATAAGCCCTTCTAGTCTTTTATATATTCTTACTTTACTATATTACTTTTTAAGCCTTATACTAATATTATTATAGGCACCTAGTCCTACTCTTCTTTTATTATTTAGTTACTTAGTATCTTATAAATTATTAGCGTTATAGCTACTCCTATCCTATATTACCCTAAAGATATAGATAGCCTAATTTCCTTTATCTAGTCTCCTACTAATAATAACCTAGCTTACTTAAAGATTACTCTACTAAAGAAGTATAGTAAGCTGCTTAATCTATAGGAAATTAATAAGGCTAGCGCGCTTTTACGCCTAGACAATAAGCGCTACTAGCTAATAACGTACGCTTTTAAGTAGTTTTACTATAAGCTAGGGCTACCTCTTTCTAAGATAGGTTACTATCTTACTATAATATAGTAGAAGTATATAGTGCGCTATAACTACTTATTATTATACGTAATTAACTATTATAAGACGTAATATATAATTAGCTTATTTATACTAAAGGCCTACTATTTTAAGCTTTACTTTACTATAGATAACTTCTATAAGGTTATATATAATAAGCTTACCTAGCCTTTTTTTAGTCTTTGTAGTATAGTAGAGGATAAAGAGAGTAAGTATCTTATTAATAGTAAGGCTACTTAAGTCCTTAACTTTGCTATAGTCTTACTACTACTCTTACTCTCTATAGGTATATACTAAGCTAAGGTGCTACGTAAAGAGAGTAACGCTAAGCCTAAGACTAATACTAAAGATAACCTTTACGTTAATAAAGATAGTAATAATAAGGATAAGGACGTTAAGTTCGTAGAGAATCCTATCCTAAAATATTACGCTACCTTATTTAAGGTAAAGTAGTATAATAACTTCTTTCGTACACTAATAAAAGATATTTTTAATAGTAATACTACTCTTAACTATAAGTATAGCTTAGTCTAGATACTCTATAGCTACCCTTTTGCTAAAACCTTAACTATAAACCTACTATACCTTTTTATTAACTCCTTACTCTACTTTAAGGCACTCTTTATAGCTCTATTTAACTAAGTTAATAACTATAATAAGAAAGCACTTATTTTTATAACTATTCCCTTTAAGTAGATATTTATTATTATTATCCTTTACCTCCTTAAAATTAGGGCTACTGCTATCCTATTATCTATAAAAGGCGTTAAGCGCTAGGAGTAAATTACTTACTTTACTAACCTACTAGCGCGCTAGGTAAATAAGTTAGTTACTAATATTACTAATAATAACTATAAGGTCTTAGTATTAAGCTATAGTATAAACTCTAGCTTAAACCTCTACT
>Ga0210040_10001323_pt1 | contig 37902 bp, 38 predicted proteins | sample CryGeyCG12114_NA_FD_185462 | JGI IMG/M metagenome (GOLD analysis project Ga0210040, IMG submission 185462) | Groundwater microbial communities from aquifer - Crystal Geyser CG19_WC_8/21/14_NA (SPAdes) (version 2) | ecosystem: Environmental > Aquatic > Deep subsurface > Groundwater | place: USA... | reverse complement strand
ACCGGTTACGCCCAAGGGCGCGACCACCCCGGCGCCCCGGCCGACCTTCTCGGATGATGCGGTGGCCTCGCCGGCCGCAGCGGCGGCAACTCCGCCGATGGAGGGCGGGCGCCGCCGTTGGCTCGCGCCGGGCAGCGAGGCGCCGGAGGCGGCGGCTGCGCCGGCCCCGCGGGTGAAGCTTGGCGGCACCTTGTTCGAGCGGATGTCCAACGCGGCGCGCGGGGCGCAACGCGAAGAGGGTGAGGGCGAAGAGCCGCCCGCGCTTGACATCCCGCGCTTTCTCCACCGCCAGAATAATCAATGAATCAAGCGGGCATGCCGCGCCGGTTCGTCGCCGGCGCGGCTCGCTTCGGCGCGGGGCGTCGCTGCCGTCATTGCCGGTTCAGCGCCAATCGGGCTTAGCGAAACGCGAGCCATGACGCCGCCACGGTTTTCCTTTTTGCTACCGGTGCTTGTCGCCGCCGTTCCCGCGGCGGCGATGGGGCAGGCTGTTGTTCAGCCGCTCGGCTTCAGCGATGCCGACCGCCTTGCGGCGGCGATGCGGCGGCTCGCGGTCAACGCTTCCGATCTCGGGGCGTTGATCGAGGCCGGAGAACTGTCGCTAAGGCTTGAGGACTTCAGTGGCGCGGCCTCCCTGTTCGCGCGTGCCGACAAGATCGACTCGCGCAACGGGCGGGTGAAGGCCGGCATGGCGTCGATCCTGGTGCGCGCCGAGCGGCCGGGCGAGGCACTCCGCTATTTCCAGCTCGCCGAAAGCCTCGCGCTTGCACCCGCAACCTTCGCTGCCGACCGTGGTCTGGCGTACGATCTCATTGGCGAGCAGGAGCGGGCGCAGCGCGACTATCGCCTCGCGCTCAAGACCCGCCCGGACGACGAAACCGTTCGCCGCTATGCCCTTTCGCTGGGCATCTCCGGCAAGCGCGATCTCGCGCTCGGGCAGCTCGCGCCGTTGTTGAACCACGCCGATCGGGGTGCCTGGCGCGCGCGGGCCTTCGTGCTGGCGATGACCGGCGACACGGCCGAGGCGTCGCGGATCGCGACCACGATGATGCCGCCCGGAATGGCAACCGGGTTGCAGCCGTTTCTGCAACGGCTTGCCTCGCTGCCGCCGGCCGATCGCGCCTTTGCGGTTCATTTCGGCGAGGTTCGCGCCACACCCGAGCGTGTTGCCGACGCGCGGTTGACGCCGGTGCTCGCCGTCCTGGGCCCGGACCCGGATGCGCCGCGCCTCGTTGCCGCCGCTGCTCCGCCGGTCGTTCCGCAGGGCAAGCGCGACAAGAAGCACAAGAGCCGGGACGCGGCGCGCCAGGTTGCGGCTGTGACTGCGGCTGCGGCGGTGCAGCCGGTGCAACCTGCGCCACCGCCGCCGGCCGTCACAGTTGCGCGTGCCGTGCCGCTTCAGCCCGCGCCCACGGCAGTGCTCGCCGCGGGCCAGGCGACAGCACCGTCGGCCTGGCCGACGCGCGCGGGTACGGCTCCCGTAAGCGCTTTCCCGACGGCGCCGACCACCCGCGCGATAACCGCGTTGGCCGGAGCGCCGCCCCGTCCTGTGGCGGCTGCGACGCAACCCTACGTCTCGCCTGCAGGCGCGGGTTCGGCCCAGGTCGCCGCCTTTGCACCGCCGCCCACCGTCCTCGCGGGGGCAACCGTTGCGGGACCATCGACCCAGCCCGCGGCGCCTGCGACCCTCGGGAGCACGCCCGCTCAGGTTCTGCCGGTCCCCGCCACGGCGTCGATCAGCACGCCGCGCGCGATTCCCAGCGCTCCTTCATCAGCCACGGTGACGCTGCTTCCACAGAGCTCCACCGCTACGCAATCGGCGAACGCCACGTCCCCGATGGGCGTTGCCGTCCGTCCTTCCCAGACGGCGACCGTCTCGCCCTTGCCCGTCCGGGCAGTGGCAGCCACGATTGCGCCGGCCCCGACGATCGCCGCCGCGCCGCTCGTTGCCAGCGCGGGCGTGAACGCTTCAGCGGTCGTAGCACCCGTCGCCCCGGCAGTGGCGCCGGTCTCCCCGCCGCCCGCGATCGCCACCGTCGCAGTGCCGCCATCGGCCGCGGCGATGCCGGTGTCCTCAAGCGGTGCGGCCGAAGTGACGCCAGCACCGGTTCCCGTGGTCCGAGCGGGCGACGACAAGGTGCTCGCGCAGATCGTCGCCAACCTCGCGATCCCGGCGACCGAGCTCGGCATTACGGGTCCTGCGCGTCCCTCGGCCGAGGCGCCGCTCCCGGCCGCCGGGCTCGCCCAAGCAACGGCGGTGGCGCGACAGGACGATGCAGAGAAGAAGGCTGCCATCGAGCGCCTCGCCCCGCGCAGCACCGCGCCCGAGCGCCCCACCGAAGAGCAGGCGGCGGCCGAACGCAAATCGGCTCGAGTGCCGTCGCCGGTCATCAAGCGCGCCGTTGCCAAAGCGGACGCGCGGGATGCGAGCGCCGGGACCGATAAGGCGGCATCGGTCGACAAGAAGCCCGTGCGGGACAGGAAGCACGGCAAGTCCGAACCGGACACCGATGCTCCCAAGACGCTTGTCGACAAGGCCGCGGACAAACACGCCAAGCCGGCGGGCAACACGGCGGCCGAGCGCAAGGCGGCGGCCGCGAAGGCCGCTGCGGACCAGGCGGCGGCGGACGAGAAGAAGGCGGCGCGAGCCAATCCCGAGCGGGTGTGGGTGCAGGTGGCGGGCGGCGCGAGCGAAGGCGATCTGTCGAGGGCGTGGAAAGCCGCCAAGGCGAAGGCACCCGAGGCGTTTGCGCACCGCTCCGGCTACACCACGCCGCTGCGCGCCACCAATCGCGTGCTCGCCGGCCCATTCAAGACCGATGCGGAGGCGCGCAGCTTCGTCAACAAGCTCGCCAAAAAAGGGGTGTCGGCGTTCACCTTCACCAGCGACAAGGGTCAGCCGGTCAGCAAGCTGCCGTCCGAATGACCCCGGCCGCGCCCTGGGCCTCGGACCCGGAGCGCAGCCGCGGACGCCTTCACGAGGAACATAAGGAGGCCGAGCGCGGCCCGCGGGACGCCTTCCAGCGCGACCGGGACCGGGTGATCCACTCGATCAGCTTCCGCCGCCTGCGTCACAAGACCCAGGTCTTCATGGCGCCCGATGGCGACCATTTCCGTGTGCGCCTGACGCATAGCATCGAGGTGGCGCAGATCGGCCGCACGGTGGCGCGGGCCCTCGGGCTCAACGAGGATCTCACCGAAGCGTTGTGCCTGGCGCACGACATCGGCCACCCGCCGTTCGGCCACGCCGGCGAGGATGCGCTCAAGGCGGCGCTGGCGGGGCAGGGCGGCTTCGATCACAACGGCCATACGCTGCGGACGCTGACCGCGATCGAGCATCCTTACCCTCGCTGGCCCGGGCTCAACCTCAGCTGGGAAACGCTGGAAGGGCTCGCCAAGCACAACGGCCCGGTGCGCCATCCCGGCTGGGCGCTCGCGGCCGCGGACGCGCCGTTCCCGCTCGATCTGGCCAGCTGGCCCAGCCTGGAGGCGCAGGTCGCCGCGATCTCGGACGACATCGCCTATGACAATCACGACATCGACGACGGGCTGCGTGCGGGATTGCTGACGCTGGACCAGCTGCTCGCCGTGCCGCTGGTCGCACGCGGTTGGAACGCGGCGCGGCGGCGCTTCCCCGATGCCGCGCCGGCTATGCTCGCGGGGGAGGTGGTGCGCGGACAGATCGGCCTGATGGTCAACGATCTCATCGCCGAAACCAGGGCCCGCGTCGCTGCGGATTGCGTCGGCAGCGTCCAGGACGTGCGTGCGGCGGGACGGGCGCTGGCCGGATTCTCCCCGGCGATGCGGGAGGAGGAGCGCGACCTCAAGCGCTTCATGTACGCCAACCTTTATCATCATCCGCGCCAGCTCGAGGCGGCAAGCGTTGCGGCGCAGATCGTCAGCGGCCTGTTCGCAGGCTATGTTGCAGACCCGGAGCAGTTGCCGTCCAGCTGGCGCGCCACCCTGCCGCAGGACGAGCCGGCGCGCAGTCGCCACCTAGCGGACTTCATCGCCGGCATGACCGACCGCTATGCAGTAACGCGCTACCGCGAACTGGTCGGCCCGATCGACCTGCCCGACGGCTTCTGACGGGCTACACGCCGCGATTATGCCGCGGACGATTTGATGGCGGGGGTGTTGTCGGCTAGAGCGCGGCGCTTTCGCTGCTGGACTGCTCATGACCCTGTATCATCGCTACGCCGCGCACGTCGACGCGGCGCTCGACGCGCTTACCGCCGCCGGCACGCTGCCCGAGGGGCTCGATCGGGTCAACGTGACGGTGGAGCCGCCGCGCGACGCCTCCCACGGCGATCTGGCGACCAATGCCGCCATGGTGCTCGCCAAGCCCGCAGGGACCAACCCGCGCGCGCTGGCGGAGGCGCTGGCCGGGCAGTTGCGCGCTGTCGACGAGGTCGCGAGCGTTGCGGTGGCGGGCCCGGGCTTCATCAACCTCACGCTGCACGACGACGCCTGGCGGGATGAGCTGGCGACGGTCACGCGCGAGAGCGATGGTTATGGCCGTTCCATGCGCGGTGAAGGTCGCACGGTAAACATCGAATATGTCTCGGCAAATCCGACGGGGCCGATGCACATGGGGCATTGTCGCGGCGCGGTGGTGGGAGATTCGCTTGCTAATCTGCTCGCCTACGCCGGCTATCGGGTGATCCGCGAATATTACGTCAATGATGCGGGCGGACAGGTCGACGTGCTCGCCCGATCGGTCCACCTGCGCTACCGTGAGGCGCTGGGCCAGGCGATCGGCCAGATTCCGGAGGGCCTCTACCCGGGCGACTATCTGGTCCCGCTGGGACAGTCGCTTGCGCAGGAGTTCGGTGATCGCTTCGCCGCCGCGCCGGAGGGGGAGTGGCTGCCGCTGTTCCGCAGCCGCGCCGTCGCCGCGATGATGGTGATGATCCGCGACGACCTGGCGCTGCTCGGGATCGAGCACGAGGTGTTCGCGTCGGAAGCCGAGTTGCAGGCGGCAGGCAAGCCTGCGGCCGCAGAGGCCGAGCTGCGCACGCGGGGGCTGGTCTACGACGGGGTGCTGGAGGCCCCCAAGGGCGAGACACCCGACGACTGGGAGCCGGTCGAGCTGCCGTTGTTCCGCTCCACCGCCTTCGGCGACGACCAGGACCGGCCGATCAGGAAGTCGAACGGGCAATGGACCTATTTCGGAGCCGATCTTGCCTACCACTTTCAGAAGGCCGCCACTGCCGACGAGCTGATCGACATCTGGGGCGCCGACCACGCCGGCACCGTGAAGCGCATCGTCGCCGCCGTCGCGGCGCTGACGGGCGGAAAGACCAAGTTCGACGTCAAGCTGATCCAGATGGTGCGGCTGCTGCGCGCGGGCGAGCCGGTCAAGATGTCCAAGCGCGCCGGCAACTTCGTGACGCTGGCTGACGTGGTGCGCGAAGTCGGCAAGGACGTGGTGCGCTTCACCATGCTCACCCGCCGTGCCGACGCCCAGATGGACTTCGATTTCGCCAAGGTCGTGGAAGCGTCCAAGGACAACCCGGTCTTCTATGTTCAATACGCGCACGCGCGCATCGCTTCGCTGCATCGGCGCGCGCTCGCGGCGGGGATCGACTCGCACGACGCGCCGGACCTGTCCCGCCTTGAGACGGACGAGCTGGCACTGGTCAAGCTCGCCGCCCAATTCCCACGCACCGTCGAGATTGCCGCCGCAGCGCGTGAGCCGCACCGGATCGCCTTCTATCTCAATGACTTGGCGGCATCGTTTCATGCGCTATGGAACGTGGGCAACGATCGCCCCGATCGCCGGTTCCTGGTGGAGAGCGACCCGGCGGCGACGCAGGCGCGTCTCTTCTTGGCGGCGGCGATAGGACAGATTATTCGCAACGGTCTCTCCATCATGGGGGTGGTGGCGGTTTCGGAGATGAACTGATGGTCGACAACGTAGACCTGCGCGAGGAGGATCGCCTGCCCTGGCTGGAGACGGTGCAGGAGGACGAACCCGAAGGTCCGCCGCTCGGCCGCGTCATCGTCGCCGTCCTGCTCGGCCTTGCCGTGCTGTCGCTGATCATCTTTGGCATCTACAAGCTCCAGACCCGTCCGCAGGGTGGCGACGGTGAGCTGATCGCGGCGCAGGAGGGCGACTACAAGGTCAAGCCCGACGAGCCGGGCGGCCTCAAGGTCGCCGGCGAGGGCGACAGTGCCGTCGCGACCAGCGCCGGCAAGGCGGCCGGAACCGGCGCGATCGACCTCAACGCGGTTCCCGAAAAGCCGGTCAACGGCAAGCGCGCCTCGGCCAAGCCGGCAGCTTCGAACGCGGGCGCCGGTCATGCTGCGAGCACGGCGGTGCCGCAGTCGAGCGGCAGACTCGTCGCGGCGGCGCCGATGACGGCCGGCAAGCCCGCTGCGTCCGGCCCCGCATCGGGCGGTGCGCTGGTCCAGCTCGGCGCCTTTCCGAGCGAGGCGGCGGCGAACACCGCCTGGAATGGCTATGCAAAGCGGTTTGGCTACCTCGCGCCGCTCGGCAAGTCGGTGCAGCCCGTCGCGACCGGCGGCCGCACGCTCTATCGCCTGCGCGTGAACGCTGGCAGCGCCAACCAGGCCGCGGATATCTGCGGCCGACTGCGTGTCGCTGGCGAGAGCTGCTTCGTCACCAGCTGAGCCGGCGCGCACGAGGGTGGCGGGCGAGTCGCGGTCGCGATAAGGCGGCGTCATGAAGCCCGTCATCTTCGGCCTGTCAGGCCTGGAACTCACTGCCGACGAACGCGCCTTCTTTGCCGAGGCGCAGCCGGCCGGGTTCATCTTGTTCAAGCGCAACGTCGAGGAGCGCGCCCAAGTCAAGGCGCTGACGGATTCGCTGCGTGACCTTACCGGGCGCGAGCGGCTGCCGATCCTGATCGACCAGGAGGGTGGCAAGGTCGCGCGCATGGGGCCGCCGGAATGGCCGGAATTTCCTGCCGGCCCGCGCTTCGACGCACTGTACGAGGCGGCGCCGATGTCCGGCATCGAGGCGGCGCGGGCCAACGGCCATGCGCTTGGGCTGATGCTGAGCGAGGTCGGCATCACCGTCGACTGCCTGCCGATGCTCGACGTGGCGCAGGCGGACACCGCCGAGATCATCACCATCCGCGCTTATGGCAGCGAGCCGATGCGCGTCGCGGCGATGGGTCGCGCGACGTTGGAGGGCCTCGCGGCCGGGGGCGTCGTCGGCGTGGTCAAGCACATGCCTGGGCATGGCCGCGCGCGGGTCGACAGCCATCAATTGCTGCCGACTGTCTCGGCCTCGCCCGATGAACTGGAGGTCGACCTCGCGCCCTTCCGCGCGCTTGCCGGCGCACCGATGGCGATGACGTCGCACATCGTGTTCGAGGCGTGGGACAGGGATCGCCCCGCGACGCTGTCACCGATCGTCATCGAAGAGGTGATTCGTGGCCGCATCGGCTTCGACGGGCTGCTGATGACGGACGACATCGACATGAAGGCGCTCTCCGGCACCCCTGGCGACAAGGCGGCGCAGGCGATCGCCGCCGGCTGCGATGTGGTGCTCGATTGTTGGGCGCGGATGGATGAAATGCAGGAGGTCGTCGCGCGGCTGGGCGACATGGGCGAGCGTTCGCTCGACCGGCTGGAGCACGCGATGGCGAGCGTCGGATCCGCTTCCGGCTCCTTCGACGAAGCCGTGGCGACGCGCGATCGGTTCCTCGCACTGCTCTGACCCGAGCCTTCGGCTCCGCGGCTTTCGAGGTGGAAAAGCCCGGCGCGCGCGCCTAGATAGGGTGGAGCTCACAGGAGACACATCATGGGCGGCTTCAGCCCCATTCATCTGCTCGTCCTCGCCGTGGTCGCGATCCTGCTGCTCGGCGGCGGGCGGTTCTCCAATCTGATGGGCGACGTCGCCAAAGGCGTGAAGAATTTCAAGAAGGGCATGGCCGAGCACGACGACGAGGACACGGTCCGCAAGCCGGCGCCGCGGATCGAGGCGAATAAGGCGGCCGAGCCGGCGTTCGACCGCGACGGCGAGCGCGTTCGCGACGATCGCTGACGCACCACCGGCCCGATAGCGCGCGTGTCCGAAATATTCGGAGTTCATGGCCTGGTGGTGGCGCTCGTCGCGCTGATCGTCATCGGCCCCAAGGATCTGCCCAAGGCGATGCGCGTGGTCGGCTATTGGGTCGGCAAGGCGCGCGGGGTCGCTCGCGAGTTTCGGCAGGGCTTCGACTCCATGGTCCGCGAGGCGGAGCTCGAGGAAATGGAAAAGCGCTGGGCGGCGGAGAACGAGCGCATCATGCGCGAGCATCCCGCCGTCCAGCCCCACGAAGAGGGTGAGGGGGACGCTCCTCCGGTGCGCGTCGAACAGCCTGCGATCCTGCCGACAGCGTCCGATGCTCCGTCGAACCGGGCGGACGGAGCACTGTCGTGAGCGACGGCATGGAAACGGAAATTGACGCCAGCCGCGCGCCGTTGCTCGATCATCTGATCGAACTGCGACGGCGGCTGCTGTATTGCATCGCCGCGATTGCGGTGGCGTTCGGGATCGCCTTGTATTTCTCTGAGACGATTTTCGCCTTTCTTTTGCAGCCGCTCAAGGCCGCTGGTCAGAGCACCGTCATCTATACGCAGATTTTCGAGGCGTTCTTCGTCCAGGTGAAGGTCGCCTTCTTTGCCGCGATGATGATCAGCTTTCCCGTGATCGCCAATCAGCTGTGGCAGTTCGTCGCGCCGGGCTTGTACCGCAAAGAGCGGCGTGCCCTGCTGCCGTTCCTGTTCGCAACGCCGGTGCTGTTCCTGCTTGGCGCCTCGTTGGCTTATTTCGTCGCTGTGCCGATGGCGTTGCACTACCTTCTAGGATTCCAGGGCGAGGTCGGTGGCGTCAAACGCGAGGCGTTGCCCGCGATCGGGAATTACCTTTCGTTCGTGATGCAGTTCCTGTTCGGCTTCGGTGCGGCGTTTCTGCTGCCGGTGCTGCTGATGCTGCTCGAGCGGGCGGGGATCGTCACTCGCAAAGGTCTGATCGGCGCGCGGCGCTATGCCATCGTCGGTTCCACCGCGGTCGCGGCCGTGCTCACGCCGCCTGATCTGATGAGCCAGGTGCTGCTCGCCGTGCCGCTGATCGTGCTGTACGAGGCTGCGATCATCGGCATCTGGTTCACCGAGCGGCGCCGCGCGCGTGAGGCCCAAGCACCAGCCCTGATCGAGTCCTGACGCAAGAAAGGGCTCCCGCGTCCTCTGCGGGAGCCCTCACGTGTCCGGCGGTCGCCCTGGGGCGGCTTACTTGGACTTGTCGGCCGTCTTCGCGACGGTGTTGCCGGCGGAACTCACGTCCTTGCCGACGCCCTCGACGGTGTTGCATGCGCTGACCATCAGCGCCCCAGCGACCAGCGCCATCCCAACCAGCTTACGCATATCGATCTCCATCAACGGGACGCATGATCCCGCGCAACGAAATGATCGGCGCGCACTATCGTTCCGAAGCCGTGCAGATGATGGAAGGGGAAAGGTAAAGGCCCGGAAGCGTCACCGGGGGGGGGGGGGGGGGTAGACGCTTCCGGGCCTATGTCTTGGATAGCGAGAGCGGGGGGGCATAAGGTCGCTATCCGAAGAACAAAACGGCGAAGCTGGTCATCGGTTCCGCGGCAATTCCGAAAAAGTTAGGCTGCGATCAGTCCCGGCCGACGACGGAGATCGTGATTTCGTAGGCGCCGGTGAGCGGGTCGTGGTGCAGCGGCGCGCGCAACTGGCGTGACAGGCCCTCCATGACACGGCCGTAGCGCCGGGCCACCAGTTCGCGCAGCAGATCGCTTTCCACCAGCGCGCGCGAGACGACGCGCAGCACGGCGCGCTTCTCCGCCGTGTCCGGCTTTAGAGACACCCTGATCTGCGCGCCCGGATCGCAGCCCATCGCGAGCTCGATAGTTTCCGTGATCAGGAACGCCACCGCCACCGCGACGTCCTGATTGACGAGATAGGCATCCATATCCAGCGTGATGCTGAGGCCTATCGAACGTTCGGGCGCGGTGGCCCGGATGCTCGCGGCGAGTTCGCCGATCATCGCCCGCAGGTTTAGCCCGCGATTCTCTTCCACGTCCGCAAAATGATTGCGGTGGACCACCGCGAGGGCATCGACCCGGCGCTGAATGGACGCATAGGCCCCGACCGCATCGGGGCTCGGGGCGCCGCGCGCATGAAGGTTGATCAGGCTGGAGATGACCTGGAGGTTGTTTTTGACGCGGTGGTGAACCTCGCGCGTCAGCTTGGTCTGGCGCACCAATCCGTCGGCGAGGCCCTGTTCATGGAGGGCCACGGTGCGGCTGATCGCGCGGAAGGTGTCACCGAGGTCGCGGATCTCCTGGGCGGGCAGGGCCCGGACGCTGACCGGGTCGATCTCTTCGCCAGGCGTAAAGGCGGCAACGCTGCGGCGCAGGTCGCGCAGGGGGCGGATCAGCAGCCGGTCGACCACGAACCAGCCGATGCCCGCGGCCGCCGCCCACATCAGCAGCGGCAGCAACAGCGCGACGACGAACGGATAGGTGATCGGCGCGGCGCGGATGCTGGTGCGCAGCGAGAGCCCCGCGATGCCGAGGTCCGTTCGCATGGTTTCAACTCTGTCGAGCGGCGCTTCCCCGGGGATGGCGGACAACGTCAATGATTGCTCGTCGTCCATCAGGGCGCTGGAATAGATCGAGCCGTGCGTGCTCGGAGCGCTGAGCCGGGCCAGGAACTCGACCGGGAAATAGGCGCGTGCGGAGCTGTGGTTCGGCCCTCCGACGGCAAGCACCAGCCCGCGCCGTGGAACAACGGCGGCCGCAACGGCCGATCCTTGCGGGAGGGGAAGGGTCGGCAGGTCGAACGACTGGCCGCACAGCAGCCGACCAGCCCGGTCGACGATCAGGAAGCGGGCACCGGACGTGGATTGCTGGGCGAACACGCCTTGCGCGCGCGCGCAGCTCGGCGCGTCGGCCGGATCGGCGCCGAGCGCGTTTATCGCCACTCGCAAGGCGGTCATGTCGCCGATCAGCTCGATGCCAATGGCGTGGGCGCTTTCGTTGGCCGCGACACGAAGGCGCGAGCGGGCCTCGGCATCTGCGAGCCGCGTGGTCTGCAACGTTGCCACCATCGCGATCAACGCCAACGGCAGCAGCGCGATGCTAAGAATCAGGAACAGCTTGGCCCCGGTAGGAAGCTGGGCAAGCAGGAGCCCCGGCCGACGATCGTTGGGAAGCAATTGATCGGGAGAGGCCATGCGGCCCTCGATCAGTCGAGCTTGCCGAGCAGGGCGAGCAGGTCGTCGGGCACAGCTTCTTCCACCGTGTTCTGATAGACGGTGCGCAAGGCCGTGCCCATGTCACGATCCTTGGTCTGAACCCGGGACGACGATCTCTTGGCAGGGGACTTGCGAGGATCAGGGCCAGAACTCAACGCTTTATCCCCTGAGTCGTCACACCATTCGCCCGATAATCGACGCCAGACCCCATGTTGATGGGAGAAAAGCCTATGTCGCCAAGATGGCCCGTGAAACCAATCGGCTCCTCGTTGGTTCCCGCCTCCACGAAAAATCCGCAAAACCGTCGGCACGATCGGCGGGTGTGCGGACGATCTTGCCTTCGCGGGCCGTCCCGGCCCATGGGGAGGCGTTTTCTAGGAGATTTCGGTACTCATGTCGCTTGGACAGCAGCTTGCGCCTCACCTTCCGTTCCTGCGGCGCTACGGCCGGGCCTTGACCGGCAGCCAGAGCCACGGGGACAAATATGTTCGCGCGACGCTGGAGGCGATCGTTGCCGCGCCGGAGGAATTCCCGCGGGATGTGGATCCGCGGCTCGGCCTGTACCGGATGTTCCAGGGTATCTGGAATTCGACCAACTACGACGAGACCGCGGATACGTCGGAGGATGCGGACGGCCATGAGGCGGTCGCCCGCGCGCGTTTGGCGAGGATGACGCCCTTGTCGCGCCAGGCGCTGCTGCTCACCGCCATGGAGGGCTTCACGCCCGAAGACGCGGCTTATCTGATCGAGGTTGACGCCGACGAGCTCGAGTCGCTGGTGGCCGAGGCGCTGGCCGAGATCGAGCAGCAGACCCGTGCGCGCGTGTTGATCATCGAGGACGAGCCGATCATCGCCATGGATATCGAGACGATCGTGCGCGACCTCGGCCATGAGGTGACCGGCGTTGCCGTCACTCGCGACGAGGCGGTGGCGCTGGCGATGGACGACCGTCCGGGCCTGGTGCTCGCGGACATCCAGCTCGCCGACGACAGCTCGGGCATCGACGCGGTGAAGGACATCCTGGCGGAATTCGAAGTGCCGGTGATCTTCATCACGGCGTTCCCTGAGCGACTGCTCACCGGCGAGCGGCCGGAGCCGACCTTCCTGATCACCAAGCCGTTCCAGCGCTCCACCGTCAAAGCGGCGATTAGTCAGGCCTTGTTCTTCGACGAAAGCACCGTGCCGGCCGCTTGAATTCTACTCGGGCGTTACGGACCCAAAACGACGTTGGCGGGTTTCACCGGACATGGCTGATCCGAACGACCGAGTTAGACTCGAGACTGACGAGGCGCGCGCAGGCGCCACCCCGGGGATGACACGCTACATCCTCGGGTTTGGGCTGGCGCTCGTCATCATCGCCTTTGTGGTTGTCTACCTGGTAGTGTAACGCCGCACCGCTGGCATTTCGGGAGGAGCAGTCCTATGTGCCCTCCGTCAGCGCACCCACGCGTACCGCACTCGATCGGAGCTTCATGAGTTCAATCGCCCCGAGCGGAGAGAGCGACGGCGCGCCCGTCGAGCACGTCTCCCTCTCCGATCCCGAGTTCAAGACACAGCTGGCGCAGGTGATCCCGCATCTGCGCGCGTTCGGCCGATCGCTGTCGGGCAGCCGCGACCTTGCCGATGATCTGGTGCAGGAAACGCTGCTCAAGGCGTGGGCCGCCCGCAAGCGGTTCCAGGCGGGCACCAACATGCGCGCATGGACCTTCATCATCCTGCGCAACCTCTACCTTTCGCAGATGCGCCGCGCGCGGTTCAAGGGCGAGTGGGACGATCTGGTTGCCGACCGCATCCTCGCCGCGCCCGCCAGTCAGGACCGTCACGTCGAACTCGGCGATATGCAGCGTGCGCTGCTTCACCTGCCGCAGCCGCAGCGGGAGGCGCTTATTCTCGTCGGTGCCGGCGGCTTCGCTTATGAGGAAGCGGCGGAAATCTGTCAGGTTGCGGTGGGCACCATCAAGAGCCGCGTGGCGCGTGGTCGCGTGGCGCTGGAGGCGATCCTTTCGGAAGGCAAGCTTCCGTCGCGGCGCGATCATGAGGCTGACGTCAACGTAACCGCGCTCGATTCGATCATGGGCGACGTCGACGAGCTCAGCCGCGGTCGTTGAGCTCGGGGTCAGGCCGGGCGCGCGCGTTCCAGCGTGCGCAACGCCTCCTGCATGTCGGCCGGCAAGCACGACACGCGGAACGTTGCTAGCAAGGCCTGACCGACACCGTCGGTCACGCGCGGCGAGCGGACGGTATAGCCCTTCTGATCGTCTTCGCGGTGACTGTGCTGGGCCATGCGCTGAAAACGGTCGTGTGACAGCAATGTTTCGTTAAACCTGGAGTATGTCGCCGTTTCGGCCCGAACCTCCGCGCCGCACGGACGACCTGCGAGCCATCGCCGACGCGCTGCGCCGGGCGAGCGAGCACGCCCCGTTCCTGCGCATGGTAGCGGAACGCGAGCCGGAGTTGGTCGCGACGCTGGAGCAGGGCGAGCTTGATCTCGCGCCCGAGCTTGCGTCTGACATGCCGGCGAACCGCCGGCTACGGTTGGCGCGGCGAAGGCTCGCGCTGACCGTCGCGATCGGCGACCTTGCGGGCGTGCTCGACCTGACGGCGGTGACCGCGGCGCTGACCGACTTCGCGGACCGTGCGCTCGATACCGCGATCGCGACCGCGATCGAGGAGCGGACGCCCGGTGAGCCTCCGCGCGGGTTCGCTGCGATCGCGCTCGGCAAGCAGGGCAGCCGCGAACTCAATTATTCGTCGGACATCGATCCGATCCTCCTGTTCGATCCCGCCACCTTGCCTCGCCGCGCGCGCGAAGAGCCGCAGGAAGCGGCGGTCCGCATCGGCCGCCGCGTCGTCGAGTTGCTGCAAGCGCGCGACGGCGATGGCTATGTGCTGCGCATCGATCTGCGCCTCAGGCCCTCGCCGGAGGCGACGCCGATCGCGCTGCCGGTGGAGGCGGCGATCGGCTATTACGAAAGCCAGGCGCTGGCGTGGGAGCGCGCCGCTTTTATCCGCGCGCGGGCGGTGGCGGGCGACACCGTCTTGGGCGAGTCGTTTCTGGAGGCAATCCGGCCCTTCGTCTGGCGACGGGCGCTGGACTTCGGCGCGATTGGCGAGATCCGGGGTATCTCGAGCCGAATCCGCGACCATTATGGCGCGGGGCAGCGATTCGGGCCGGGCTTTGACCTCAAGCGCGGGCGTGGCGGCATTCGCGAAGTGGAGTTCTTTGCCCAGATCCAGCAGCTGATCCATGGCGGGCGCGACCGTTCGGTAAGGGCGCCGGCGACCCGCGACGCGCTGGAGCGGCTCGCCCAGGCAGGCTGGATCGGTCGGGAGGACGCGGCCTCGTTCGCCGCCGCCTATACGCTGTTGCGGACGATCGAGCATCGGGTGCAGATGATCGACGACCGTCAGACGCACGCTCTGCCAACCGGCGAGCGGCTCGACGGCGTCGCCCGATTGCATGGTCTGGACAATGGCGCGGCCTTGCTGGCGCTGCTCCAGCCGCACGTGGAAACGGTGGGCCGGGTGTACGACCGGATCGATGCCGACGCGCCGCCAGCGCTGCCCGACGATGGCATAATGCTGGAAGCGGCGCTTACCGCGGCGGGCTTTGCCGACGGGGCCGCGGCGCGGGCGCGGATCGAGGCATGGCGGGGAGGGCGCTATCCTGCGTTGCGCAGCAGTGCCGCTCGCGAGGCGTTGGAGGCGGCGCTGCCGACGCTGGTGCCGGCGCTCGCGGGTGCGCCCGATCCTGGCGCGGCGCTGCTGCGGCTCGATGCGCTGCTCGAGCGACTCCCCAGCGCCGTTAACCTGTTCCGGCTGCTCGAGGCGAGGCCCGCCTTGGCGGTCTTGCTGACGACGATCCTCAGCCTCGCGCCGACGCTGGCCGATGCGCTGGGGCAGCGCCCGTCGCTGATCGACGGGCTGATCGACGCCAGCGCGCTTCAACCGGTGGGGGAGGTGCCCGAGCTTGCGGCGCGCATGAGGGCCGCCGACGCGAGTGATTTCGGCGCGCAGCTCGACCAGGTGCGTCATGTCGTCAGCGAGGCGCGGTTCGCCCTCGGCGCACAGATCGTCGCCGGCGCGGCTAACCCCCTTGACGTCGCTAGCGGTTATGCACGCGTCGCGGACGCGGCGGTGGAGGTCATCACCGCCGCCACCGTTAACGAGTTCGAACGAGCCCATGGCCGCGTACCGGGCAGTGAATTGCTCGTGCTTGCACTCGGCCGGCTTGGCGGAGGCGCGCTGACGCATGCCTCGGACCTCGACCTGATCTTTCTCTTCACCGGCGACTTTCTGGCCCAATCCGATGGGGCCAGGCCGCTCGGCGCGACACTCTACTACAACCGGCTGGCGCAGCGGGTCACGGCGGCGCTGTCGGTGCCCACCGCCGCCGGGCCGCTCTACCCGATCGACACGCGGCTGAGGCCTTCGGGCGCGCAGGGTCCGCTGGCGGTCTCGCTCGACAGCTTCGCCCGCTATCAGCACGAAGACGCATGGACGTGGGAGCACATGGCCCTGACCCGAGCGCGACCGGTGTTCGGTTCACGCGAGGGGCGGCTGGCGCTCGGTGCGATCATCGCCGACGTGCTCGCCGGTGCCCGCGCCGACCGCGACATCGCGGCCGACGCGCGACGGATGCGTGCCGAAATGGCCGCGCACAAGCCGCCAGCGGGTCCGCTCGATGCCAAGCTGCTGCCGGGCGGCCTCGTCGACCTGGAGTTCGCCGTCCACGTTGTCCAGCTCGGCCACCGCACCGGCTTCGATGCCAACCTCGGCGCGGCGCTCGATCTGCTGATCGGGCAGGGCCTGCTCTCGCGGGCACTACGACAAGCGCACGATCTTCTGACGCGGCTGCTGGTGACCCTGCGGCTGGTCGCCCCCGATGGCGTTGTCGAAGCGCCGGCCAGCCAGGCGCTGGTCGCGGCAGCGCTCGGCCTCGCCGGCTGGGACGAGGTGGTTGCGCGCCTCGGATCGGTGCGGCAGGAGGTCGAGGCCGAGTGGGCGCGGGTGTCGGAGGAAAACGATGGAACTGGGCGCGCCGATCCCGCCGCTGACCGTGAGCCTCGCTGACGGCACATCGCTGCGGCTCAGCGACCTTCCTTGCCCGGCAGTGATCTACTTCTATCCCAAGGACGACACCGCCGGCTGCACCCGCGAGGCGCAGGCCTTCTCGGCCGCCGGTGATTCCTTCGCCGCCGCGGGCGTCAGCGTGCTCGGCATCTCCCGCGACACGCCGGCCAGCCACGGCAAGTTCGCCGCCAAACATGCCCTCACCGTTGCCCTCGCCAGCGACGACGACGGCAGCGTATGCGAGGCGTTCGGCGTCTGGGGCGAGAAGTCACTCTACGGCCGCACGTACATGGGAATCGAGCGGGCGACGTTCCTGTTCGACGAGGACGGCCGGCTCGCCCGCGCGTGGCGGCGCGTCAGGGTGCCGGGTCATGTCGAGGCGGTGTTGGCGGCGGCGCAGGCCCTGTGACCGACACAGCGACGAGCGTCGCCGAAGCGTGCCGGGCGGTGCTGACGGCGAGCGAGCCCATGGCCAAGGTCAAGGCGGCGCGCGGTGCGGCGCGCGCGTGGCGGCGCGGTCGGCTGGATCACCGTTTCGACGTCGCGATGCCGGAGGAGCCGGCACGGCCTTCGATGCCAGAGCTGTTGCCACCCAATCGCATGCCCAAACGCGGCCGTGGCGGTTCGGAGCGGGGGCGGCTTGCCTTGATCCACGCGTTGGCGCACATCGAGTTCGTCGCGATCGACCTGGCGTTCGACGCAGCGGGGCGGTTTGGCGGCGAGTTTCCCCCGGGTTTCACCACCGACTGGATCAACGTCGGGGCCGACGAGGCGATGCACTTCGCGCTTCTCGATCGGCGGCTGCGCAGCCTCGGCAGCTCCTATGGCGCGCTGCCAGCGCATGCCGGCCTGTGGCAAGCCGCGACGGAGACGCAGCACGACCCGTTGGCGCGCCTGGCGGTGGTGCCGATGGTTCTCGAGGCAAGGGGGCTGGACGTCACGCCCGGCACCGTGGCGCGCTTCATGGAGGCGGGCGACCCGGCCAGCGCGCGTATCCTCCAGCGCATCTACACCGATGAGATCCGGCACGTTTCGGTCGGCGCCCGCTGGTTCGGCTGGGCGTGCGCGACTCGCGACATCGCACCCGCGGCCCACTGGCAGGCGCTCGTCGCGCGTCATTTCCGCGGCGTGCTGAAGCCGCCGTTCAACGACTCGGCGCGCGAGTCTGCCGGCCTGACGCGGGATTTCTACCAGCCTATTGCGCAGGCGTGACGTTCCAACGCTTAGTTAACTTGTCTGAAAGCACGGTGGGGGCACCGTTGATCGAACGGACAAGAGGAAGCCGGTGCTGTCGCGGCATCGCTTGAGCGAGCATATGGGGTCCGATGCCTGATCTAGTTGCTGCCGCCGCTGCAGTTGTCGCTCGCGCGAGGACGCTGTTTCCGACGCGCGACGTAACGATGAATGACGGCCGATCGATGCGGCGGTTTACCGCCAGCGGGCGCAGGCAGGCCCTCGCCGCAGGCGCAATGGCGGTGCTGTTTGGCTTTCCCGGGCTTGGCGCAGCGCAGGCAATCCACCGCTCCGGGCCCGCGACTGCTATGGGCGGCCCGCTGGTCGCCGCCAGCAGCACCGAGGCGACGGCCGACCTCAAGGCCGACCAGCAGTTTCGCAGCCTGTTCAATAGCTGGAAAAAGCTCGACGGACCCCAGCAGGGCGCGATTGCGATCCCCTCGGTTCAGCCGGTCGCCAAGCTGAACTTCACCAGCAACTTCGGCATCCGCTCCGATCCGTTTCGCGGCACGGCCGCGATGCACGCCGGCGTCGACATTCCCGGCCCTGTGGGCACGCCGGTCTACGCCACGGCGGACGGCATCGTCGATCATGCGGAGCGCTCCGGCGGCTACGGCAACATGGTCGAGATTGATCACGGCAAGGGCATCGCCACTCGCTACGGGCACCTTTCCAGGATCCTGGTGGCGTCGGGCACCCGCGTCACGCGCGGCCAGTTGATCGCGCTGATGGGCTCTACCGGCCGCTCCACCGGGCCACACCTTCACTACGAGGTGCGGATCGACGGCCATGCGGTTAATCCCGTGCCGTTCCTGACCAGCGCGGACTACCTCCTCGCGGCGCAGGACCGGGCGGTGCACTCGATTCCGGTGGCTATCGAAGGCCCAGCTGCGCAGGATTGATGCGCGGCGCTGCGGCGCCTATCTGGTGGCGATGGCAACGCTCGCATCCGACATCGCGCTGAGTTCCGCCGCCGCTGCGCGCGTGGCGGCGATCGCTGGCAAGCAAGGCAAGCCCGCCATCCTGCGCCTCAGCGTCGATGGTGGCGGTTGCTCCGGCTTCCAGTACCGGTTCGGCTTTGCCGACGCCCCCGAAGCCGACGACACGATCACGGAAACGCAAGGCGTGCGCCTGGTGGTGGACAGCATCAGCCTCGATCTCGTTCGCGGCTGCGTGGTTGATTACGTCGAATCGCTTGGCGGCGCGGCGTTCCGCGTCGAGAATCCCAACGCAGCCTCCGGCTGCGGCTGCGGCTCCAGCTTCGCCATCTAATGCCGTTCGGCCGCCACGCTTGAAGATCGTCACCTACAACGTCAACGGCATCAAGGCGCGGTTGCCCCGGCTGCTGGAGTATCTCGCTGAAGCGCAGCCGGACGTCGTCTGCCTGCAGGAACTGAAGGCGAGCGACGAGACCTTCCCCGCCGCCGACATTGAGGCGCTCGGCTATGGTGCGGTATGGCACGGGCAGAAGAGCTGGAACGGCGTTGCCGTGCTTGCCAAGGGGGCGACGCCCGTCGAGCGGCAGCGGGGCCTTGGCGGCGAGCCCGACGACGAGCATAGCCGCTACCTCGAATGCGAAGTCGGCGATCTGGTGATCGCATCCCTCTACCTGCCCAATGGCAACCCGCAGCCGGGGCCGAAATTCGATTACAAGCTGCGGTGGATGGAGCGGCTGGCGGCACGCGCGCGCGAACTGCTCGCGGACGAGGTGCCGGTTGTGCTTGCAGGCGACTATAACGTCATTCCGCACGAGGACGATACGTTCTCGGTGCCGGCGATGGCGAACGACGCGCTGACGCAGCCGGAAACGCGCCGGGCGTACCGGCGGTTGTTGGGGCAGGGGTGGACCGATGCGTTGCGCACCCGTCATCCGGCTGGCGGCGTGTGGACGTTTTGGGACTATCAGATGGGCGCGTGGCAGCGCGATGCCGGGTTCCGCATCGACCATTTGCTGCTCAGCCCGCAGGCGGCGGATCGGCTGGTCGATGCCGGCGTCGACAAGGCCTATCGCGGGCGCGAAAAGGCGAGCGACCACGCACCGACGTGGATAAAGCTGCTATAAGGCCGCTATGAAGCGCATAGCCCTCACCCTAGTCGCCCTTGCCGTTGCAACCCCGGCCTTGGCGCAGGACGACGAGCCGCGCTTCTGCCCCAATCGGCCCAGCCTCGGCTCGTCCGCGTGCACCACCGAGCCAGGCCGCGTGCAGTTCGAATTCTCCGCGTTCGATTGGCAGCTCGACGACACGGCCGATCAGCGCGAGGACCAGGTGGTGGCCGCGGACCTGCTGGCGCGCATCGGTCTCGGGCCGACGACCGAGGTGCAGGTCGGCTGGACCGCATTCGGCCATGTCCGCACTCGGGACAAGGCGACGGGCGGCATCGATACCGTGAACGGCACCGGCGACGTGACGCTGGCGCTGCGCCAGAACTTCCGCAATCCCGACGGCAAGGGCTTGTCGTTCGGCATCCAGCCGCAGGTGACGCTGCCGGTCGGGTCGAGAGACGTCGGCGACGGCGACTGGTCGGCGGGCGTGCTGCTGCCCGTGACCTATGATCTTTCGGACAAGCTCAACCTCCAGTTCACCGGCGAGGCCGATGCGGCGGCGAACGAGGACGGCAACGGCCAGCATCTCGCGTACAGCGGCATATGGGGCCTGGGGTACGACATCAGCGACAAGCTCACCGCCGTGGCCGAGCTGTCGCTGGAGCGCGACAACGATCCGGCCGGTCACCAGTCACACTCGCTGGCGGCGCTGTCGCTGGCCTATACGCCGCGCAAGACGTTGCAGCTCGATGTGCTGGCGGTGGCAGGGCTCAACCGCACATCCCCCGACGTGCGGCTCGTCACCGGCGGTGCCGTGCTGTTCTAAGCCGCCGCGTCAGAGCATTCGTTCGTAGATGTCGTAGACCTTGTTGATGCGCCCGTTGAGCGTGTCGGCGATCGACCGCATTCCCTGATTATCCTCCAGAATCCAGCCGATCTCGCCGCGGCTGGCGCCGTAATGCTCGACGGAGGCACGCCGGATATACTCGATCATCATGAAGGCGAGCTGGCTGGCCATGCGCGAGGCCTGCAGGTCCTTGACCACGCCCATCAGCGGCACGCGCATGGTGCGGACCTTGGGCCGGCGCAGCCACAACAGCAGCTTCGCCCAGCCGAAGGGCAGGAGGTTGCCGGCCAATGGCTTGATCGCCTCGTTGAGGTCCGGAAGCGTGATCATGAACGCGACTGGCTTGCCGTCGAGTTCGGCGATGCGGATCAGGTCGTTGAAGACGATCGGCTTCAGCTTGACGCCCACGTCGGCGATCTCGGGCTCGGTGAGCGGCACGAAACCCCAGTTATCCGACCATGCATCGTTGAGGATGCCGAGGATGATCGCCGCCTCCTGATCGAATTTGCTCTTGTCGACCTCGCGCACATGGATGCGCGGGTTGTTCTCGCCCGACTTGATGATGCGCTTGACCAGCGGCGGAAACTCCACCGTGATGTCGAGGTCATAGGTGAAGAGCTGTTTGACCGACTTGTAACCGGCGCGCTCGATCCACCCCTGATATTCCGGCTTGGCGTGGCCCATCATGATCGTCGGCGGGTGATCGAAGCCCCGCGTCAGCAGGCCCGGCTCTTCCCAGATCGACATGCTGATCGGCCCCAGGGCGCGGCTCATGCCCTCGCCGCGCAGCCACTCCTCGGCTCGGGCGAGCAGCGCCCGGAAGATGTCCTCGCGCTCGGCATCCATCAGGCCCCACTGGCCGACGCCGGGGCCGAAGCCCTGCTCGGCGGGCATGGTCAAGGCCAGCGTGTCGATATGCGCGGAGATGCGGCCGACCACATGCCCCGCTTCTTCGGCCAGAAAAAGCTGAGCCTTTGCATGGCTGAACCAGCCGTTCTTCTCGGGCGTGATCAAGCCCAGCGCCTCGCCCTTGAGTGGCGGCACCCAGTTGGGATCGTTCTTGTACAGGCGGAAGGGCAGGTCGACGAAGGTCTTGCGGTCGCGCTTGCTTTGCACGGGACGGATAGTCAGCTCTGCCATGGGTGCCCTCGCTCGATTGCGATGCCCGTAACCGGCCAAATCGATTATGGCGAGTGGACTTTCCCTTAGAGCCGGTGCGGTCGCGTCCCTGTAAATGCCACGCTGCGGCCACTATCTTCCAGCAATGGATCGCGTCATGAACAGCTCGCTTGCCTTCACCCGCAGCACGCCTGCCGCCACCTCCGCAGCCACGCCGGGCGCCAAGCTGCGCATCGCCGACGACAAGGCGATGCTGCGCACCGCGGCGGAATTGACCCGCGATCTGGTCGCGCCGCGGCCGGGCATCTATTGGGTGGACCTGCTCGCCTCGGCCCTGGTGGGCTATGGCGCGCTGGTCGTCGCCGCGAGCGCGTCCACGACCGGTCTGGCAGTATTCGCCGGCCTCGTCTCAGTGCTCGCGCTTTACCGAGCGATGAGCTTCATTCACGAAGTCAGCCACATGAAGCACACCGCGATGCGCGGTTTCCGTCATGGCTGGAACGCGCTGGTCGGCGTGCCGATGCTGATCCCGTCCTTCATGTACGAAGGCGTGCATAACCTCCACCATGCCAAGACGCGCTACGGCACCAGCGAGGATCCCGAGTATCTGCCGCTGGCGTTGATGAAGCCGTGGACGCTGCCCTTGTTCATCGTCGTCTCGGCGCTCGCTCCGGTCGCCCTGCTGGTCCGCTATGCCGTGCTGTCGCCGCTGTCGTTGACCGTCCCGGCGCTGCGCAAGGCCGTGGTTGAGCGCTATTCGGCGCTGGCGATCAACCCGACGTTTCGCCGTCGCGCCCCCGAGGGCGAGGTGCGCCGTTATTGGCACCGCGTCGAAGCGGCGGCGAGCCTGTGGGCGATCGCAATCGTGGTGATGGTCGCGAGCGGGGTCATTCCGCTACGCGCCTTCGCCATCGCCATGGGAATTGCGTCCGCGGTCGCGGTGCTCAACCAGGTGCGGACGCTGGTCGCGCACCTGTGGGAGAATGACGGCGAGCAGATGACCGTGACGGCGCAGTATCTCGACTCGGTCAACGTGCCGCCGCCGGCGCTGCTGCCGGCGCTGTGGGCGCCGGTCGGGTTGCGCTACCACGCGCTGCACCACCTGCTGCCGGGGTTGCCCTATCATTCGCTCGGCGAGGCGCACCGGCGGATCACGGCGGTGCTCGATCGCAGCTCGCCCTATCACAAGGCCAGCTATGCCGGCCTGCCGGGGCTGGTCGGCAAGATCTTCGCGAGCACCGCCCGCGGCCGCTGAGCCGCTATTCCTCTGAGCGGATCAGCACCGCTTCGCCGATCAGCAGGAACAGAAGGAACGGCGCCCAGGCGGCGAGGAACGGCGGGTAGGCCCCGAAATTGCCCATCGCCAGCGCGAAATTGTCGGCGACGAAGTACAGGAAGCCCAGTCCCATGCCGATCACGGCACGGACGAAGAGCTTGCCCGACCGCGCGATGCCGAACGCCGCGACGGCGCCGAGCAGCGGCATCAGCACGGCGGACAGCGGCCCCGACAGCTTGTGCCACAGCGACCCTTCCAGCGCCTTGGTGGGCCGGCCAGCATCGGACAGGTCGTGGATGGCATCGCGCAGCGCACCGAACGACAGGCCGTCGGCATCGACGCTCGATAAGGTGAACTGATCGGGGCGAACGCCCTCGGCGACGCGGGTCTCGCCGAGCTGCGTCAGATGCCCGCTCTTGACGTCGAAGCGGGTGGTGGGTCCGATCAGCCAGGCGTTGCCGTCGCGACGGCCGTGAGGTGCGCGGATGATCGCCATCAAATTGCCCCCGGTGCGATCGTACAGCGTCACACCGCCCAACTGGGCGCCGTTGCCGCGGCCCTTGATCTGGTCGACTTCGATCAAGTCGTCGCCGTCCCGCACCCATACGTTGGTGCGGTCGCCACGATCGATCGGCAGCGGGCCGTAATCGACTTTTTGCCACTGATCGAGCGTCGCCGTTGCGCGTGCCACCACGCGGTCGTTGAACCAGAAGGACAGCCCCGCGACGCCAAGGCTGGCGATCAGCAGAGGGGCCAGCACCTGATGGGCGGACAAGCCGCCTGCCTTGAGCGCGATGACCTCGCTGTTGGCGTTCATGGTGATCAGCGTGAGGATCGTCCCGAGCAGCACGGAAAAGGGCAGAAACGTCGCAATGATTTGCGGCGCGCGCAGGCTGACATAGCGCCACACCTCCGCATCGCCATTGCCGGCGTGCGCCAGGATACGACCGGACTCGCTGAGCAGGTCGAGCGCTTGCAGCACCAATACCAGTGCCGCCAGAATCCCGAAGGTCCGCACCAGGAACAGCCGCGCCATGTATACGGCGATGACGCGCGACGGGAACAGGCTCGGAAGCGTCATGCCGGCTGATCCTGCAAGCGGCGGCGGCCGGGCAGGCGGCGCATGATCGCCCTGCCTGTCTTGGAGAAGACGCGCTCCAGTGCGCCGATCGGTTGCCCACCGGGAACGTAAGCAATGGTGTAGTACATCCACAGCACCAGCCCCGCAAAAACCAGGAACGGCACCCAGAGCGCGAGCAGCGGGTCAATGCGGCCGAGGCTGGCGACGGACGCGGCATATTGGTTCACCTTGTGATAGGTGACGATCATCACGATCGCGAGCAGCACGCCGAAGCCGGAGGAGGAGCGCTTGGGCGGCACTCCGAGCGCAACCGCGAGCAGCGGCAACAGGAACATCGAGACCACCTCCGCGAGGCGAAAGTGGAATTCGGCGCGGCTGGCGCTACGCTCTTCCCGGGTCGCCGCGCCATGGCCGAGCCGAGCGAGCTCGGGCAGAGTGAACTCCAGGTTGCGCCCACCGCGCTGGCGGAAGCTCTCGAACTTGGGAAGGTCGATCGGCAGATCGTGGCTGGAGAAGGTGAGCACCCGCGGCGTTCTGAAGTCCGCCCGGTTGTGGATCAGCGTGCCGTCCGTCAGGCGGAAGATGATGACGTTGGGATCGTCGGTGGCGAGAAAGCGGCCGCGGTCCGCGGTGACGCCGATCCAGTCGCCCTTGCTGGTCTGCGCGTGGACGAAGATGCCGGAAAGATCGCGACCCTTCTCACGGCTTTTCTCGATCCGGAGCGTCATGCGATTGCCGAGATGGGTGAACTCGCCCACCTTGATCGAAGCGCCGAGTGCACCGGTGCGCAGCTCGAAGCGGAGTTGCTCGTAGTAATAGCGGGCCTGCGGCTGGATGAAGCCGACGATGGCAATGTTGAGCAGCGCGAGCACGGCCGCGTACATGTAGGGCACCCGCAGCAGCCGCGTGTAGCTCATGCCGACACCGCGCAGCACGTCGAGTTCGGATGAGGTGGCCAGGCGGCGGAAGGCGAGCAGGATGCCGAGCATCAGCCCGATGGGGATGCCGAGGCCGAGATATTCGGGGAGCAGGTTGGCGAGCATCCGCCACACCACGCTGATCGGGCCGCCTTCAGTGGCGACGAAATCGAACAGGCGGCGGATACGGTCCAGCACCAGCAGCGCCGCCGCGATCAGCAATGTGGAGAACAGCGGCACCGCGATCAGCCGGGCCATGTAACGATCTAGGGAGTTCATGACGCAGGCCCGGGGGTGCAGGTGCGGCCGGCTCTAGCCGCGAAAGGCGCACGCGTCAGCCCCTTCCGCGCGCGGCTACTCGGCCGCCAGTTGGCCCGGCCCGTCGGTGCGCTCGCCGCTCAGCGCCACCCCGATCGCACGCTCGAGCCCCGCCAGGGTGAATGGCTTGCGCAGCAGCCCGTGGCGGCCAAACTCGCTGGCGTTCACCTCGCCAGCATAGCCGGTGACGAACAGCACGGGGATGCGGGCGAAGCGTGGGGGCAGGGCAGCAATCATCTCCGGCCCGGTCTGGCGCGGCATCAGCACGTCGGAGACGATCAGGTCAGGTTCGTCGGCCTCAAGCATCGCCGGCGCATCGAGTGGGTCTCCGCACGCCATCGCCCGGTGGCCGAGCTCCTCCAGCGCGCCGGTCGTGGCGGCGAGCACGCGCGGGTCGTCCTCCACGACGAGCACGCGCAGCTGCGCGGGGGCCGCGTCCTCGGCCGCAGCGGTGTCGGCGACGACCTCGACGGACTCGCTGCCGGTGTCGCGGGGCAAGTAGAGGGTGACGGTGGTACCCTCGCCCGGCGCGCTGGCGATCGCGATCTCGCCCCCGAGCTGACGCACCAGCGCGAAGATCTGGCTGAGGCCCAGCCCGGTTCCCTTGCCGGCTTCCTTGGTCGTGAAGAACGGCTCGAATACGCGCTCGGCGATCTCCGGGGTCATCCCGTGGCCCGTATCGGTAACGGCCAGCTCAACGTAATCGCCGGCAGCGCAGTGGCCGACCGCCTCAGCCGCGAGGGTGCGGCACGAGGTGGCGACCGTCAGCACGCCGCGGCCGCCCATCGCATCGCGCGCGTTGACGGCGAGATTGAGGATGGCGTTCTCCATCTGCACGCGATCGGCGCGCACCCGCCAGCCACCGCCGTCGTCCTCCGCAACCAGCGTGATCGCGTCGCCGAGCGTGCGGTCGAGCAGGTCCGACATGCCCGCGACCAGCTCGGCCGCGACGATCGGCTCGGGCTTCAACGATTCCTCGCGGCTGAAGGCGAGCAGGCGTCTGGTAAGTGCCGCGGCGCGCTCTGCCCCCTCCTTGGCACTGTCGAGATGGCGGAGCAGGGCGGGCGTGTCGCCGATGGCGTGGCGGCGCGCCAGCTCGATGCCGCCAAGAACCACGGCCAACATGTTGTTGAAATCGTGCGCGATGCCGCCGGTGAGCTGACCGACCGCCTCCATCTTCTGGACCTGCCGCAGCTTGGCTTCCTGGAGGCGAAGCTCGCCGGTTGCATGATCGACGGCTGCGGTGAGTTCCTCGGCGCGGGCACGCTGGTCGGCGGCCTCGGCGCGGGCTGCGGCGCGCTCGCCGATCGCGCGCACCGTCAGCCACCCCAGCACGATCGCACCGATCACGAGGAGCGTGCCGAACAGCGCAAGCGTGCCCGCGATCCGGCTGGAGCGATCGACGCCGTGCATCGCCTCGGCGGTGCGCTGGTCGAGCAGCGCGCGTTCGCGGCCGATGATCCGGTCTAGCAGCGTGTCGATCTCGGCGAGGGCAGGAGCCCTGCGTGCCTGGTAGAAGTGCGCGAGCGCCTGACCGGTCCGGCCGTCGCCGGCGCTCAGCGCGGTGCGCGAAAGCTCGCGGCCGCGCGCCTGATAGGCCGCGCGTAACGCGTCCATGCGGGGCTGCTGTTCGGGATTGTCGTCGGTGATCTGGTCGAGCCGGTCGATCTGTGTGCCGGCCAGACGCCACTGGTCGAAATAGAGTTGCCCGAGCCTGCGGTCGCGCGAGATGACATAGCGGCCCAGCGACGCCTCCGACCGGGCGATGGTGCCGGACAGCGTGCGTGCGAGGATCATGACGTCGTAACTATGCGCCTGGAGCTCAAGCGCACGATCACGCTGCCGGTTGGCGCCGCCAAGGATAACCACCAGCGCCACCAGCGTCGCGGCGCCCGCCACCGCCATCACGATCAGCGTGACGGTGCGCCAAGTGGCATTACCCCGGAGGTCCGTCGCGTCGGCCATGTTCCGCTCCACGACGCGACCCTATCAGCTGGTGCGGCGCCGGGGAAGCGGAGCGGCGCGCTTCAGTCGATCGCCCCCACGGCACGACCCGCCTTCGCGAACATGGCGATCACCGTTTCGAGTTGCGCGGGCGTGTGCTCGGCGCAGAGCGAGCAGCGCAGCAGGAAGGTGCCGGCCGGCGTAGCGGGGGGGCGGGCCATGTTGACGTAGAGTCCAGCCTCCAGCAGCGCCTGCCACATCGCGACCGCCTGTTCCTGATCCTGCAGAATGACGGCGACGATCGCCGAATCCGGCGTTTGCGTGCCGAGCCGGAAGCCGAGCGCGGTAAGGCCGCCGTGCAGCTGCCGTGCGTTTGCCCACAACTGCTCGCGCTTCGCGGTCGCACCCATCAGCTTGCGGATCGACGTGGCGGCGGTGGCGACCACCGAGGGCGGCAGGCTGGCGGTGAAGATATAGGGCCGGCAAGCGAAGCGCACCGCTTCGAACTTGGGGTGATTGGAGACGCAGAAGCCGCCAACGGTGCCGACCGACTTGGAGAAGGTGCCGACCACGAAGTCGACCTGATCTTCGAGCCCCTGGTCCTCGTACACGCCGCGGCCGTTGGCGCCGAAGAACCCCATCGAATGCGCCTCGTCGACCAGCACCATCGCGCCGTGCTTCTTGGCGACCGCGACCATCTCCTTCAGTGGCGCGATGTCGCCCAGCATCGAATAGACGCCTTCGAGCACCACCAGCTTACCGGGCTCCGGCGGCAGGCGGCCGAGGCGCTTGTCGAGGTCTTCCACCGAGTTGTGGCGGAAGCGGACGATGTCGGCATTCCCGAGTGCGCAGCCGTCGTAGATCGAGGCGTGGCTGTCGGCGTCGAGGATCACGTACTCGCCCTTGCCGGCGAGTGTGGAGATGATGCCCAGATTGGCCTGGTAGCCGGTCGAAAAGACGATCGCGCCCCTCGTCCCGTAGAACTCGCGCAGCGCCGCTTCCGCCTCGACATGGTCGCGGAACGTGCCGTTCAGCATGCGACTGCCGTTGGTGCCCGAGCCGAACTGGTCGAGCGCGGCCTTGCCGGCGGCGATGACGTCGGGGTCGAACGTCATTCCCATGTAGTTGTAGGTGCCGAGCAGGATCGTGTCGCGGCCGGCGATCACCGCCTGCGTCGGCGACTTCACCTGCTCCATGACGATCGCGAACGGATCGATGACGCCGCTGTCGAGCAATGCCTGGCGCTCGGCGATCAGGCCGTCGAACTTGTTCATGAGATCGCGCTCGGGCGCCACTGGGGGCGGATCGAGCGACAGGGCTTCGGATTGCAGGCCGGTTTCCGTCATCGCGTCAGCCCTGCAGCTTGGCAACCGCATCGACGAGCTGGCCGACGGTCTCGATCTCGGCCTGCATGTTCATGGTGATGGTGATGTCGAACTCGTCCTCGATCGCGGCGACGAAGTCCATCACGGTCAGGCTGTCCCATTCGAGGCCGCCCTGAAATGTGGTCGCCGCGGTGACCGGGACCTTCTTCTTGTTGAAAGGCTCGATCTGCGCGGTGACGGTGTCGAGGATCTGCTGGCGGTCGCTCATGATGGGTCCCGGTTGGCAGCCGATTACGGCCGTGATGCGGCGGCTATAGCAGCCCGTGGGCGCGATACCACCGCGCGGTCGCGGCGAGGCCGTCCGGCGTCGGGATGGCGGGGGACCAGAGCGATGGCGGCGGGCGTCGGCCGGGGTCGGCGGTCCAGTCCGGGTGGGAGAGATAGCCGACGCGGTCGGGGGTGAGCTTGGCGCCGGCACCGCGCAGCAGCTGGTCGATGCGGGCGCCGACGCCGAGGATCGCGCGAGGCAGGGGGAGAGCGAGCACATGCCCTCGCCCGACGGCCGCGCCGATCATCCGGGCAAGCGCGGTATGCGAGTAGCCGTCGCTGCCGTCGTCCACTTCGAAGACCGTCCTGGGTCCGCCTTCGACCGCCAGTGTCAGCAACAATCGGGCGAGGTCCTCCACCGCGACCACGGAAACCCGGCCCCGCGGCGGCAATAGCGCCAGCCCGAACCGCGCCATCCGGAACATGTCGCGCATCTCGGTGTCGCCGGGGCCGTAGACGCCCGTCGGGCGGACGATGGTCCAGGCGAGGTCGCTCGTCTCCACCACCCGTTCCGCCTCGCGCTTGGACCAGCCGTAGAGGGAAAGGCCAGGCTCACGCGCGGCGAGCGATGAGACGTGGATGAAGCGCTGCACCCCGCCGCCCCGCGCCGCGGCGGCGATCGCGCGCGTGCCGTCGATATTGCCCGCGGCAAAACCCGCCCGGTCCGGCGCGCTGACGACGCCAGCGACGTGGATCACCGCGTCGGCGCTGTCCACCAGTTCGGCAAGGCTGTCCGGCCGCTCCAGGGAGCCTTCGACCCAAGCCACCCCGTCGCGCGGCGGCCGGGCGCGGCGGGTGAGGGCGCGCACATGGTGGCCGGCCGCGAGCGCCTGGTCGATCAGGTGGCCGCCGACGAAGCCGGTGCCGCCGGTGATGGCGAGCATGCTCACAGGAGCGCCAGGTGATTGCGGTGAACCAGCGCCGCGCGGGGCGCGTAGCCGAGGATCGCGGCATGCTCGTCCGAGCGTCGGCCGAGCAGCCGGGCGGCGTCGGTCGCGTCATATTCCGACAGGCCCCTCGCGACGGCGCCGGAAGGCCCCTCGATGCTGACCAGGTCGCCGCGAGCGAAGCGGCCGTCGAGCCGCACCGCCCCCGCGGCCAGCAGACTGGCGCCGGCCGCGAGTGCCTTGGCGGCGCCGGCATCGACGTGGATGGCGCCGCGTGCGGTGAGGCCGCCGGCCAGCCAGGCCTTGCGGGCCGGGGCGCTCTTTTCCGCGACGAACAGCGTGTGCCGCGCGTCCCCGGAGAGCGGGCGGTCGACGTGCCCGGAGGCGATGGCGAGGTGCGCGCCCGCGGCGTTCGCGATGCGCGCCGCTGCGATCTTGGAGACCATGCCGCCCGATCCCATGCCCGAGGCGGAGCCGCGGTCCGCCATCGCTTCGGTGGCGGCGTCGATCCGCTCGACGCGGGGGATGTGGACGGCGCCGGGGAGTGCAGGATTGCGGTCATAGAGGCCGTCGATGTCGCTGAGCAGCACCACGCCTTGCGCGCCGGCGGCCTGGGCCACGCGGGCGGCGAGCCGGTCGTTGTCGCCGAAGCGGATCTCCTCGGTGGCGACGCTGTCATTCTCGTTGAGGATCGGCACGACGCCCAGGCCCAGCAGCCGGTCGAGCGTCGCGGCGGCATTGAGGTAACGGCGGCGGTCCTCCAGGTCATCGAGCGTCACCAGCATCTGCGCGGCGGTCAATCCCTCTCCGCCGAGCACGTCCGCCCAAACCTGCGACAGCGCGATCTGCCCGACCGCTGCTGCCGCCTGCGCGTCCTCAAGACTGGAGCGGCCGCCCTTGGCGAGCCCCAACCGGCGAGCGCCGAGCGCGATCGCGCCGGAGGAGACCACCGCCACCTGCTGGCCGTCGCGGGTGCGGGCGGCGACGTCGGCGGCGATCCCCTCCAGCCATGCCCGTCGCACGCTGCCGTCGGGATCGACGAGCAGCGCCGATCCGATCTTGACGATCAGGCGCGGGCAGGCGGCAGGTGGGAACAGGACCATCGCGCCGGGTTAGCGCGACGAGCCCGGAAGGCCAATGGCGTTGCCTTGGCCCTTCGCGCGCCGCGAAAGGTCACAAAAGGTCACACCAAGCGAGCTTTTATTCGGGGGCGCTTTGCCCAGGGGCGGGGTGCTGGGAAGAGCGGTCACCCGAGATCATGACAGCCTCGTCGCGTGTAGGACAGGCGCAATGTCCGGTGTTGGTGGAAAGCGAACGTTCCGTCAGTCGTTCACTTCGAGACGTATGCAAGCGCGGAACGCGCCTCCCTCTGCGTCTTGCCGATGCCAAACCTCGACGACATTGAAGTGGACGAAATAGCCCGGCTCCGTGTCGCGGGCGAGGTATTCACCGATGCAGGGCAGAAAAATTGAACTCAGCCGTGAACAGCGGCTCCAACGCATCTTTGTCGGCGAAGGCTTCCACGATGGGCATGGCGCCATGCTACGAGGGCCCGGGAACATCCGCAATTGGGCGATAGCGGACATTCCGGAGCGCAGCGGATCGATCAGGTTACAGTGGCGACCATTCGATCGGGTCCTCGCCTTCGTCGTCGGCGGCGACCGAGGCTGCATCCGGGCCGATCGCATCGAGCAGCCGGTCGAGCGCCCAGTCGACGCCGGTGCCTGCCGCGCCCGAGACCGGAATCACCGGCGCGCCGCTAGCTTCCTCCAGCTCGGCGGAGAGGGCGGCGATGAGTTCGTCGTCGAGCGTGTCGATCTTGTTGAGCGCGACCACGTGCGGCTTGTCGATCAAGCCGCCGCCATAGGCATCGAGCTCGTCGCGCACGACGCGGTAGGTTTCGGCGACGTCCGCGTCCTGCGCGTCGACGAGGTGGAGCAGCACGCGGCAGCGCTCGATATGGCCGAGGAAACGGTCGCCGATGCCGGCGCCTTCCGCCGCGCCCTCGATCAGGCCGGGGATGTCGGCGATCACGAACTCGCGGCCCTTGTGGCGGACGACGCCGAGCTGCGGGCGGGTGGTGGTGAAGGCGTATTCGCCGACCTTCGCCTGCGCGTTGGTGACGGCGTTGATGAAGGTCGACTTGCCGGCATTGGGCAGGCCGACCAGCCCGGCGTCGGCGAGGAGCTTGAGGCGCAGCCACACCCATGCCTCTTGGCTCGGCCAGCCGGTGCCGTGCTGGCGCGGCGCGCGGTTGGTGCTGGTCTTGTAGCTGGCGTTGCCGCGGCCACCGTCGCCGCCGCGCAGGAAGATCTCGCGCTGGCCGACGCGGGTGAAGTCGAGCAGCACCTCTTCCCTGTCCTCGCTCAGCACCTGGGTGCCGAGGGGAACCATGATGACGAGATCGTCGCCGCCGCCGCCGGTGCGGTTCGAGCCGGAGCCGCCCGACCCACGCGGCGCACGGAAATGCTGGGTGTAGCGGAAGTCGATCAGGGTGTTGAGGCCGGCGACCGCCTCGAATACGATGTCGCCTCCCTTACCGCCGTTGCCGCCGTCGGGGCCGCCATATTCGATGAACTTCTCGCGCCGGAAGCTGACGGCGCCGGGGCCGCCCGCGCCTGAACTGACGTAAATCTTGGCTTGATCAAGGAAATGCATGGGCCGCTGCCTACCGATTTAGCGGAGCTAAATCGAGGCAATAGCGCGCGCGGGTTGGTGTTGGCCGAAGGGTGCCCCCGCCTAGAAATAAAGAAGAGCGGCCCTTCGACAAGCTCAGGGCGAACGGAGTTGGTTGAGGGCGATCGTCTAGCGGAGAGAACTCAGCCCTCGTGGCCGAGCAGCGCCTGGAACGCGATGTCGCGCGCCTGCTCGCGCGGCAAGCCTAAGGCGCGGGCCATCGGGCCGCCGAGCAGCGCGTCGCCGAGCGCGGTGAGGACGAGTTGCAGCGTTTCCTCGCGGATTGGGCGGGCGGTGCCGACCTGGCTTTCCGCCAGTTCGTCGACGAGGTCGTGGATCGCGGTCAGGATCGGGTCGAGCGCGTTTTCGTTGCCGGAGAGGATCATCCAGCTCGCCAGCGCGCCGCCGCCGTTGGCGAAGGCGTCGAACACCAGGTCCACCACCTCGCGCGAGCCCTGGCCCCGCTCGCGTGCACGGAGCACCGCGTCACGAATCGTTGAGGTGATCGTGTGGCCCATGCGCGCGATCAGCGCAGTCTGGAGCCCCTCCGCCGAGCCGAAATGGTGGAGGAGGTTGGCATGCGTCCGCCCGATCCGCGCGGCGACGGCCTTGAGCGTGACCGCTTGGGGGCCGTGCTCGACGAGAAGCGCGCGGGCGGCGTCGAGCGCCGCCTCGCGCGATTCCTCTGGGCTCAGGCGGCGACGAACGGGCAGGGCGGCGACGGACATGCCCGGGCTGTCGGCGGAAAGCGGATTGAAATCAATCGCGGGAGGGGGACGCGGTCCGGCCTGGCCTCGCGCGGTCGGCCGTTCTCCTCGTCGAGAGCGAGCTCCATCCCGACCGACTCGACCGGGCCGCCACGCGACAGCGAGGGGATCAGCCGCCGGCCGGTGCGGCGAAAGCCGAGCTTCGCGAGGACGCGGCCGGACGCGGGGTTGTCGGCGAACCAGCCCGAGGTCACCCGGCGGAACGGGAGCGCATGGCGGGCCATGTCGATCACCGCGCGCCCGGCCTCCGTCGCATAGCCGCGGCCCCAGGCGTCGGGCGTGAGCCAATAGCCGAACTCAGCGGTGTCGCCGTTGGCGTCGAGCGCGATGCCGCCGATCAGGCGCGGCTCGGCAGCGCCTTCATGCGCGCAGATCAGCAGGCGCACGTCGTTGGGGGAGAGCGGCAGGGCGAGGAAGGCGCGTGCGTCCTCCTCGCGGTACGGCCAGGGCGCGCGCGCCAGCTTGTCGACGACGCATTCGTGGCCGATCGCCCTCGTGAGGGCGGGGGCGTCCTCGGGCCAGCCGGGCCTCAAGGTCAGTCTCGGTGTCCGCGCGAACATGGCTTGGCTCTCCTCGTCACGCCGGTGCCACGCGACGATGACGCGGCAGCGACAGGGGTGGAGGGAGCAAGAAAAAAGGGAGCCAGGGCGGACCCGGCTCCCTTGATTAGTGATGCCTTGCGGCATCCGGGTCCCCTGGTGGGCAACCCGGCTGGTTACCCGATGTTATTCGGCGGCCATCGCTTCCGGCGCCGGCATCTCGATCGAACAGAACTTGCGACCAAGCTTGCCCTCGTGGAACGCCACGCGGCCATCGACGAGCGCAAACAGGGTATGGTCCTTGCCCATGCCCACGTTCGCACCCGGATAGAATTTGGTCCCGCGCTGGCGCACGAGGATGTTGCCCGCGATCGCTTCCTGACCGCCGAACTTCTTCACGCCAAGGCGACGACCGGCCGAATCACGACCGTTGCGCGACGAACCGCCTGCTTTCTTATGTGCCATCTCGAACTAGCTCCTTACGCCTGAGCGGCCGGGGCGGTTTCGGCGCCCTGCTGCTGGCTTGCCTGCTGCTCACCACCAACGCTGACGATCTTCAGGATCGTGTGCTGCTGGCGATGGCCGTTGCGGCGACGATAATTGTGGCGGCGACGCTTCTTGAAGACGATCACCTTCTCGCCCTTGGCCTGGGCGATGATCTCTGCGCCGACGGTGAGGCCCTCGACCGAGCGGAGGTCCGAGCCTTCGCCTGCAAGCAGGACGTCGCCGAGCGTGATCGACGCCCCGGCTTCGCCGTCGATCTTGTCAACGACGATCTTGTCTCCGGCGGCGACGCGATACTGCTTGCCGCCCGTGCGCACGATTGCGAACATGGCTCGTTTCTCTTCCAAATACATGTACCCGTACTGGCGAGCCAGCCGGGAGAGCGGGCAGCTAAGCAAGCCCGCTCCCGAAGTCAACCGGCGATGCGACGATCCCGCCGCCGCACCGCTGTTTTGCCTCACCAGGCGAGGCCGGCGCGGACGTAGAGGAACCGGCCGTTGAAGCCGAACGGCGAATAATAGGGATAGCCGACCACGCCGGTGGAGTTGTTGGCGGCGATCGTCGCGTCCGGGTAAACGTCGAACAGGTTGCTCACGCCCAGCGCGAACTGCGCGCCCTTGGTGGCGTTATAGTGGAACTCCAGGTCGGTGATCGCGTGCCGGCCGGTGTTGATGTCGGCGGCCAGCGTGGTGCCCGGCTGGTTGACGTTGCCGTAGTAAGTGACGCGCGCCAGCGCGCCGATCTGGTCCAGCGACCAGTCGATCGTACCCGTCACCTTCTCGCCGGGCGTGCCTTGCTCCAGCGTCAGGATGCGGCTGCGCGCGAACAGGGTGGGCGCGGGATTGAGCGTCGACGTGGAGGTGGGCACCCGGGTGACACGCACCTGGTTGATGTTGCCGGCCACCGTGAAGTCCAGGTTTCCGGCGCCGCCGGTGCGCCACCGATAATGCGCCACGGCATCGATGCCCTTGGTGTGCGATGCCAGGCCATTGATGAAGAAGCGCGCCGCCGTCACCCCCGTGTTGGTCGAGGCCAGCAGGTTGGTGATGGCCGTGTTCACCGCCGCCGTCTGGCTGGTGGAGGTGGTGATGTTCTCCGACAAGCCGAGCTGGTTGCGCAGCTTGATGTAATAGGCGTCGATCGTGAGGTCGAAGCCGCCGGCGCGAATCACGGTGCCGGCCGAGAAGTTCGTCGCCTTTTCGGGCTCGAGCGGCAGACCGCCGAGTGCTGTGCCGACCGCGCTCACCGACGGGAAGGTGCCGGTGAGGACGGGCGAGCCGTTGGTGATGACCGAAGCAACCTGGGTGAAATACTGCTGCTGGAGCGCCGGCGCGCGGAAACCGGTGGAGACGGTGCCGCGCAGCGCGAACCATGGAGTGAAATCATAGCGCGCCGTCACCTTGCCGGTGCCGGTGGTGCCGAAGTCCGAATAGTCCTCGCCGCGCCCAGCGACGCCGACCAGCAGCTTGTCCGTGACCTGCGCCTCGAGGTCCACATAGAGGCTGCCGTTCTGGCGGTGCTTGTCGACGACGTTGAGCGGCGAGAAGCCGCCGAAGCCCTGTGCGCCCGGTGCCGCGCCGGCGACCGCGCCGGTGGCAGGGTAGCCGTAGGAGGCGAGCTCGCCCGCCTCGATCTTGAAGCTCTCGCGCCGGCCCTCGACGCCGAAGGCGACGTTGAGCGACTGGAACACGTCGAACTTTCGCGACACATCGAGCCCGGCGACGAGCTGGTCATAGGCCAGTGCGCCGTCGTCGAAGCTGTGCGGGGTCGCCGCGCCGAACGCATAGTTGGCGGAGTTGAGCGTGCGGAACCGGATCTTGTTGCGGCCGTAGCTGACGTTGAGGTCCGCGCTCCAGCCGGCAATGTCGCCCTTGATGCCGATCGCGGAGTTGAGGTCGGTGGACTTGCTGTTGATGATCGGCAGAAAGCCGTTGGGGTAGCCAGCGGTCACCAGCGTCGTAGCCACCGCGGGCGAGGTAGCTACTCGCGGGAAGGCGGCGCTGCGCGTGTCGCGGTCCTGATAGCCGAACCAGCCATAGAGCTTGAGGTTGTCGGTGATCGAGGTGCCTGCGTTGATGTAGCCGGTGTACTGGTTCACCTGCGGATCGCCGAAACGGCCGGTCACGCGGGTCGGCGTCACGCGGGGGTCGAAGTCCGCGCGGTTGGTCGGCTGGCGGTTCATATACTCGCCCGATACGGTGATGAAGCCGTCTTCGCCGAAGCCGATGCCCTGCGTTGCGGACACGGTGACGGTGGGCTCGCCGGTGACGCTGCGGCTGCCGCGCGCGGTGTCGATGTCGGAGTTGTAGAAGCCGTACTGGACCTGCGCGCTGCCGCCGGAACGGGCCTCGCGCAGCCTGAGGTTGATGACGCCGGCGATCGCGTCCGAGCCGTATTGCGCCGACGCGCCGTCGCGCAGCACCTCGACGCGGTCGAGCGCGATGGTCGGCACCGTGTTGAGGTCGACGGCTGCCGAGCCGCGGCCGACCGAGCCGTTGGTGTTGAGCAGCGCCGACGTATGCCCGCGCACGCCGTTGATCAGCACCAGCACCTCGTCCGGCGACAGGCCGCGCAGCGTCGCCGGGCGGATCGCGTCCGTCGCGTCGGTGGCGGAAGGGCGCGGGAAGTCGATCGAGGGCGCGACCTGCGCGAGTGCGGCGCCGAGTTCGGTGGTGCCCTGCTGGCGCAGCGACGTCGCGCTCAGCACGTCCACGGGCGAGGGGCTGTCCAGCCGGGTGCGGCCCGCGGCGCGCGTGCCGGTGACGACGACGTCGTCGCCCGTGCCCGCATTGGCGGCGTTCTGGGTGGTGGGATCGCCCGAGGTATCGCCGGGCACGGTGGCCGACGGCGTCGCCGCGCCGGTCCCCGACGGGGCCACTTGGGCGAGGGCAGGGCCGGCCGCAGCGAGCATCAGCACGAGGCCAAGGGCGGTGGAGGCGGCACGATGGTAGGTCATGATGGTCCCCTTCGAGACGCGCACTTGCGGCTGCGTCGGCGATTCGAAGGGCGCGCAATAGGCGCTGGGTGGCGACGGCTGTTGAAAGAAAAACTACAAGCAACGCAGATTAGCGCTCGTCGGATCAGTGGCGGTGGTTGCTCCGCAGCGTGTAGCGACCGTCCGCAAAGCCCGCGAACAGGCCATCGATCGCCGGGTGCTCGACCGGCTCGTCGCTGTCGTCGCGCAGGAGGTTCTGCTGGCTGACGTAGGCGACGTAGCTCGATTCGGCATTCTCGGCGAGCAGGTGGTAAAAGGGCTGGTCCTTGCGCGGGCGGATCGCCTCCGGGATCGCGTCATACCATTCCTCGCTGTTGGCGAAGACCGGATCGACATCGAAGATCACGCCGCGAAAGTCGAACACGCGATGGCGCACGACGTCGCCGATCGAGAAGTGCGCATGCGCGACGGCGGGGGCGGAGAGTTCGATACGGGGCGAGGCGTCGATGGGATCGTGACGGGGCATAAAGGCTACGTAATGGATGTTGCGCCGCGCACAAGCAGCACGGCTTGCCGACCTCGATCACTTGCGTTAGAGGCCCGCGCCTGACCCGCCGGTCGTGGCTTGCCCGCGCCGGTGACGACCTCGCGGAGAGGTGGCAGAGTTGGTCGAATGTACCGCACTCGAAATGCGGCGTGCCCTCGCGGGCACCGTGGGTTCGAATCCCACCCTCTCCGCCACTTACCTTTGGTCGGCCGGTAAACTTGGAGCAGCCGGCAGGCTGCTGCCTGTTCCTGACCTAGCAATAGCCGATCCCCGAGGCACCACTTGGCTCCCTGGTGCGCAGGTCGTG
>Ga0210040_10001322_pt1 | contig 37931 bp, 26 predicted proteins | sample CryGeyCG12114_NA_FD_185462 | JGI IMG/M metagenome (GOLD analysis project Ga0210040, IMG submission 185462) | Groundwater microbial communities from aquifer - Crystal Geyser CG19_WC_8/21/14_NA (SPAdes) (version 2) | ecosystem: Environmental > Aquatic > Deep subsurface > Groundwater | place: USA... | reverse complement strand
TACCACTAAATTCTTCCTAGCCCAGGGCGCAAGTGCCGAAATCGCGTTTTGAAAAAATGCAAACTCCCATAAGGCCCCATATACTGATTTTTAATAAATGGCGGCTACGCGCACCGCGGTAAAGACTCTTGAGAAATTCAAAGCGGATTCCGATACAGCTTTTTAAGGGCTACAAAATGGCCGTCTCAGTTTGAAATTTTTTTTTTCAATGTTAACCTGATACAGTCCTTTTTACCAAATCTTCGACGTCATCAAATCAACAAGATCACTATCATCGTATCCTCTAAACGTATTTTAATGCCGCATGAACAGTATTTCTATGAGCATAACATAACATGTACATATTTGAAACCTACTTTGTTTGTAAAACAAATTTAACCTAACCACACATAAAAACCAATTAAGACCTCTTGGCATGTTCAATTACTGCGGTTTATTAGAGAACCTAGTTCTCCTTTAAAATCACCAGAGGTCTACGAGAGCGTCACAGAGCGAACTTACAAGAAGCCGTTTCTAGTCTTGTTGTTGATTTTTTCAACAAAATGGCTAAACATTGTGCAACACTGGAAAGAGAGTTAAATGAAGATAAAACAGAATGGTTTGAAAAAATTTAGAATAAAAATTCAGGGAATTTCTCAAAAATTACCCGGTGAATGAAAGGAATTAGTGGAGTGCAGAGCAAGCCTAAGTGTACGTGTTCATGCGGTTGCAGTGAAAACTCATTTTATTAACATATTAACAGCTGACATAATACCCAAGGTCATGCTGTTTTGACGGGAACTTGTACAATATATAAGGCCATTTTCAATAAATGTCTACATACATTCAGTTTAGTCTTTCTTACAGACAAAATTTAGCTCGGCGTGCAAGTTTATCTTCGCTTATTCGTCTTCCCTTGAACAATAAGCATTTACCCAGCTATTTCATCACTGCATTCTGCATCTGCTTGTTTAAGCGTTATAGTTTCGCTGTAGTCGTGTGTCTAAACTTTATGAATCAAGAGGTTAGTTTAACGCTATGGTACAAAATTCAGTAAAAAAAACATTTGCTATTGATCTGCAAAAGTTAATCGTTGAATTCACGTTCGTATTCATGTGATCTCTGTTTAAACGCATAGAAAGAATACTTGCGTAGTCTAAATGCACATTGTTTTTTAATCGATTGCTGAATTAAAGCATCAATAACTAATTTTTTCGCTTATTTTTCTACGTTCTCTCCAGCATATGCGCTTACGGCGGTTTTTAAACACTTAATTTACCATTCAGCTGCTAATGAAACCTAATTCATAAAATAAGACCATTGACCATTGACTGATTGAGTGAGTACAGTAGTAATTTGCTTTTCCTTTAGTAGATTATTAGAAATAAATTAAAATAAATGAATTATACTTAATCAGTATTTTTAGCTTATTTTTCTATGTTTAGCATAGTTTTCATCTTCATAAATCTTAGGGCAGCGGTAGCACCTTTAATTTTCAGTTGTACCTCAATAAAATCCATATATAGGTGAATTCTGAAAAAATGAAGTTACAAACACACACATGCACAAGTATACAACGTTAGTCAAACCTCCGTCTGAAAATGCTGTAAGCTTAGCAAGTACTCTCACAAAAGTAGCGTCATCACACATCTTTCTAATTATATGTACCAATGACTAATGTTTCGCAATTTTTTTTAGTCATTCTTATGTGATTATCCAATCTCTGATCCGAAATCCCAGGATATCCGATGATTTTGTCGGATCTTTACCTTAATTTTAATCAATCAAGACACAGTCACTTTGGTTATACAATCTAAATCTTAAGAAGGACCAAATAGGAAATCAAGTAAGTAATATAGTAGATTTCAGTCAAGAGAGTTAGATCAAAACGTCCATCACCACCCATCATTCTTTTTTGTAGTAAACTACTCTTTGTTTCGTTTCAGGCAACCTGTTGTCGGAATTAATACTTAATATTAATTAGTGTGCATTAAATTTCAGAGATGGCCAACCCAGGCAGAGATTGGGGCAATTATTTAAAGTTTAGGGGCATTTTTAGTAGTCCCTATTCTCCTAATGGTGGTGTTACAGTGTATATAGTCAAGTAGTATTACAACCCACTACAATGCTTTTTGCTGACGTCTGCTTTGTACTTTACTTTGTACTACTACCAACCAACTAATTCTTCCTTTGCTCAAGCTGGGCGAGTATGTTCCGAGTACTCTGTTGTTGTATTATTGATCAGTTTTTCCGCAGTCCCCCCCGAACTATCTATAGCATAATATGCCTATAAACTGTATACTATTTAATTCATTTGCTATACTATTCTTTTGAGTCATCAACCTTACTTTTTAAAATAGAGACCTCGCCTAAGTTTAATTTGACTGTATCCCTCTTTAATTTGGTATTATTGTCCAAACGCAAACTCAAACTTAATTATCACGTCCTGAAATAAATTTTCAGAGGGAAAGTATCGCCCTCGCCATGAATCAGCAATATACCTCTCTGATAAAAGCTAAAATTAAAATTAAATTTCAATTTGAGCAACAACCTGTGTAGTACCCCAGAGATATGATTATCAGCTATATAGCACACCTGGTTTTCTAGGGATGAGGTGCTCAGGTAGCCAACACAATAGTGTGATCCCATTGGTCGACCCCTTCTTGTGATTTCTAACCAACTCTAACTAGAAATTGTGGATCCATACACATCGAGTCCACATCTTTTCGTTTTGCATGACACCCAGCTATTCGTAGCCCTAAAAACAGTTTATTCCGTGATTCATCCGCCGGTCCCCATGCACCCAATCAGACCATCTTACGTAGTCGAACGCTGGTTGGCCATCTCTGACGGATCTGTGTGTTTCTATGATCCCCTAGCCCAATGCTTATACTTTAGTTGGCGTTGGCATGTACATAGATAGTTAGTAGCAACTTGCGTCGCTCGTAAAAGTATAGACAAGCGAGTAGAATATGGCTTAAAAAACACGCAAGATGCAACTAGACTACGTAGGAAATTTCTTAGTTGAGGTTTAAAACAACAGCTGCCGAGTGGAAATACGTAGAGCATCAGAGCCGTACGGTTCAGAGTAGAGTCCCCATGTGTAGGTTGCAGAAAATTGTGATGAAGGCATTACAGTAGCGACCATTTTTTAGATACAAAAGTAGAAGAACTAAAAAGAGATCACATTTTACGTTCAGTCAGTCGAAATGAACATTAAAAAATAGTACCAGTTTAACGACAATAACTACGGAGTTCGTAAAAGCTAAACAAGCAATTACTCACACGTTGCTATGGTGTGAAGTGTGCAGTTTTTAACATTATGAAACCAAAGGAGTTGCAGTTTTGAATTTGGCTAGGAATAGGAATTAGATATTAGAAGTGAATGGTGTGTGATTGTGTGAAAAAATTGTACAGAAGTTAGGTGAGTGTTTTATGCACTAATTTAATTATATTATTACTTTAGTCGTTGTGCAGGATGGTATTTTATGTATTTCTTTCTTTTCACAGAAACGGAAACGGTTCACATCGTGTACTGTTATTATTAAAGAGGAGCCTGATATCTGTAATTAAGTTACAGAAGCGAAGCTGTTTGAAGAAATTTAAGACTGGTTGGCATTATCTATAAACAGGAGGAATCAGACAGTGGCTTGCGGGTACTCTTATTCTTTTAAAAACGGGAAATTAAGCCTGGGAAATGATGAAGACGATAAACAAGTGGGTTTAACTGATCAACTAACGAAGCAAATAGAAATCTTCCAGAGCATAATTGAATCTGTCTGGAGTGGGAACAAACACAGCAGCAGTAATCAGCACGGTTGCACAATAAGAAAATATAGAACGTAAATTTCTATTCGAGCACCTGCGCCTTTGATCCAAATCCTGAAGTCCACCATTGTAAACACCCGGATAACGCTGAAGAGAAATCTTCCAAAGGACTCACTCTGGAAAATTTGGGAGCCGAGATGGGAGACCGTGTCCTCATTCTTAATAAAGGGAACTACCAAAATCACCACTCTGGTCGTGTTGTGCTGCTTGACAACAGCAATACGGTGAATCAACAGAATCAATTACATGCTCATAATAATGCAACTGCGAGTGGTGGTGTTGTAGCTGCCAACGGAGCCAATGCATACCGATTTGTCAGAATGGCGAATGTAACCAATTTGGCTGTGAATGTCAACAATGTGAACGATCCAGTTCAAGCTGCAGCAGCGGTCTTACAAAATCCTCATGTACAGTTGCAGTTAAAGCTACCCGAACAACAAAGTAAGTTAGCTTTGCATTTTCAGAATCATGCCATTCGTGTTTTTTTTCTGGGTGAATGCGTTTCATTAATTTTCGTATTTTTATTTAAATTCTGCATAGGTCTTTTAGATATTGCTCATCGAGAGTATCAGGCTGGGGATTATGAAAACGCAGAAAGGCATTGCATGCAGCTATGGCGACAGGAGGCAAATAATACGTCCGTGTTATTATTGTTGTCTTCTATCCACTTTCAATGTAGACGGCTAGACAAGTATGTTTTATGTTTTTACTGTCAACTTTGCATCCACTTACTACTTACTTAGAGCTGACCAAAAGGATTGGGTTTAGCCTAGCGTATCAAATGTGTCGATTTCAGATGCCTAATCTCGTCTAATTATAATAGATCCGCAAGTTTTAGCACACTGGCCATCAAACAGAACCCGCTTTTGGCAGAAGCTTATTCTAACTTGGGAAACGTGTATAAAGAAAAGGGACAGTTACAAGAAGCTCTAGAGAATTATAGACATGCCGTTCGCCTTAAACCGGATTTTATTGATGGATACATAAACTTGGCTGCTGCTCTAGTTGCTGCTGGGGAAATGGAACAGGCCGTACAAGCATACATCACAGCTCTCCAATACAACCAAGTAATTTCAAATTGGCTGAGCACAATTGAATATATTTATTCATTTTTAAGCAGTGGAAAACCGTACTAAATGTTTGTTCTATGATTTTAGGATCTCTACTGTGTACGTAGTGATCTGGGTAATCTTCTGAAAGCTTTAGGCAGACTCGATGAAGCCAAGGTAACTGAAATTATTCACAAATAGTAGTTAGCTAGTTGTTTACCTCATTAGTTAGGAATAGGTATTGTTTTCAAAAGTCACATCTTTCAAGCAGAGAATGATGACTTCAGGGTAGGAATGTGATGAAAGCTCTTCGCTTATTTTTCAAATCCTAGGAACATTTTAAGTGTCTTGTGTTAATCGTTAATGTTTTTTTTTTTTTTTTAAATTTTGGTTACTTTGGATTTGATAAATGAACCAAGAGCTTGCGCGCCGCTCCAAATGGGCCTGTTTTCTTGCCTCTTTTTCTTCTTGAGTGCGTATAGATAAATAATTTTAAAAGTATGTGACTTCCACACTGAGCACGCGAATCGAATGCGCACTCCTCATCATTTCTTAAATGGGAGGACAAGCGTGCGTTTTGTAGGTTAGGGATTCTGCGCATTAAAAATATACCATTGTTGGGCTGGCACCAGAATTAGGGCGCGAGTTAGGTCCTTCTGCTGGGCAGCGCGTATATCTCTCTTTTTAAGCAAAAAGTGATATATATTGAGATAGTTGGTTCGCGAAGATAGACCCGCGCGCGCTCGGGATTTTATTAATGGAGCAGTGCAATGTTCTTATGTTATAAAATCCTTTATGTGAAGCAAGCTCAACAATCTTGCTGCGGTTATTATATGCATTCCTTTTTTCTGAAGCTATTTTTTCCTGACAACCTTGTTGAGCACGATTCACGTAAAAAGCTTGCGCTTTTCGTCAATAATTTTTGTCATCAAACTGTATAGTGCACTATTAACTACAAAAGGGGCTGTAGATCTCCTTAGATGCTTTTTATGTTTTCACGCTTGGGCAATCAAGTCGCGTATGTGACATCTATTGTGTTGCTTTGCTGACAAAGGCTGACAGGAAGGAGGGAGCAGAGTCCATGTCCAAGTTTGTCTGTTCTGTAAGACAATTCCTGTAAATAGCCTTCCATCATTTGTGCTAATTGCTATCACGTTGTTGAAAGACATTCTCTGGCAAGTCATCCGATCGACAATCGACTTCATATATTTCGCAAATAAATGGGTCGTATTTCGAATATGTCCATGTCATATCTTTACTTTTGCAACATTACGTTTGAATTTTTGACAGAGTATCGTCCATTACTCTGGTATTCGTTTATATTAATTATTCTCCATTTATTTCATATTCATTTATTTAAGCTGCAAAATCTTGCAAATCGCCTATGAAGCGCTCAAAGTTTGAGCAAGACCGCGTTTTTGTTACGCAGTATCATTAATACTGTCTCAAAATTTGAGCTTCAGGTTCGTAAATGACAACCTAATTCGCCAGAATTGGAGTTTGCCCGATTTGAGTTTCTATCGCAACTAGTTTTGTAGAATTGTTTTTTGCATAGCGCGCAGCCGCCGCCCTCATTGGTATCTTTGATGTATCTTCTTGAATGGAGTGTTGCGCTCTCCTGGATCCTTAATGTAGTTTTACCGAATAAGTTTCAAGTTTGATTCTTCCCTATCTGGGGTTTTTTAGTCTACAGTTTTACTGTTCATTCAAGGAAATGCAGGCCAAAGTTGCTCGCATTAATATTACAACGCGCAGCCCGCAAATAGAATCCTTAACCTACGTTTAGGAACTCAAGAGAAGAAGAGGGACGAAATTTGCAGCAATTGAAGCCTTCAAGCAGTGAAATTCCAAAAAAAAAAAAAAAACGCTGCGCGCACATTTGGACAGTGCCTCATCATTTACTTTTGAAGGAAGACGGGGAATGAATTGAAATCTTCAACTTGATAAAGTTGAGAAGAGATGAACGCATGACAAAATCATCTATTTCCTTGTCAGTTTGGTTATAGCTAAATAGATTGTGCTTTCATGTCTTGCCAACCAGGAGGATTTGAATTCATTACTGTTCTGTTAAATGTACAGGAAGAGACTCAAAGAGTGCATGTTATGATCAAGTGACTGATCCTTTTTTACAAGTCTTTTAAATTCTCCTCTGATGACTGACTGCATGGGAATGAAAGATTTTGTATATCTCTATGAGTGTTTTCTTTGTATTTGTATTCTTTGGACATGAATGAGAGTGAGAGAGAAAGATGAGCCCATTGTCCAAAAATACTTGTAGTTTAAACACGCACACACGTACACTAATGATTGATTTCATTTTTGATCTCTGTTGCCCGGGTAAGTTGTAGGAAGTCAATGAGGTTAGGTTTATGCCAACGCAGAACAAAATGACCTTGCACAAGCCTGAGCTGACCATGCGATGAGGCTGATTGTTTTCATCTCGGTTTTATTTTTCCACCCGCCTTCTTCGCTGCACCTGAACGGGCAACTATACTATAACTACAGAAGAACTGGAATTTTTTCGGGGCATCTACATTGTGAAACTGTGTGCCGCTGTACTTATAGTTTGTTTTATCAACCCGAGGAACACTGAACTGAATTGTTCATTTGCGAACACTGAAAGTGCCCAGGGTGGAACCGACAATGTGAGTTTTGCCCATTCACTGCATGCAATATGCGTGAGCTGCACCATCATTTGAACTGACTGTGACCACTGTGCTTTGATGTTGACGATGATCGGTCTCAAGTCGTCGCCGCGCTTCCTTCTGATCCCCCTTCCTCCCTTTCCTTGTAAATCGTCAGTCGGTATGAAAATATAACAGTCAGGGGATAAATGCTCGGGTTGCATATTAACTATTGTATTGTTTGGGGAAGCGAACATGAAGTTCGTATGAATTGTTCTTATTGTTTTATGATTTACTACCCATTCCTTGAATGCGCTACCTACCCTGTTTGCACACGCGCGCGTCCGCTGTTGCTGCTGCAGATTTCCGTTGCACTAGGGAGCGCACTCCTGGAGACTTGGCAGTGTTGGAAAGTCGCCCATTTTCCACAACCAAAGTTTTCATGTGAGTTAGGAGCACGCAATAGGGACTAGCGCGTTGAACTATTTTGCGCCAAATAGGAACGCGCAACGCAAGCATTGTAGAGTGAATTCCACGAAAATTGCTTTCTGGAATTCCTAGCGCAGATTATCAAGATTGCTAAGCGTGCACGGGAATCTATGCTGCGCACTGAAAAAGGACGTCTCTATTTGTATGCTGAAAATTTCCATCCTAGTAGCGCCCATGTTCATCTGTAAACGCAACGTTTGCGCTCTGTTTGTAATCATGCGAGACAGATTACTTGTAAACGCTGAAAATAATGCGCTGCGCAAGTTAAGAATGTGTCAAATGGCAAGTTAAAGTATGGTGGTCTCCGATGGAATGTAATTGTAAATTCATGCTAGGCTATAGAACGCCATTCAAGGACTTGTAACCTAATGGTGTTTTCTTTGATTCCTCTTTTTCCCTATTCACTGTTCTTCGTCATTTGACCAACATTTGAAATGTATTTGACTGAATCCATTCCTACCATTTAACGAAACCTCTATATTCCCACTTTTCATTCCTCTCCCTACAAATTCCTTAACTCTCTCTGTATCCACGACCTTTATTACCCAACCAAAGGCTTGCTACCTGAAAGCGATCGAGACGAGACCGGAATTTGCTGTTGCTTGGAGCAACCTGGGATGCGTGTTTAATGCCCTCGGAGAAATCTGGCTGGCCATCCATCACTTTGAGAAGGCTGTTCAGTTGGACGCCAACTTTTTGGATGCCTACATCAATCTGGGCAATGTGTTGAAAGAAGCTCGCATTTTCGATAGGTAAGAGAAAACTTGTTTCCTTCTCAGTCCACGAATTCCACTTTCTTTGTCTGATCACTTTAGTTAGCAACATTGCAACAATAACATAATGCAATCATGGAACCATCACCATGTTTTACTCACTTTCACCAAACTATTTATTACGAACACCAGCAAACAAACTATGATCAGTCGGTCCTTAATGTTTGTTGGTATTTCGTTGTGATTTTTCAGGGCTGTTGCAGCATACCTGAGAGCACTGAATCTGAGTCCGAATAATGCAGTCGTTCACGGAAATCTCGCCTGCGTTTATTATGAACAGGGGTAAGTTCCACTCTCACTCTCCATAGTCAAGTTATTGTACTTTTCGTAGTTGGATTCACAGTGCGAAAGTTGTAAGGCAACTACGGTCAGTTTTCTGGTCACTAGTTTTTTAATCACACACCCGGTAGAAGATGGTAGATGGCATGGTACAGTGAATTGCAGCATGCTTAGTTATAGTTTGATTTGAAGAGACCACTTCTTGTCGTTTGTAAAACTATGGAACTCGTGACACGAAACAAAGGGCTTACATGCATGCATGCATAGCTATAGGGAATAAGGGCGACATTGTGTAAGTATTGTGAGATGGACTATGGAGTTATGGTAGTTGGTCAGTGTCAGTTATATCTTGTAGTAACGTCTGTGACGTACCGTACGCACGCATATGCAGGAACAGTATGGACACGGTAGGTAGGTGGAGTCTGGGCACACGTTGCATGAGGTTAACGTGTTAAATGAAACAGACACGGACAATGATGCATGGATGCAATGGCAAATGGCATGCCAGGCATGCAGTGTGTAGCTCTAGGTACACAGAGCTTCCTTGATCCGAAAAAGTGTGCTTTATTAGACAGCTTGACAGTTTACATGCATGACATTTTATTTTTCTCTCTTGAAATAATCTTGTCAATTTTTTATCCCGTTGTTTTGGCGTTTTATACTTCATCATTTCAGTGCATTTCATATTGCTTTGCCTAAGTTAATCTTTGTTATGACGACTGAATTCATTTTACCTTGCCAATGCCGTGCTTATGTGCCTGATTACATATTAAAAAATGAGGGGCTGAAGATTATATGTCATCCGCAGGATGCACACCTGATCGATTTTGGGTATGTTGTAGTAGACTAAATAGTTGTTCAGAAGATTGAAAATGGTTTTTTTTACAGACTGGTTAAATTTGTTATCTCATCATGCATGAAGATTTAGAAGTTTGCATATGAATTAATCCTCCAGGGATTGCATATGAGGAACTTCTAGAAACTGTAAACGTGATTGTTCTTACAGATTCACCGATCTTGCAGTCGAAATGTACAGGAAGGCGATCGAATTGCAGCCCAATTTCCCAGATGCATACTGCAATTTGGCAAATGCACTCAAGGAGAAAACTATGGTCAAGGATGCAGAGGATTGTTATAACACGGCACTCAAGTTGTGTCCAACACATGCAGACTCGCTCAACAACTTGGCCAATATAAAGAGAGAACAAGGATTTATTGAAGAAGCTACAAGACTGTACATGAAAGCATTAGAGGTAGAAAAATATGATAATTTTTGGGGTTGTTAGTTACTAATATATTTGTTAACTAAAATGAAGTTATTAGTATGTCTGTTTGTTTGCTGCCAATAGGTTTTCCCAGAGTTTGCAGCTGCCCATTCCAATTTGGCATCTGTGCTTCAGCAACAGGGAAAATTGACAGAGGCCCTGCTCCATTATAAAGAGGCGATTCGGATTCAGCCAACTTTTGCAGATGCATACAGCAATATGGGAAACACGCTGAAGGAAATGCAGGACATTTCTGGTGCTCTTCAATGCTATCAACGAGCAATTACAATCAATCCTGCTTTTGCGGACGCACACTCCAACTTGGCTTCCATTCATAAAGACTCGGGTAATATTACTGAGGCTATACAGTCATACAGAACGGCTTTGAAACTGAAACCTGAGTTCCCAGATGCCTACTGTAACTTGGTGCATTGTCTGCAAATCATTTGCGATTGGTCTGATTATGAAGAGCGAATGGATAAGTTGGTAAGTTGGACTGAAGGTTCATTTTAGGAGTTAATGAGTTATCATGCACGCCGAATAACGAATAACGTTTGAAACGCCTTATGAATAAATTTGTTTGTTTGAAATTCTTAGGTAAAAATTGTTGATGATCAATTGCTTAAAAACCGTCTTCCATCTGTACATCCTCACCATTCAATGTTGTATCCCTTGACTCATGAACAGAGAAAGCAGATTGCTGCTAAACATGCCACTATGTGCACAGAAAAGGTATTTTTTAGTTTGATGCAGAATGCAATAACAGTAAATTTTTTTCCTCCTTATACCTGAAAGGATGAAAGGAGAAATTGTAGATGAGCTGGAACTGACTGAATGCATTTTTAAACCTTTTTTTCACAGGTTGCAATCTTGCATAAAATGCCTTATTCTTACCCAAGTGGTCAATTGAAAACAAGACTGCGAATCGGTTATGTTTCTTCGGATTTCGGAAACCATCCCACCTCACATTTGATGCAATCTATACCTGGATTCCATAATCGTCAGGACGTGGAAGTTTTCTGCTATGCTCTTAGTGCGGACGATGGTACTACATTCCGCCAAAATATTGTTCGGAAAACGGAACACTTTGTGGATCTCTCCATGGTATTGATTTTTACTGATTTTTTTTATCTGCACTTACTGGTGAGCATATAAGCAAAATATTTGACATGATTTTGTTTAAATTTTTAGATACCTTGTAATGGAAAAGCAGCAGATCGAATTAATGCTGACGGAATCCACATTTTGGTGAACATGAATGGCTACACCAAAGGTGCCAGAAACGAGATTTTCGCTTTACGTCCAGCTCCCATTCAAGTCATGTGGTTAGGTTACCCTGGCTCTAGTGGTGCATCTTATATGGACTACATCATCACAGACAAGACAACTTCTCCGTTAAAGTTTGCTGATCATTACAGCGAGAAGTTCGCATACATGCCGTACACATATTTCGTTGGCGATCATAAGCAAATGTTCCCTCATCTCACTGAACGGCTGGTCATTAGTACTGACAGGGTAAATATTTCAAATAATCTATCTTGATTTGATTCCATGATTTTTTGTGTTTTATGCATGCATTTAACATCTATTCTTGTTTTCGTGAACTTGTAGCAGGGCATAAGTGATAACAATGTCCCTGACAATGTGGCTGTGATTAATGCTCCGGACTTGACTCCAATTCTAAGGTGTACCGATGTAAAAGAAATCAATGAAGTTGTTGAAGTCACTTGTGCGGAGACGGATTTGACTACACCGATCTCATGCTCACTCAAAGTTGCTGAGCTGCCCACAACCAATGCTATCGATGTAAGTGCATTGATTATAACGAGGGAAGTGAAGATATGTGTAGAAATTGTGTAATTAATATGTGGATGAAATCTGTTGTTTTGCAGACCATGATTCGATCAGGTTTAGTGCAAACTACCGTAAACGGAATGATAATGCAAAATGGATTGGCTGCACCTCAAACAAATAACAAGGCAGCAACTGGTGAAGAAGTGCCCCAAACTATTCTTGTTACCACAAGACAGCAGTACGGACTTCCCGAGGATGCTATTGTCTACTGTAATTTCAATCAATTGTACAAAATCGACCCTAGTACGCTGGAGATGTGGGTGAATGTAAGCCTGTTTTCTAATTCTTCTTACCAAGATTTTGTATCCTAGCGCTGTAGTTTATTGATACTAATGATGTTTTCTGTGTCTTTTAGATTCTAAAGCGAGTTCCCAAAGGTGTATTATGGCTTCTCCGGTTCCCTGCTGTCGGCGAAACAAATATTTTGAGCACCGCTGCGAGTATGGGATTACCTCCAGGAAAGATCATTTTCAGTAATGTGGCAGCCAAAGAGGAACATGTGCGTCGAGGTCAATTAGTAGACGTTTGTTTAGATACTCCTTTGTGTAACGGACACACTACGTCAATGGATGTGCTCTGGGCTGGAACTCCTGTGGTAACACTTCCATGTGAAACTTTGGCTTCGAGGGTAGCTGCCTCACAACTTAAATGCCTCGGAGTGCCAGAGCTAATTGCGAAGTCTAAGAAAGACTACGAAGATATTTCCGTGAAATTGGGAACTGACAGTGAATAGTAAGTTTTTATCATCAGTCGGTGTAACCCGTGAGTCCATATGTTGCCAAATCAGTGCACGAATCGGGTTTTAATGAATGTATTTTTTTGCAGCCTGAAAGGCGTACGTCACCTCGTATGGCAAGCGCGAGCGAACTCTCCTCTATTCGACACAGCAAGGTATGCGAAAGATTTAGAGCGACTTTTCTATAAGATGTGGGAACGTGTGGCCAATGGACTAGAAGTGGACCACGTAACGGAGCTCTCTGTCATTTAAATCAAGGGAAGACTTCAGATCTAACTATTGCTGTCCACACATCTTTATACTGTCCAGGAAGATAGACATCGTTTTTTAAAGAGTACAGTTAGTTCTACAATAATACATTAGACTACTGCTAATATCTTCAATATCACAGGTTCCAAAAATGATACTAAAGTGCGATAGTGAGTAGTTTTCGTCATCACATGCGTTGTATATACACTGTACAGCAGCCTACCGTTTATAATTATAAGGAATATTTAACCTTGTAAGCCAAAGCCCAAAACGGAGATTTCTCGATTATTTGTTTGATGCGAATTACGAACTGAGCGAGGGATATACATTGTTAAAAATGTTGCATGAAAACTTTAATTTCATGACTTCTTATTATGTCATTCGTAAATTGTATAACCCACATAGAAAATTATTAGTGTACGTTTGTGTTCACTTTCTTGAATCTTGAGGTTGTAATAGTTCATCCGCGCGCTATATTATGGTATTCCAAGAGCAGATTGTATGTACGAGTAATGAGTGTGAATATATCTATAAAAACTTGGAGCTAATGTCTTTTTGTGTAAAATTATCTTGTAAGTAAACGTTGAGGGCAAATAGAGATGGATTTTTATATGTTAAGAGGAGAAAGTAAAGAAATGTCATAGTTTAGTTAAAATATTTTCTAGCAATGCGTATACATGATGAACTGTTTGTTGAGGGGGTATACTCACACAGGAAAAGCTAGCAGTACTCTCGCTACGGGCTTCAAGTATTTGATCACATTCACTGGATGGAAGTTGCACTGGTTTGCGCAACAGGATGTACTCATACGCTGATATTTATTTATCCAAGTGTCTTCAACTCTTTTTGGGTAGAGGGTATAGAATGTTCAAGATTTGTGTGGTCACCGTCAAGGGAGTAAAAACAGGATGGTCTTTTGGTAGTATCTAATATTATAACTACACAGATAGCAAGCAAGTTGGATATTTTGTAGCCCATCCTTTTAAGAATGTACATATATACTGATACTGAATATTGTGAGCGGATTAAGTTTATCTATTTGTACTGGGATGCCCAAGTGAGTTTACTTGACGGGCAACTCAATTTTGATGAGGGTGTCAGCCAGTTGGCTAGTTAGGTACTATAGTGTTGTTGCTATGAACATTTTGGTAAATAAACAAATAAATAGTTAGGACATATTTTTTGGCCTTTTGTGTTCTTGCTTTGAGTCTCTTCTTAAACTCGTCTCTCTTTCATTGTCTGACAAGTAAACTATTATAACGGTTTATAAAGTTCTATTTTGCCTCATGGGTCAATAATATATACATATGCCATTTGTACATTGAAATTTGTGTAGTAGTAAGTAAGCTGGCAGATTTACTTGCATTTGTAGGATTTAGATGGTCCAGAGTTAGTGATATGACTCAACAGGATCACCACATTTAGATACAATGAATTACAGGTGGAGTGAGGAATATTTAATGCTTTCATTATGTGTGCGTTATTTTCCTGTATATTACTACTCTGCATGGTTGGTACTATACTCTGATATACTTGTTGTATGTGTGAAAAGCAGTCCAAGTTGTTGGGACGTGAGAATGTTCGTGGTAAAAATATTTTACAAAATAAAAGACAAAACATGTAATGCTAATCGTTTGCGTGACTATTACACTTTATTAACTCGAACTGGTTTGGTATAAGTATAAATGTATAAATGCATACAAAGACTGTGTTGATTACCCATGTTTTCATTTTACTGATTCTCATCTTTGTTGGGGCGAACTGGATAATTTGAACGTAACTCGGATCCGGAAATTTATTTCCTTCATTTCATCGAACACACAACATTACACACTGCTTGTAAATGCAACTCGTTGGACGAAAATACAGTCAATGTTTATCTCTACATTTTAAGTCATTGTCCTAAATGAGTCAAAATTCAAACATAAAGCACTGTTCAAAGAATTGGTACATGGTCGTAACACCCAAATAGCCATAAGCAGATTACACAATTATGTACATTTGCTCACTATTGTGTGTATGCGGATGGCATACTTTTATCAGTCCAGTATGAGGATCTTATGTTGGCTTCAGAGATAACGAAAAATGTAAAATATGATTTTATTATACATCCTGCAATCCTTTAATTTTACAGTAGTGTAGTTTCTACCATGTGAAAGAATATACGCCAGTTTTAAACCATTAAATTGTTGTGTCAAGTGTAAAAGTTGGTAGCCAAGAAAGGAAAATACTATGGAGCTGATTTGGTACGTCGTGATAGCAGTTGTGCTGATAGTCTCTCCATTGCTAGCATACATGATATGGAAAACATGTGTGGAGATGGTTAGGAGCTGTAAGAATGTTGAAGGGAGTCAAGTTTTGCATGAGAAAGAGCCGTTGTCAACCGCAGGGACTAGCTTCACCGAAGTTGCATCTGGATCACAACATGGAGGTTCCAATTTTCGGATGCCGCGTGAACCAGGGACTCGCATCCCTGCAGCTGTACCGCGGCCACAACTTCATGTAGATTCAAGTTCTTCGACGGAGATTTTACAACCCTGCACAAGTCAAACTGCTATGAACAACTCCAGAAATGCTCAGCGTCAGAAAATCACTCAACCTACCATATCTTGTGAAAGTGAGAAAGAGATTATAAAGAAAATACGGGAATATCAGAAATTGATGGTTCGAGACTCATCTTCAAAAGTGGACTCAGTCATTGTCATAGGTGAGTAAATATTATTTTTTTAGTTATGTTCTTATGTGGATAAGCTGTAACCGGAAAATAGTTTTTTAAGGGAAACGGGATAAGATATAAAGATAAAGCATTGAGAAATTGAAATAATGCTTACCATTCCATTGTTAGTTCCTTTTTTTCCTGGAAACTATATTAATGTTTCCAATTCATTCGCATCCGTTTAGGAATATACGCTACAAGAGATCAAATCGGAGGCTACTGTGTGAACTTGGATGAAAAATGGGGCGAATTATACACATACCCAGCGAAGTGCCTCCCTTGGGCTTTACAAGAAACTGATGAGGATGAGGACACGAGTTCTGAGCTAGATATGAAGAATATGATGTTTGCCCTCATGCTGTGGGAAAATGAAATCAAAAAAAGTCGTCGCTTTCGTTTCTCCACGGGCAACCACAACTCCAGTTTCCCTGAAGATAATAAGTATGGCCGAAGAAGTCGCAAATTTCTGGACCATTTTACTAGCTGTGAAGGCCTAACTCGGGTCAATAGCACTGTTCATGTGAAGAGAAAACGGGATTTAGATTGCTATGCAAGATTTATACAGCCTGCAGAGGACCTCGCGAGGCTTGATTTGGATTCCGCTACCAACTTTTTGTGCAAAGGATATGACATAAAATATGAAAAACTTGCGATTACTCAACTTGCTGACCTGGTAAATGAATTTTATACCGTACATTTATAATGACAACATTTCCAACTAAACCAGCCGTTGGTGAAACATTATTTATAAGTGAATAAGTGATTTAAAAAAATTGCATGATCTACTTGTATAATTGATTAAAAAAAAACCATATTGCTCTAAATTCGGGCCAAAATTACTGAATCGATTTGCATTAAAACAACCTCAAAGTGATCCTGTAGTGGTTGCGGAGTGCCCTTCCCCATGAGATTCAAGCCGTAAAATCCTTAATTGACGAGATAATTGACCATTAAGTTGATCATTTCATCAATTTATGGTTTCATGGGAAAGTACGCAACCTGGTATCGACCATGTTCAAAAAATGACAAAAATTGCATATAACCCTAAATCTCGTGTTAATTCTCATAAAGAAATCTCGAAATTCAATCGCAACTTGAAACAACTTTTGCTCCTGGACAGTTTGCGAATGTCAATAAGCACTTAATCAGAAAACAACGATTAAATACTTTTAGTATGTGGTGGTATCCACACAAATATTTATATAATAATGAAGTAGACTACTTGAGCATACTATAGTGTTAATAATTTTAATTTATCCAGGAAGAAGTCCCGTTCAACGCACGAGCAGCTATAGAATAACCGTTACAACTGTTTAATCTTTTATAATATGGCTCGAGTTTTTTTGCATGTTATTTTCTTAACATGTATTTTAGTTTTGCTCCACTTTTTTCAACATGTTAAAAATTTTAACTTTGCCACGGTTTGTGCAAAAAAGCTACAAATTTTTCAAAAAGTTAAAATAGTGAGACATACATATCCGTTTTTATTGGGAGATTAAAATAGGGTTATATATTTTTCATTTTTTATTCTTATGCGACTGCAATTAAATTTTTAAAATCTTCTATATTGAATTTGTAAATTGAAAATCATCTGACTGCAAAGAAACAAATTAAACAATGGTCGCACACCCATTTAACAATTTCACCCCCCTATTTAAACTCGTCGCACGCCCATTTTAACAATTTCACCCACCTATTTAAACTCGTCGCACACCCATTTAACATTGTCACATACCCATTTAACATTGCCGCACACCCGTTTAACATTTAAGATTGTCTGTAGCACACCCTTTCAACGTTTTCACACTCATACTCATACAGCACTGTTTCACACTTTTAGTATTTTTTTAGACTATATTTGATTTGAGTCCATTGTCGTTCACTGATTTAACATTATAAAGGTTACGTTGATTTTATTAATTAAAGTGTTGTAATTAGCTCTTACTGTTAGTCAGCCATCCATGGGTAGAATATGCTTTTTCACTGGTTTTATATGATATAATAAATTATTCATAGATACAATTTGTATGATTATATCACATTCTGTGGACACATCACATGTGGATGAGTATCTACAAAAATGTGTTTATTTCAACAGGAAAGTAGCTTCAGCCCTAAACCGAAAAAAACTCTTCAGGCGTCCCCATACCACGAAACATTCTTGAACAAGGTACGTACGCATGCAATCAACTCAATCTGCAAAGATTTATTTTATTCACACTACTTCCCGAGCTATGTGGAGATTGAATATATTTTTGTACTATTTCCAAAGGTCAAAGGGAGTGTCATAAGATGGAAAAAGGCATGCGAGAAATGTGGATTTTATGACGATGTGACAGTGGCAGAATGGAAAAGGAGTTGCATTGACCTCCATACGTCTGCTAATCTAACTATTGTGGACAACGAAGCTCTTGAAAGGTCTCAATGATACAGGATACCGTTTAAAATTAACTCAAATACAATAAATTAACTACCAAAGTTATATATGAAGATTTTATGCCATAACATTGCTGCTGTGAATGTACCACAAATAAATATGAATGAGTGAATGATTGACAACCTGAGCTAATCAATAAAAGAAAGAATTATTTTATCACCTATATATAATTATTAAGAAAAATATGGGGCAGATAATCGGTAAATTTATTGCACCTTTGCTTGTGCAATACTTAGATTTGACGTCATTGAAATTCATAAAGCAAAGCAAATGATTCCAAAATCATTCATCAAATTTGTGATAATGAAATAACTCCGAAAAGGAAAATACCGGATTCATACCCTACCTGTCACCTGTGTACAAGTAAATTTCACTAGGATGAAATTTTAGATCTTTGTTCGTAAACGCGCGGTAGTCTGCGTTCCTCAAGTGTGCTGTCTTAAACTCCTCCAACAATCTCTTTGGAGGAAATTTTCATGTTTTTACAAGAATTATAGTAACATAATAGCTCGTTGAACTATCCGTCTTATTAGCTATAATATCAGCTAGATTTAAATTAATTTACGCGAAAGAATCTATTTCATAGATTTTTCTAACCACTGAGTGAGACTGACTACGAAAATGCTCCTGCGCAAAAGCCATTGCAAGTGCTTCCTTTCGCCATTATTAGTGTTCTGTAAAGAACACTATGGAGATTACTCATAACGGGTGGATGACCTTGAAAATTCAGCCTTGTCGATTTTCCGACCAAACAGCTGAGCAGAATGAGTTGAAATTTTGCATACTTGAATAATCTAATGAACTGGTGAACTGATTAGTTTTTGGCATGCAAGTAGTATAAATATGAAGAAAACCTAATGAAATCAAAAAACTTCTTGACTAGAAAGTTCAAGATTCCTTCAATTGATACATTGGATTGCTAGCATCTTTTTTTTGACGTAAAACATCCAATTGTAGCTTAGGCATAACATTATTTAGCATAAGTACGTATCATTTTACATTATAGTGGTAGGGATAGAACAAAAATATGAGTTATAGTATGGTTTGGTTATGTATTTAACGGAGAGCAATGTAGTTGTAATCATAGATAATCTCCGTCGTTTTCATCAGCAAAAATTTCATTTCCAGACAAAGCAAGTTCACTACCTTATCCAGAAATAGCCATTTAATATGCATTATACAGTATACATAATGCGTACTAATTACTAAACCTTAAACTGACATTGATCCTGATTCTTTCTTTAGGGATTTCCCTTACACCCAAATAACCATAAACTGACTACGCAAAATTATCAGTCTTTATCAGTCCAGTCGGGATGTGGAGTGGATTCATATTGACTCTGCAGATAAAGAACAAAAAATGTTGGACATGCTAATTTTGATTACAATCCTGTAATCCTTTAATTTTACGCAGGGGCGAACTGGTTGACTTGAACGTAACTCAGATCCGGAAATTTATTTCCTCCATTTCATCAAGCACACCACATTACGCATTTGTAAATGCAGCTCGTTGAACGGAAATACAGTCAATGTTTATCTCCATATTTTTTTAACATTTTGTCCTAAATGAGACAAAATTCAAACATAAAGCACTGTTCCAAGAATTGGTACACATAGTCCTTACACCCAAATAACCATAAGCTGATTACACAATTATGTACATTTGCTCACTATTGTGTGGATGCGGCATATAGTATATAGTAATATAGTATATCTATTTCTATGGGATGCGGATGGCATACTTTTATCAGTAGTGCCTAGTGCTACATACGCAAGCAAAATGCATTTTATCATCCTATCACCTATCCTAATGTATGAATCAGTTTCCTTCCAGCCTTGTGACCCGCTCCAGTGTAGTGTTTCTAACCGTACGTTTTCGTCCATTAGTCCATTGGTTATATTGACCACAAAATGAATGATTATTGGTAGCGGTAGGGCATGCATGGTCATTTTTAGTTCCGGAAATTTTAGTTTGCTGTTTATTACATGCATGCTTTAACGAGAAATTGAGGTTTGAATTTCACGAACGTTTGGAGAATATTTGGGGTAGCGTAACACTAGTAGAATATCTACGACTAAACGAATTTAATCCAGAAGTTTTAGTTATAGTTAGAGATGAATTATAGTGCAGCTATGGTGGCATAATTAATGTTCGAACGCTATCTCTAATAATGCATACAAATACAATGTGCCGATAAGGAATGAATGAATGGAACTTGGAATGGCTTGCAAACTTTATTGTTTACTATAACTACTATGATGCATAAAATTGTATAAGTCCATTTCAGGGTCAGTTTGTGCTTGCGAGAAATTTTTGCAGCCACGGAGCGGAACGTGAAACCCGGTTAACCTGATTTGTAGGATTCCAACGGAAGAGGGAATTTCAAACATTGAGTAGGAAACACTCGTGTGTCTCTCAGCTGCTCTGACTAACTAGCCTAACGTGAAATCTTTCCTAATTTCCAACTGTAACTGACTTACTTACTGACTTACGTACCTCATCTTCATATCAGTACTTAATTGCTGTCAATTCTGTTTCCACTGCTGTGTTTGAGACTGTGGCGTGTGGCCAATCCTAATGAACCAATAATTTGCGCCAAATTTTTCAGGTATGCCTCACTAAAAGTAGCCTGGATATGCATATATGTCTAGCCAGAAGAATAGAAGAAATTAGGTCAACAATGAAATTCTAGGAATTCTCTATTGTTGTGTACAGCCATATCGTTTAGTTGGTTACTTATTTACTGGCTTCAGTTAAATGACTAGGTTGCATCAGATAAAATAAACAGATTTGTGCTTCAACTTTTCTGTTTGCAGGTCACTTGAATTAAACATTTCATCCCCGATTATCGTGCTGAGTGGATTTTCTTCTAAGAAAGCTACCCTCTCAGCACAGCAGTCGTTGACCGAAGTCAGCAGTATCCGATTTGCGACATTCTTGGACAATTCGTTTCACTTCACTTCCGGTTTTACTGACTTGACACTTTTTTTGATCCGACAAACTTGAAAACCCCGAAAGTCTTCCCTTTCCACAATTTCCAGTCACTGACTCTGTTTTATGGCTCCTTGGTGCTTTTCTCAGACACACTTTCTACGGCAAATAAGCTCATTTGTCAAGGTCAGTGGAAAAAACTAAAAACATCCAAAAACTATTACTTTTTACCCAAAAGTATCCATTTCTAATTCTACCCTACAGGTTCTTCAATGTAACCGGGGCATTCTATTTCGGCCAGCTGCTCATGTCAAGTACTTTTCTCAATCCGCTGACCAAACCTCATTCAAGGTAGCATTTCCATGTGACCTAATTGGATTCCCAATTCTTGCCCCAGTAAGAAAACGCATTGTTGTATTTGCATGTATAGTTCTCCGACTTGCAAGTGACTCTAGCACGCCCAGATGAGTTGAAATCCAAACCCGATGTGTCGAATTTGGTTTTCGGGAAGACCTTCACGGACCACATGTTGGAAGTGGAATGGTCCAAAGGGAGTGGCTGGACTGCACCCCATATTTCCCCTATGCACAATTTGAGCATTCATCCTGCTGCCAAAGTTCTTCACTATGCTATCGAAGTACGACTATAATTTTGGAAAATCAAACCATCGAAATACCAAGAAATTTCTAATAACATGGTTTGGTTGGATTTGCAGTTGTTTGAGGGGATGAAAGCGTACCGAGGAGTGGACGGGAAAACTCGATTATTCCGACCTGACTTGAACATGAAACGTTTGCTCCGGGGAGCAGACCGAGCATTGTTACCGCCTTTTGAACCCGAAGAATTCCTGCAGTGCTTGAAACGGCTCATCAAAATAGAAGACGAGTGGATTCCTCACTCTGAGAGTTCTAGTCTCTACATTCGTCCCACTTTCATTGGCACGGATGTAAGTTATAATGCTTGGATCCAGTCCACACTAAAAAAGTATAGATCATTGATCATTGCAAAATAGCTGAAAAGGCTCCTTTTCTGTCAAACGCTTAAAAAATCCATATGGGGGACGAATAATTTTGTGCTGATAGACTCTAAATCAGTTGAAAAGTTTACGTTTTTAAATTCTGCAGCATTTGAAGAGTTTACGCTTCAGATTCTAAAGGACCTAAAAAAAGATTTAGATTTGATTGGACTCCGATTTTGCGACAGAAGCCTCAACGTTTTTGTTTACTGTAATTTAAAACAAAAGATTTAACAGTCCTCGTGAGGAGCTAATATTTTCGGACACGTTCCATATACTAGCTAACTATTCAGACGCATCTCTGTTTTGTAGCCGTCATTGGGTGTAGCATCGTCTGGGAAAGCTCTCCTATTTGTGATCCTGAGTCCAGTGGGCCCATATTTTGCCACTGGCTTTAAACCAGTAAGTTTACTCGCCAATCCCAAATACGTTCGTGCTTGGCCTGGTGGCTGTGGGGATACCAAATTGGGATCCAATTATGGACCCACGGTAGCTGTTCAAAAGTTGGCTGAAGAGCAAGGACTTCAGCAAGTCCTCTGGCTTTATGGGCCAGACTGTCAACTCACTGAAGTGGGGACCATGAATATTTTTGTACTGGTCAAAAATGAGCAAGGCGGTAAGTTAAATGATAAGTCCCTTTACATAGCTGATTAGTTGGTTAGATCTCATTTTTGATTTTAATTTTCTTCAGAAAAGGAACTAATCACTCCACCCTTGAAAGGGTTGATTTTACCGGGAGTTACCCGGCAAAGCATTTTGGATCTGAGCCGTGAATACGGCAATATAAAAGTCACTGAACGTCCTCTGACTATGAAAGAGTTCATTCAGCTTACCAAAGAGCAAAGAGTACGTTTCTGTCACCACATTTTACTTCCCTTTGGTTTCATTAGTTTTTATAGCATCTTTTGTTGCCCTTTCAGTTGCTGGAAATGTTTGGGGCGGGAACGGCCTGTATCGTTTGCCCCGTGAGTTCAATCTTGTTCGAAGGGACACATTATCACATCCCGACTGCGGAGCAAGAGGACCCCTTGTACATGAAACTTTTGAACAATCTGTCTGACATTTATTATGGGCGCGTGGATCATCCTTGGGCTGTCATAGTCTAAAGAATCAATAATTCGTTTTAACTAGAGTTAACTGCTACTGCTACTACTAGTTGCTATAATGGAATCTCTTTTCCATTTTTTACCAAGCGATCAAAAAACTGCTACCATGACAAGGAGGAATATTGTTGTTAGTATTAATATTTCCTTCCGTTGCACTCTAACTAACTAACTGATTGAAGTTTTTTTGCCTGTATAACTAAAAACCTAAGTGATAATGTGTTTTGCTCCACCTTGTATATACAGACTTGAAAATGACTTAGTCAGTGTTGCCAACTTTTCCAGACACCATTCACCGTTAGTTAGTTATTAGATTCTTCAAAAAGTGTGGTTAGTGTGTCATCTCATGGCGCGTTGCTATATGCATACATGCTTTTCACTTCATCACGGCGATATATATATATTAGCTAGCTAAGTTGGTTGGTGCCCCTGGAAATGAATAAGATTATTTGTGTTCCTCATTTATATTTATAGACTTTGCTCACCTTGCTCTCACAAAGAAACTGTAGTCAGTCAGTAGTTTTGGTGTAAACGCTTGTCAGGTTAATTTGTGATCAGAGATGTTAGACTTTGCTCATTCGTTCCCTTATGTAGGTTGTAGGTTAGAAAAATGCGGGAAGGGCTGAGGGCTGAGATGTCAGGAATATTAATATTTCTGGTTCCTCGTCCTTTCGGTCACGCTATATTTTTTCAATAGTCAGTCAATCAGTCAATTTTCAAGCCTTTTCAATAATTATGGTTAGTTTGTTGCATGCTTACTGTCAAGATTTTTTAGTTCCACCATTTTAGTTGGTTAGTTCAGCACTAACTTCTGATGGTATAAAAGTGGACTTCGTATAAGGGTTGTAGTAGCATGTCACAAGAAAATGATAAAATGTCTTTATGTGATCGTAAGGATAATTAGGAGCAATTAGTTATTTAGTCATGAAAGTAAAGTAGACAAGAAAAATGTGCTATGGCAATCAAGGAGGGCACGAAAAAAAAAGTTTGTTCGTAAAATTGACAATGTTCCTAAATTCTTGATTCGTGTTTAATGCAGTGCAAAAAAGGAACAGAATGAATAGTTAAAAAAGAGTTGTTTAGCTCAATAACTTATGGTAATGTTTGGAGTGAAATAATCATAGCAAATAAGATGCACAAGGTACAATAAGAACTATTAAGAGTTATAGAAATCTCGATGTAATGATCCTATTTTGAAAACAGAAGCTCCATCTAGTCACTCACCTTTAAGTAAGTCGTATCTCATTCGCTAATAATCCTCGATAGACTTTGAAAGCAGCTCTGTTAAATGATTTAAAAAGTTGACTATATTGTTTCCTGCGCTATGCGCTGCAGCTAAAAATATCTGCTAACTAAATTTAACTACAAGTTTCACGATTCAAACTATATTTGCCATTAAATATTATAGTTTGGAGCTTTTCTTGACACCACTTTTGTGTTTTCTTCCATATATTTTGTTGCCATTATCAATGTGATGATCAATAGAAGGAGAGAAGTTGTCCACAATATTTTATTTTTAGTTGAGTTAATGATTATAATGCAAGTACCTACACCTGTAACAATAATAATGATGTCGGTAGACTAATATTTAAAGATATTGACGAAGGATGAACCTAAATGCATGTGCTATTGTTGTTAAAATTAAAATCTCAGTTCTCAATGATCATATAATGTGTCCATTGTGTAGTTCTCATGAAAGGGAGACGTGTATATATTTTCAATTATTTGGTGTCTAAAAAAACGAGCTAGTGTGTTAGTGACAATATGTATAAGAACATATTTATTTTATTTAACGACGATATTATTATGCGAACAAATATAATACTTAGATACTTACTCATTTGGTGTTAATTTTCTCTCCTGTGTCTGTCACCCACATGTCACATAATAGAATGTCTTCCTCCGTATATTTTTATAGAGAATAAAGAATGCCGTATTTCTTGTCCCAGTCGACTACACTTCTAATGCACTTCTTAATTATTTCCATTACAAGTACATGAATATGAAATAAATAAAACGCTAAAAAAAACGAGCAAATAATTTGGAAAGCTAACTGAGGATTGAGCAGAGGATTGTACGCGGAAATTAAATACCAGTTGCGTGCGCATAAAAGTATGGCGTCATCAAACACTGCGCATGTGCAAAACTCAATCATCAAAGCAGAAAAAAGTGGACGCGGCGTCTTTTTTGTTCAATCTGAGTCCACCCACGATCCACAGAATTCAATCCTTATACTTTCAGTTGCAGATTTGTAATACATTTTTTTCTATTGACTATTAAATTTACTTGAATTTTTTAGAATTTTATTTTATTAACACAGATTTGGAGTTGGTCTTTGCTCTTGTATTCTTTTATGGCGTTCGGTTAAATTCAACAAATGGCTAGACTGACTGAGAAATTTTTGGCCGGATTCGGTCTACAATGCAAAAATGGAATAGGGAATAAATGTGTAGTGTTTATACGGCTGATTTCTGTAACTAATCTACAAAATGGTGTAATTAATTCGTTGAGCACATTTTCATTTTAGCGTAGTTAGTCAGTGTGTATCATAGAAATAGATATACAAAGTGTATATAAAAAGCAGTGTGTATGTATGAAAAAAGTTTATGCAGCAATTTGTTTTATTCATTGATTAGCTTTATTTACATGGACTTAGGAGTATATTGATTTCCAAACACTTCCTATATTACAATGTGAACAACTCAATACGTTTTTAAAGCTGTAAACTATTTCCGTTTCGCTGGTATAACTAACTAAAACAAAAATCCGCATTCCTATAGCACAATCATAATAATATAAAGTGAAGGAAATTTTGCTCCCCACTTTTGTGACTTTTATATCTTTTGACTAGTGATGGTGTGGTAAGTACTGTGACTAGGACAATGAGAATAAAATGTTTCTTTTATATACATAAGTACTTTGGTATGAAGCAGTGTGTCTGTGAATTATGCACAAAATGACTAGTTTTCTTAAAACTCCGTCTTTTTTGCATCCCTTGAATAAATCTAGTCTAGTTAGTGACTGACAGACAATAATAATTGAAGGACAATAAATACATGTGTGTTATCAATAACAAATATAGTCAGTTATCTTAAATACACAGCGGGCTACTCACCCCCGGTCCATAATATATATTATTACAAGATTTGTTAGCCAACCAAATAGCTAAACATTGTACACATATAATTACATAATAACTTTTGCTGGGGCTCTATATCCATGCGCACAATCATCGTGATGACAAAAAACTTACTATTACTAATTTGTCTCTCCTTCAGCCTGCGCATCTATAAAATCCATAGCTGAAGATATTTAGCTATGGTCAACCTGGGACGCACTCTTTTAAAAACTTGTCTTTGATTTTCCCCAGTCCTAGGTTATTATTGGTACGCCTTGTATTGAATCCATTTGAACCCAAATGTGTCTTTGCTAATTTTAAGATATGCTAAACACTGACTATCGATCAATTACCATTCTTCAAGTAGACTAAAGAAAAACTGGTTTTAATTGTGTAACACAGAAAAGCTGAAGGTTGAGTACACCAGGAATGACTATAGAGATATGGGTTCCGTTGAAAATAAAAGACTAGAGGATTTCCTGGAATGTACCATAGTACAAGACGATACAATAACTCATATAAAACTCACATAAATGGTTTGCGTGGGTCTTCTTCTTACTGCTACACACCTTACTTACTTTTACTTTTGTTTTGTAGGTAGGTATGAGCTAAATATTCTTAAAGCTTACACACTTATGACTCTTTGGTATTTCTTTGTTGTCTCTGCATAAAACTAATCATTCACATCTCTATGTACACTACATAGCTAACCAATTAACTAGCTACGCATAGTACAATTAACTAACTTATGCTTATGCTTCCTCTAATTAACTAACTAACTATTATGCATGTGAGTTTTGTATCCGTGATTTGCTCACCCATATAAAAGCTATTGTTCAAACTTACACTAACTAGTAACTCTAGTGTATGTGTGCACCTTAACAGAATTCGTAGCTTATTAAGTTAGTTAGCCATACAAACTATATAGAATTATGTTTTGCCCTACATTTGGTGAAATATTTAACCTATAGCCTTATAGATAGTTAGTTAGCTAATGATGTTGGTGATGATAAAATTCCACACAATTGGAGTACACATAAAATTAGTTAGCTAGTTTATGTATAGTTACAGCCTAATTAATTATGTGCCTTTTTTTGCATTTGATGTGAATGAGAAACTAGTGTGATTTTCCTTACACTACGTGATGGTGAGCTATATACGGTGTACCCAGTAGTTAGTTGGTTAGAAGAAAGTGAATACAGAACAGCTAATGCATATGTACGAGTTAGTTATAATATAGTAAGCAGGGAAAGAGGGAGAAAAAATTATTTCTTAAATATTTCACAAATATTTTACTTTTTAGTACAAAAATCGCTTCCCTGTTAGTTGGTAAGCAAGCATAGGGACAAAAAAATCCACCTTTTTTTTGCAACCAGGGTATCCATAGGTAATAAGTGAGTTCGTCAGCTAGCTAGTAACTAGCTAACTTCAAAAGTCAGGGTATAAAAATAAGGATTATTTTTTGGTTTTCCCAAACATGCATATGTATATGTGTGTAAGTTTTTCCCATGTAACTTTTATGAGAGAGAGAGAGACAGAGAGAGAGACAGAAATATAATATTAGATAGATAAATATAAGAATGTAGGAAGCTATATAATAAGATTGATGAGAAAGGGTGTACAGGCTAGTCACTTATTTGGCGTGCATTGTCTCTTCAGGGTAGTTAGTTACCAATATATATATATATATAAAGATTTATAATATAGAATATATATATTTTTATGTATATAAAATGAAAGGGAATCTTTTGCATCATTGATCACGGTTATGTCGTGAGCTCACTTTTTCCCGAGACTTGTTTTTCCATAGAGAGAATCTATCCTCTCGGGTTGACGAATTATTCTACACAGGGCAACCAAAAAGATTTAGAATTAGATTGGTGTTTTGTTTATGGTGAAAAACTTATTCAATGGTTTTTTTTGGGGGGGAGTGGGTACAGTAGGGGAGAGGATTGGACACTTGCCTGTGAACGGAGATGTGGAGATGAGAAGAGGTCACAAGGGGGAGGAGACGGGGGATGACGTGGAGGCGGAATGATGAACGGTGACCACTTGACCCACGGTCATGTGCAAAGGAGGCCCGGTGTTGCTGCTATTATTATTGCCCCCGGGGGACAAGAGGTCGAGATGGGACCGAGAACTGCTCACGTCGGGCCCATTGCTCCCGCTATTGCTACTGCACTCATTATTGTTGTTGAGGGTCCCGGATGGAGTGCCCCCACCACTGCTCCCGCCATTCGAACTCTTGGGTGACAACTCATTCTCCTCTTTCCACTTGTCCATGGACCGGCGACGCGCGTTCATGAAAAAGTTCCCTACTGTGGTCGGCTCTAGTCCTAGTTGACGAGCTATCGTCACCTGCATCTCTTTTGAAGGCCTTTTCGTCTCCTGCGTGAACAAACAGAATGGATCATGTTCAAAAGGCCTAAAATCAAAATGCTAATAATAAAAATAAAAAATAGCTAAATGGACCGTGGAGATTTTTTGATGGGATTGCATAAGCTAAAAATATGCTCGAAAGCAGTTTTTAGTAAATTTTAATGAACCCGATAACCCACCCGAGATAACAAAAACTTGTAAAAACCATATTTGAGTTTTGATTTATAGAAAATACGGTTTTAAGTACAATAGCAAAGATAAAGATCCTCATGGAGCCACAAATTTTGAAAATTTCAGTCAGTATCTTGTATCTTGAAAAATTTTTTTGGTGGCTAAAGTTAGTTTTGGTTGGTAAGCTTGGATCGTCATTTGGCATTACAATGACTACAATTGCCTTCACATGACACTGAACTTTTTTAATGTGAATTCCATGCATGGCAAGGCATGTTTTGGTTGGACAAACATAATATGTATATAAGATGAAAATGAGAGTAACCTTGAAGATGGCTTGCAAAGTCCTGCGTTGAAGATCAGTGAAGACGAGTCTAGGTTTCTTCGGAGGAGGGGGATGATCAACACCCGTGGTTTGCTCCTCTTTTCGCTTGCAAGCTGAAATCATAGAAGGAAACCATTCTGTATCATCACTCTCCATCTTCATCCCTATAAGGTCCAGTCAAAATCAATCAAAACATGTTGGTTAGTTAACAATCCTCATCAAATCATGCACATCAGAACTAATACCAACTCAAATACTAACTAAAAGTATGTACACAGAAAACCATCCCATTCACTATTATCATTCCTTCAAGAGCATAACGGGAAATGTGCAGAGCAAAAAGCTCATTTTTTTCTCATTACTGTCATTATGCATAACACACAGACCATGCGTTCCATACTGTGCTACGGTTAATATTTTCTATTCATTTTGCTAGAGCAAAAGTGGATCCAATGGAGCCAATATAATAATGTGCATCTCTGATGTAATATTAAAAGGCTCATGTATGTCATATGAGGCCATTTTGTGTTTTCTCAAACATGTGCTGCTGCTCCCATTAGAAACCCATTGTGGGAATGAAAACTGGAGCAGAGGATCGAGTTTCCCTTTAAATGCCAAAAATGTGTCTTCTTATGGAGCCTTGCTCCCTAATAATTTAATTTTTCCGCATTTTTCCAATTCCATTGTATATTTTTGGGCAATGGAAATGCCAGAGAGAGAGAGAGAGGGAGAGAGAGACCATGGTTGATGAATGAGCAGGAACTAACCAAATACACATTATATACCTGCGTGAGATTCCCTATGCATGCATCGTACAAGGGTGATGAAGGTGAAAGCCACATCTTCCATAATGGTAAGAAAAAAGGGAAAAGTAAAAACTACACATTCATTTCATAACTGCTTATGATGCCAACAGTAGTGTATTTTGGATGGAGGAGGACATGCACACTCACTTTTACATTTTCCTTCCTTCTTCTGTCTGTCTGTGTCGTGCAGTGTACATTATATCCTGTGTGTATCACTGACTGACTAAAAACTGTGCTCACTCTCTCACTCCTAAAAGTGGCTCCAATGCTTTATAACTATGCATTTTATCCAGAGGGGAGGATTTACCAACTAACCAACTCACAATAACTATATACTGTATGTTTTGCTTTTCAATGAGCAGAGGTCAGATTTGTGGCCACAAAATATGCATTCCACACATTTCCAATCCTGACCAATGCATGGAATTTCAAAAATATATTTGGTCTTTCTAGATGCTTTTCAGAATTTTTGGACCAATATAATGTATGTTGATATTTTGATGAATTCAAAAAACGGGCATTACAACCACCTCCTGTGTTGTTTCATCATTTTGTGTGTATAGAAAGTGGCAGGCAGAGACAGGTACGCGAATCCTAATAGTTTGAGTATAGTGTATAGATGGCTATGGAAAACTGGAAAGAGTACTAACTAGGAGAAAGGAGGGAGTAGAAAACATTCTAAATGAGACATGTGTGCCTGCCTGGCTACATATACGAAAATAAGAAGGGAACCCACAGTAAATATATATAATGTACATGTACATACACTGGATGGAGTTTGCAAGACGTAATAACTTGCACGATACTACGACCACATTTCATAACACGACAATCACTTCATAGAACATGGTGGACAAGATTTATTCCAGTCCAAATTCCTCCCATGCATTATTCCCCCTATAATGATGACATGATGAAGAAATTTACCGCTTTAATGAATATATTGTGTTTTTTTTAGTTGTGTAATAGTTTTTCGATGACGTCCTGTCAGTCATTTCCCGCAAGTGGTTTGTTTGTAGACCGTAATGTGAAATAATTCGCTTTCTGTGTGCTCTATGTGCAAATTGAAATGAGTACGCACTGCATGCATACCAAGAGCTAAGTAGTTAGTTTGTCAGTTGGGAAAATTCATGTACACATGTCACTAGCGTTGGATATAGTATACCGCCCCGTTCGTGTGCGAAATTTATTTTGCTTTGTAATTCTATAACTTAACGTTGTCGTTGTGATATGCATGTTGAAGGAATGATGGTTTTGCAAAAGTAAACGTAACTGGACTACATGGGCTTCTTTGTAATGTATTAACTAAATGAACTGGTCAACTTTTCTGGGGCCGATTAACACGAAATTAAGTGTAGATTAAAAAATGTACCTTCCAATGCAACTGGAATACTGGATTCAAAAAGCTTTATGGGAAATAACAACTAGTTTCAGTTAAGAAAAAAATGCACAGGGAAAAGTCTTGTCATGGTATGCAGGCGTTACTTACTGCTGCATTGTATGGGAAGCTAAAATTTGAGATTTCACTAAATAAACAATATGGGGCATGTTTGAAAAGTTATGTTTCACCAGTTCATTATAGTTGGACATGTGAAACGGAAATGCAACTGCCCCCCCCCCCTCCGATTCACCCATGATACAAAAGGGAAGTGTACTTCTTACCAGCCAGTCTTAGGGCGGACATCCTCTGAAACTCAGGTTCCTGGAGCCACTTCCACATGCGCCTGAAAGTCTCCCGGCCACTCTTGAGCTTGGACCAGGGTTTGGGATTCCTCAGCAAATCACTGAGCGTCCCTTGACTTCTACACAGTACCCTTTGTGCGAAAATTGCTTGCGGGATGGAGTAACGCTTTAACTCGGCACTGATCCGTGCGGCCAACTCCTTAGTATTGATCTCTTCCAACTCTGGTCCATTGGCGCTGACTGCAGAGCAGTTGCTGGCCCCTGATCCTGCAGGGGTGCTCGCACCACCACCATTGACATGGTTGCCCCCTGATGCTGGGGTCAAACCCTGTGCACTGAGCAGGGTCACTTGATGTGTGGTCATCACGTTGGACAAAGGGCTCGTCCTCTCCCCCACGGGGGACACTTCCCTGTGGGCCACTACCACTGCCGTAGCTCCAGACAAGGCTGGGGAACCCCCACTGTTACCATTAGCACTGTGATTATTAGGGGACAGTCCATTGTTCATCCCCGAGTACTGCTGTTGTTGTGGGTCCGATTCGGTATTAGTATTATTGTTACTGGCACACGAGACGGGGGACACTGCACGGGGATACGGGGAATAGTCACCCCCATTATTGCCCCCGCTATTTGGATTACTAGCACTACTACTACTATTGTTATTATTATTGTTATTACTGTTATTATTATTATTATTATTATTCCCATTGTGATGATGAAGGGGGGACTTTGGGGGCGACTCCAACCCCCCATTATTATTGTGCACATATTCTACAGAGGCAGAGGAAGGTGGAGAATTTTCGGGGTGCTCATTATCCTCCTCATTGTCACCCTCATCGGGATAGCCGGAATGGTGCGGGTGGTGTGTATGATGATGGGCCAGTTGCTGCTGATGATGATGTTGACTATGGGAGCTGTTATTGGGGGGACTCATCTCCATGGACCCCAGGGGGGCGTACTGAGCAAGAGCCAGGTTGGAAAGGCCATTGTTGTGCATGACTGTGAATGTGGAGCCACCTCCGTGGCCCCCGTACGAGGAGAACTTGTCACTCATCGTTGAAATCGGGGGCAAGGGTTGCAGGGGTGTCAACGTGGCGTAGCTCTGGGAGGAACCGCCGCCATTGTTGCTTGTACTATTGTTGGGGGCGTTATTGGGATCGTCCACCCTTGTACCCCCGGGAGATGAGGCGGACGAAGAGAACTCTTCATGGTGGGAGTGATGATTATTGTGTTGGTTCGGGGATATCCGGCCGTTCACGTAGCTCCGGACGACCACTCCGTGGTCGTCATGATGATGATGGGGACCCACCCCATGGTCTTCATGGTGATGGGGATGATTATTACACTGGTCCTCCTCATCCGTCTCATTCTGGTGATGAGAACATTCCTCCTCTTGCACGAGATGATGATGGTGCCCATGGTGATGATGATGTCCTCCTCCCATCATTCCCCCAGGGACGATGACAGTCAGTGCTGTGGTCGTGTTCACACTCTCATGATGGACCACATCGTCCTCGTCCAGCTGATGATGATGCATGTGACCATGATGTCCATGATGGGCGAGTAGCAGTCCTTCGGATGGGTCGTCGGGGTCACAATCTTCGGGTTGCGGGTCGCCCCCACAGTCCAAAAGGCTGAGGCAGGCTTGATGATGCTGCTGTTGGACTTGACTTTCATCCATCTCCCTCGCACAGCCATTTACTGTAAGGTCTTCGGGCATCTCGGATTCTTTGCGATGACCCTCCGTGGGGGTCAACTGGTGGATCCGGGCGAGAGTGACCAAATTCGAAGGATTGGGACCACTCGAGTTGACCACGACTACTCCGGATCTTCGGGAATTGCTATGATGATGGTCTTCCAGTCCTCCCGGGTGGTGTTCTAGAGTGCCCGACGGAGTCAGCACGAATGTATTACTGGAGGTGGCTCGATTGTTATTGTTGTTGTTTTGGTTTTTGCTCGTGGCCAACAGAGTATGATGCTGATGATGGTCCTCATTATTATTCGAGTAGTTGGTTGTGGTCGTCGTCATGATGGACTCGGCCCCAATGGAGTGGCCAGAACTGGAGAACGGGATCAGGGAGGAAGTGGACGGGGATGCTCGTGCGAGCATGATCACCTGCTCTTTATTGCCCGTGGGGAAGCAGAAGACTCGTCGTGTGGAGATGGGTTGGTTGGTCCCGTGGGCTGAGGAGGCCAACAGTTCCGAACTGGTCACTAGAATGTTCGTGGTCCGGTTTGAGCTGGACACATTGTCCATCATGGCGAGTTCTTGGGACACTTTGGGATAGCAGAAGATAAAACACAGAGGTAAATGAATGTATTATCACTTATTTAGTCAGTTAGCAATGGCCAGAGGAGGCCATGTTTCATGTACACGCATTGGATATCTAGGTATAGTTGGGAATATTCAAGTTTCACTGTCACTTTCGGAATGCACTGCTCGTGGCTTCTCGACTAGTTCATTAGGAATGTATTGAGATCATTTTTCCGTTTTCCTTTACCACGCACTCACTGACTAGACTGGTTAGTTGGTTAATACGTTAAAACACGAGTGTGTTTGAGATCCATGGCGCGGCCTAGTAGGCTAAACCATTGGTTTCTACAAATTCTCCCCTGGCTGACTTGACTGGAATGAGAGGCCGCCAACCTGACCCGTGGATCTGGAAAAAATACACAAAATCTCACATTAGCCACTTTTAGACATGCTTACCATGAGAAAGTTCTCATATGCTAGCCAGTGGGTAGCTAGCTAACTAATAACTTTTCTGGAACCCACTTACATGGACATTACAATTTTTTAAATTAAACACTTTGACTATGTGAGATTGAGAAACCAAGACCAGTGTTTATATTCACCAGTTGTGTCCATATATTTGAAAAAATGAGTAGTACCTACAGACAGGATGCATAGTTTAGCTCAGCTATAGAGCCACTCACTGACTACAACTATTTAGTTAGTTGACCAGCCTTTGGTCTGTTAGTTAGTTAGCAAGTTACACAAAAAATCACTCACTTTGTAATATTTTCAGGGAAGAAATGAATTGTTAGTTGTTAGCTAGTGACTAGTATACAAGTCCCACAAAAAATACACACACACACACATACATACATATATAATATATATGCATGCATTGTTGGTTAGTACGGTTGTGAGTTAGTTTCCCGAAAAAAAGAAGATGATACAATGGAGAGTGAGTATAAGGGGGGAGATACTATTAGTTGGTTATAGTGAATGTGAAGAAAATTTCACCACGCGTACAAGAACAGCCCTTAAGATATGAATATGGAGAAAGGGAATAGTGGAGTGCACAGAGTAGAGCAGAGTAGACGAGACCCCCCTGCCCCTCCAGGAAGAATATACATGGCTCGGGTCTTAGCCTAGCTAGAGCTGTAGCTGCACTCAGTGAGTCCATATGCGCACCGCGGATTGTCCAGTAATGAAAGTTTTACTTTTTCTCCAGCAGCCACACAATACACGAGTCACTGCCGACTCACTGACTGACTGAGAGTGAGAGTCCTACAAGGGTTGTCGGGACCGAGTTCGGCTCTATATAGGTACACCACACTCACTGACTGACTATGGTGGACTATATAAGTGCGTGTTGCTGTAGCTACCCGGGTGCAAACACCATAATGGAGGGGAAAAGGGGCTAGCTCTAGCTGTACCTAGCCAGTTGAGCCAACAAACAGGGACTTTTTCCAGCCCTCATCACTTTCTACTTACTTGCTCACTACAGTTCACTGTGTGTGCACCACACGGGCTTTGTATCCATGTAGTTAGTTAGTTTTACGTTCACCGTTTACGTTAGTTGGCTAGTTCCTAGTTGGTACAGGGTGATTCTGGGGCACAATAATTATGAAGGGTATGTAGCATTCATAGTTTTATCGTTTTGGGGCCAAATGGCCAAATCCATGGTTTTCATCTTACAAGCTGGGGAAATTGCTGAATAGTTGAATTTTTTGCACGGTGAACCAATATGTCAGAGAAATGTAGCATTTGTAGGCAATTGTTCCCGATATGCAGGACGGGTGACTGCAGAAATGCTGAAAATCATTCAGTCAGTCAGAGAGATTAGTCCACTGGACAATTTTTCATATTTTCCTCCGGTTGTTTTCTGCATTACATTGCTATAGGAAGTTTTTTGGTTTCCCTTTTTAGTGAAGACCCAGTACGTAACTCTGGATTGTGTAGTTAGTTAGTGACCGTATACAAAGAGATATATGAGGGGAAGGAGAGAGGATTTAAATGAGCCATTATACATAACCAGTCTCTCTCATTCTCTCTCTCTCTCTCTCTCTAATAATATGTCCTGCATGTTCTCATCTATTGTTTTCCATCATACATACTAGTTAGTTATATGGATAGTTAAATGCTTTCCAAAATAATTAACTAACTATAACTATAGTCACCATCTGACCGGAAGTCACTACCAAAAAAAAAAGAGAAAAATTGCCAAAATTTTCTCTTTTTTTTCAATTGGCAGTCAAGAATGCTTTGCATTAGAAATCTACATGCATGGACTAGTCTCCAGTAAGTGAGTAAAAGTGTTTCCTTATTATTATTATGTTCATCATATATATATACACGTAGAAGAGGGAAACCATGTACCCACTTTTACTCACTCACTACTACTATTAACTCCATGCATTTTGTACATGGACGGGAGTGTGCCTGTGTGTTGTTAGGAATGAAAGACACCTGCCCTCATCTAACTTAACTATCACTATAAAATGACGTGCTATTTATGTGCTTCCATTGTTAGTGCTCTGTGTACCGTTAAAGTGCCCTTTAAGGGCCCACTCTTGTACTCTTTAGGCACATGTCCGTATAGAAGGGAGCTGATGACAGGAGTTTCCTTTTTTAACTTTTATTCTTGCCTTTAGTTATATAGTTCCATTGTGAGCTATTTGAAAGAATCCTAATGCTCATTTCATCTCACCTATTCTTTTAGTCATATGTATGTGGCAGGAACCAAAGTTTAATGAATATGAGTCATTTTTTTCGTGTCCCTTTCTATAGCTAGTAACTAAATGATTTGTTGTGTACATGATTTCCATGTTTGCATATGACTTTAGGATGCTCTGTACTCTGTGGGCTCTTCTTAGTTAGTTAGAAGGGGAGAGCCACACTACACACTTGTGTTGTGACTATTCATGAAATGGACCATACTACTAGCGAAACATTAGCTATTATCACATGTCTTTGTTCCGAATCTCCAACAACTAACTAACACTAGGCTGATGCAATTACAGGTAGGGATTGTGTGTTGGTTGGTTGTAGTTATACATTAGAAACGGGGACACTTTTGAGTTATTCTCTCCTACCACACAATGTGCTATAAGCTACAGCTACAGCCAAATGTCCTCTGGTTGTGCATCATCACAATCATCATCTCATGAACTTAAAAGTAGGGAAAGTTAACACAGCAGCGAAAGTTAGCTAGTTAGTTAGTTAGTTAGTAAATATTACCTTCCACTACTACGGGATGTTACGTATTAATGAACTTATTTCCTGGCCAGGAATCCATCCAATCCACCTATGTACCATAACCATGTACGATTTCGTAAGTCAGAGCTCATCCCATATTTGTGGTGCACGTTTTCTCCCTGCAGTTAGTTAGTACACTTATTCGGCAAGTGTGTTACATTTGTCTCAGCATTCGGTTCGTGCACGGAACCATTTCAATAGGATATTTTGCATATCTATGCAAAAGCACTAATAGCAAACTGATGCGTGGAAAGGGAATACTAATGTAAAAAGAGCACAGTACAGGCATCCCAAGTAATTCATATGTGTTAGAGAGCTGAGACAACAAAAGAGCCTACTAAATGTGTGTGCATAGAATGCCACCTATGTAATCACATGAGATTTACAACACTTTTCCCAGTTCAGTTCCCAATTTTCGGGAAAAAACGACAAAATTGAAAGGAAATGGGAATATTAGACTCGCTTGATGGGAGAACCCACATTGACATTAAAAGTGAGCTCCAATACGAAATGGATTACATGGGATATCATATTTTTCTCATTTGTATATACACGTCTGCATATGATTTGAATGCCCTTTTGTTTTCTCTCTGCCTCTCTTTGTGTGTGTGCACGGAAAGCAATTTAATTTCG
>Ga0210040_10001321_pt1 | contig 37947 bp, 34 predicted proteins | sample CryGeyCG12114_NA_FD_185462 | JGI IMG/M metagenome (GOLD analysis project Ga0210040, IMG submission 185462) | Groundwater microbial communities from aquifer - Crystal Geyser CG19_WC_8/21/14_NA (SPAdes) (version 2) | ecosystem: Environmental > Aquatic > Deep subsurface > Groundwater | place: USA... | reverse complement strand
GCATTAATTTTAAAAGAAAGCGGATAGTACTGGTGGTTCTGGAAAGCCCCGGAGAACTGCTCGATGATAAACTTCTCTCTTTTTACGGCACTCCCGGTAGTTAAATAGAAATGCTGTATTTCCAGCCACCGGTCGCCCCAAAAATCGCGTAAAGCATTTTCTTTACCATCCGGCTGTACCGCCTTCTGCAACTTGGCAAGATCAAAAACCAATAAAAAATCGCTGTTACCGGATGGCACCGTAAGGGAAAATATCTCTTGTGCCCACTTGTAACTAAAAAAATTGCCTAATATCAAAGCGGAGGCGGCGTTAGCCGATAAATCGGTTGGAAATGTTGCCTGGCTTGTTTCGTCCAGGATAACCGGCGGATTATTCAGTTCGGCATAAAAGTCCAGCGTTTCCAGCTGCTCCGGTAGCTTATTCAGGGCTGCTTTATTGCCGTCGGAAAAAAAAGTTTTAACCTGTCTCTTTAAATCAATTTCATCAACGGCGCTTTCAGCTATTATTTGTAAAATTTTTAAGGGCGCTAGTGGCTTGCCTTCTGCATCCACGCCGGAACCGGCATTCAGGTCTAAAAACAACAGTTCTCTTTCTCCCGGCGTATTTTCTTTATCTGCTAAGTACAAGTCGCACCAAACCCGGAAAAAGGCAGCACCTATTTCGGCTTTTATTTCGGCAGTATTGCGTTTTTGTTGGAAGAAATCAGCCGGATTGCTTACAGGCATCGAATACAGAAATAGAAATATATTTTATTACGAAGTTATAATTGCTTTTATATCGGAAACCAGCCTGAAAACACCGACATTTTAATATGGACTAATGATAAATCAAAACAAAAGGCAGCTTTGCGGCTGCCCTTTGCATCAATCTGATTATGGGTTTAAACCAGTTTTTTATACCGGATGCGTTTGGGCTCTACATCGCCGAGGCGTTTGCGTTTGGCTTCTTCGTAATCGGAGAAGTTTCCTTCGAACCAAACCACTTGCGACTCGCCTTCAAAAGCCAGAATATGGGTGGCAATCCGGTCCAGGAACCAGCGGTCGTGCGAAATAACCACGGCACAACCGGCAAAGTTTTCCAAAGCATCTTCCAGGGCCCGGATGGCGTTTACGTCCAGGTCGTTGGTTGGTTCATCCAGCAGCAATAAATTGGCGCCTTGTTTTAAGGTCATGGCCAGGTGCACGCGGTTGCGTTCGCCACCCGATAATACACCTACTTTTTTCTCCTGATCGGCCCCGGTAAAGTTAAATTTGCTTACGTACGCGCGGGAGTTTACCGACCGACCGGCCAGCAACATGCTTTCGGTGCCGCCCGAAATGGTTTCGAAAACCGTTTTATCCGGATTTAAAGATTCGTGCTGCTGATCGACGTAAGCCGTTTCTACGGTTGGCCCGATGGCGACATCACCGGTATCCGGTTTATCACGATGGGTAATTAACCGGAATAAAGTAGATTTACCGGCGCCGTTGGGCCCGATAATGCCCACAATACCGGCCGGCGGCAAGGAGAACGTCAGGTTTTCGAATAATAATTTATCGCCAAAGGCTTTGCTCAGGTTTTCGGCTTCTATTACTACATTACCCAAACGCGGTCCGTCCGGAATAAACAGCTCCAGTTTTTGTTCTTTCTCTTTTGCTTCTTCGCTGGCCAGTTTCTCGTAATTACCCAAGCGGGCTTTAGATTTAGCTTGCCGCGCTTTAGGCGCCATGCGGGCCCACTCCAACTCACGTTGCAAGGTTTTCTGGCGCTTGCTTTCCTGCTTTTCTTCTTTGGCTAAGCGGTTGGCTTTTTGCTCCAGCCAGCTGGTGTAATTTCCTTTCCACGGAATACCTTCACCGCGGTCCAGCTCCAAGATCCAGCCGGCTACTTTATCCAGGAAATACCGGTCGTGGGTTACAGCAATAACGGTGCCTTTGTATTGCTGCAAATGCTGCTCCAGCCACAACACCGATTCGGCGTCTAAATGGTTCGTAGGTTCATCGAGCAACAACACATCCGGTTCCTGTAACAGCAAACGGCACAAAGCTACGCGCCGCTTCTCCCCACCCGATAAATTACCGATAACGGCTTCGCCCGGTGGCGTACGCAACGCATCCATGGCCCGTTCCAGTTTGTTATCCAACTCCCAGGCGTTATGCTGATCCAATTTTTCCTGTACTTCGCCCTGCCGGGTAAGTAGTTTGTCGTAATCAGCGTCCGGATCGGCAAAGGCTTCGTTTATTTCGTCGAATTCTTTTAACAGCGCTACCACTTCGGCTACACCTTCTTCCACAATTTCTTTTACGGTTTTGGTCGGGTCCAGCTGCGGTTCCTGCTCCAGGTAGCCTACCGAATAACCCGGCGAGAAGACGACTTCGCCCTGAAACTGTTTGTCTACGCCGGCAATAATTTTGAGTAAGGAAGATTTACCCGACCCGTTTAAACCCAGCACGCCAATTTTAGCGCCGTAAAAAAAAGAAAGGTAAATATTTTTTAAAACCTGTTTCTGCGGCGGGTAAATTTTATTTACCCCGGCCATCGAAAAAATAATGGTTTCGCTCATAAGCTTTTCTCTGGAAATTTTACGTATTCTGATTTTTAATAAAGATTTTTGCCCCAATTTAGCCTTCTCCGGATTTCGGCAGAAGTTTAATAGGGCCTACAACAACTTTTTAATGGGCATTAAGTATATTCTAAGGCCTATATTCTAAAGTTTTGTGGCACAAATATCGGAAATATTATGGTGTTTCCGGTTCGAAATAAAAAGTAATTAAACTTGTATCATTTAGTTTATCCGGTAAATGGAAAATAAAGATTTTTTGGAAGAAGCCAGAAAATACGGTTACGTACAGGATAACCAGGTGTGGTTAAAACCTTTCCTGGATTTCCCGGCCCGCCAGGTAGGCGAAGTAAAAGACGTAGAAGACGAATCGTTGCAATACTTTGCGTTTCGCTTCGAAACGTTTCGGGAAAAAGTAAATGCGCTGCTGGCTAAAGTAGCAGAATCGGAAAATAAAGGTTCTTTTCTGATGAAGGTGCTGCACCTGAAAGAGCAGATAGAAAAATACGATGCTTTAGGCGATTTTGCGGGCATTTATCAGCAACTAACGCAGGCTGAAAACGAGATAAAAGCCACCATTATCAAAAACCGGGATAAAAACCTGAGCACCAAAGTAGCTTTAATTACCGAAGCCGAAGCGCTACAGGACAGCATAGACTGGAAAGGTACTACCGAAAAGCTGAAAGAACTGCGGCAGAACTGGATTAAAACCGGGCCCGTTGATAAGGCCATTGCGGATGAGATTGAAGACCGCTTCCGGAATACCGTAGAAGTATTTTTCCAGCGCAAAAAAGAATTTTACGACGATAAGCAAAGCTTGCTTAACCGCACCATCGATAAATACAAAGATTTAATTGCCAAATCGGAGGCAGTACAGGATTCTGATGATTTTGAAGGCACTACCCAAAAGCTGAAAGAATACCAGCAACAATGGAAAGCCATTGGCGGCAACCTGCCCCGTAAAATGTCTAACGATCTTTGGAACCGGTTCCGGCGGGCGCACAACCATTTCTTCGAACGCTTAAAAGACCGCATTACCCAAACCAAAACCGAATCGAAAGACCGTTACTTTGAAGATAACCTCACCCGCAAACGCCAACTGGTAGAAGAAGCCGAAGGTTTAATTAATCAGGATGTGCAAGCGGCCGTGCCCAAAGCCAAAGAACTGCAGGCGGTCTGGAAAAAAGTAGGCCCGGTAAAAGGCGAAGAATCGGATAAATTGTGGGAGCGCTTTATTGTGGCCTGCGACAAAGTATTTGAATTGAGCAGCCTAGAACATTTTCTGCGAAAAAGAAACGCGGGCGGCAAACCCAACCCTACGGATCATACCCAGGCCCGCATTAATGCCCTCCGGGATTTTATGAAATCAGATAAACAGGAACTTGAAGTACTGGAAACCAACCTCGGCCGCTTAGCCGATACGCCGGGCAACGAAGCCTTCCGGAACATGCTCGAAAGCAAAATCCGGAACTTCAACCGGAAAATAAAAACCAAACAAGAACTGATTGATATGATTAAAAGCCACGCTTAAAACCGTGGCTGTTTTTTACCTTTTATTGCTATTTTTTTATTAACTACCCAGCCGGTGATGTAAATCGTGCTGGGTTTTATTTTGCCCTTTCGGTGCTACATGTAGTGCGGTTTAGAATTTTGTATGAATGGTTTACGGATTACGTTTATCCTGCTATATTGGTGGGGTAAATATAGTAATGGTATTTAACCGATAGTTGGAGGAATAAAGGAATAAATAAATTGGAAAATAAATTTTCAGTAGCTTCTGAAAAGCTTTTAATAGTTATAGACGCGGAGAAAGTCTCTACTGATATAAGTTTATTTAAAATAATTCTATTTGCCGGAATTATTTTTCTATTAGCCTTTTTCATTGGCTTGGGAGAAATGATAGTTGTATTCTCTTTTCTCATAATCTTTGTTTTTGGGACGAATCAGGTCACAGAATTGCATTTTGATAAACAGTCTAAAAGTTTATTTACGGCTTATTCTTTTTTCGGGAAGATAGTAAAAGTTAAAAAAGTGCTCAATGATTACTCTATTTGCAATTATAAAATTGTTTATGAAACGATAAAGCCTGTTGAAGATAGTTATCAAGTATATACTTTAAGAGCAACGGAGTATTATTATCAATATAATCTTTACCATTTAAAAAAACTTGACGATGCTGAACGGGTGGCTAATTGGTTAGTAGAACATTTGGGAATAACATTTGAAGAATATAAGAAAGCCCCCTCCCAACACTAGCTACACAACAGCCGAGTTGTATGTCAGGCATAAAGTATTAACTTACTAGTACGGCAATAAGCGGCTAAAAAGAAACATAAGTAAATCCCCATCTGCTGCATAGCCGCAGCCCGTTAGACGAATAAAATGAAACGAATTATATTAAGCTTAATATTAGTTTTTATATCTGCTTACGCCTTTTCATGCTCTTGCAAGCAATCATCCAATTCTTATTTTTTGAAAAAAGTTAAAAGTTTTGACGCCATTGTGGTAGGGAAGTTTTACCGTACGGGCAAGCCTGGCAGTAGCTATTTAGTAATAGAGAAAGTATATAAAGGAACCTTTGCAAAAGATACTGTTCAACTTTCTGAAGGAGGCACGGATTGCACGGAGGTGTTTATGGAACAAGCAGATAAAACCTTGATTTTAGGACTTTTTAAATCAGCCTGCAAATCAAGTCCAAATGCTTATACAGCTTCATCGTGCGTAACATCTGTACTTGCTGTTAATGGCGATAAAATTACGTCGAAAACTGATTATAATAATCTGCACATAGCCAACCCAAGAATCGGACTACGTAGCACCCAAATGAGGAAAGACAAGTTTGAAAAACAAGTAAAAAGAAGGCTGTAACACTTGTATTCGTAAACCCAATTTCTTACTTTTCTAAAGTAGCTTTAAAAGGTTGAAAATATCTACAAGTAAGTGGGCAAAATTAGTTGATACTAAACAAGATAGTAATTATCTTATTACCAAATATTAATTTACTCAATCATCAATATGAAATACCAAGAAGTTGCAGCATCGGTAGTGGAAGGATCTGTAACAGATAAAGAAAAGAACTCTTTAATTAAAAACAATTACTTTTCAGAAATTTCTAAAGCGCCCACTATAAAAGTACGAACAAGCTTTGTAATACTATTGCTAATGCTTTCGGCTTTTATTAATGCTTAGAATTTTGCCTTCTGCAGCAATTCGGGTAGAATAGTCTTATAAGTGAGTTTTAAAGTTAATTTAATTTTTTAACCTTCTAAAAGCAAAAAGCATGAAAAAAACAACTCTTCTATTATTCGCACTTTTAGTATTTGCCTCAACTGATTTAGTTTTTGCTCAAAAAGGCAAAGAACTTTATTCTATTACTTACGACCGCCTATACATTTGATAATTTGGTTAAGGTGAAAGCCGAATTAGAAAAAATAAATATTCAGCTTACTTATCAAAACCTTGTCTTTGCCGAAAATGGAAAACTTAAACAAATTACAGCTTCAATAAAATACCCCGATGGAGAAGGAAGCAGCTTCGCTTCCCGGGAATTACAAGAAGGGGATAATCCCGGATTCAGAAAGACTTTTAGATAACAAAAAACATTATAGCAAAAGAACTAAGGAAGAAAGTACCAACCAAATTACAACTGCTAGCAGTTTCCCTAACAAGCATTTTGATACTTGTTAGGAAAACTTGTTATATCACAATAAATTAACATGAAACAAATCTACCTGATATTATTCACAATTTTATTTGCAACTACTTTAAAAGCACAGGACAGAAACAACGAGTATTTATTAAGTAAACTTGTTGCCGGACATCCGTCCCAAGCTTCATTTTTAGTTGAGCAATTTACAGCGACCAACTTAAAATATACTTCCTTACAAACCGGAGTCGATTCAATCCAAGCTTTATTTGGCTCTTATGTTAGAGACCAAAACCAAGATTATTATGTAATTATTTTTTATAACGACAAATTTGAATTTAAAACATTTAACCTTGAAAAGAATGGCTCCTCCGAAATACTTTCAAATAAATTAGATCTAGATTTTAATAATTCTTCTATGCTGGTTTCTGTGCAGGTAAACCACAACCCAAGCACTGATGAAGTATCCTATAAATGGCTTAATCAAAATGGAAGTAGTAAAATCGCCACCATTCAGCTTATAGGATTGATTCATCAAAATAAACCGATGCCTGATTTTAATACCAAAACTTTAGATGGGCAAACTGTTACTTTAAATGATTTTAAAGGAAAGTACCTGGTTATAAATTGGTGGTCCACCGGATGTGGCCCTTGTATTAAAGAAATGCCGGTTCTGAATAAAATGGTTGAGAAATATAAATCAAGAAAAGATGTAGCTTTTATTGCTATGGCCTGGGACGAAAAAGAAAAATTGAAAAATTTTCTCAGTAAAAGAAATTTTCAATACCAGCAGACTTTTAATAAGGAACTTGCTACGATTTTTGGTGAGTCGTTTCCTAAACATGTAATTGTAAATCCGCAGGGAATAGTAACTTATTATAATAGTGGATTAGAAATGGAAATGGTAGAAGGTAAATTTGAAATGAAAAAGCATCTTGGAATAGAAGAAGCCCTGGATAGCGAATTGAAAAACAAGTAACCACCAATAGTTTGTATATCAAGCACTTGTTAAACTACGGGCTTAACATACTCGCGACTCATTAGGTGCAATAAAATGAAATGCTCTTGAAGAAGTATCGACCTTTAACCTCAAAGGAAATAACATTTCTGGATAAAGAACTTGAACAAGTAAAAAATAGATTAAAATTTCACTATAAATTGTTTTTTGGCTATTCGCTTCTTGCAATTTTAATAGGTAGCTTCGTCTTCTTCAAACTTGACTCAAGAGCAGAACTTTATTTGCTGATTGGAACTGTAATTGTATATATTCTGATTGGAGTTTGGATCTTTCTGGAAAATTATTGTAAAATAAAGAAACAGCATAACAATATTAGCCTTGCAAAAGCCCGTAACAATGTTATCTCCATAAGAGTTATATCAGACAGATATATCGAACTTTCAGAAGATGAAGGTGTCCATTATTTATTCCAACTTTCAGACAATCAAATACTCTCTTTTGGTGGACAAGATTTTTATCCAAGTAAGAAATTCCCCAGTGACAACTTCGAAATAGCTATTTGCTATGGAGAAACTGAAGAAGTTGTTTTTTTGAAGAAATATACTTTTGGTAAAAAGCTTGAGCCTGTTACTAAAATTATAGGTAAAGAAAAGTGGAATTTATTTGCAAGTGCTAATTATCCTAACCCAGATAAATTTACAATTCTTGAAGGAAGTTTGAAAGAACTTGATAAAATGACAACACCTAAAAGGCATTAGAACAATTTTTAGCTATAGCACTAAACATGGCTTTATGCCAGCTGGGTTTTATTCCGATGCAGATTAGCGTCAGTTCATCCGGTTCGTATTGATCGACACTATACTATAGGGAAATCTTACGGCAGAACAAAAAATTAAGTAGTTTGCTCATTAAAAGGTTATTGCTATAAAACCTACACAATTTATGGTATCTGGCAAATCTTTATTCCTTTTAATGTTATTTTGAGGCTTGGTAAGTTTAAATGAACTACCCGATTTTACATGCTAATCACAAGCAATCTTACTGATGCCATTAAACGAAAACGTATATCAGATTCCGGCCCGTTACCGAAAAACAGAAAATTTATACATTGTTTTCTGGCTGATAAAAGATTTAATCCTGGGCCATGTTATGGAAACCCCTGGGCTTACTTATGATTATTCCTACTATGGGCGCCGCATTACTGATAACGTGGCAAACCCGCCATATTAGAAGTGAGTTACTTCATAATATTGCGGTGCTTTTTTGGATAACCGCCAACGCCTATTGGATGATAACAGAATTTTTCTCTACCAACGACAATTTACGCTATTACGCCATTATTCCTTTCTCAATGGTCATAATTGTAATTGCTTATTATATCGGTTTATTATTTTCGGAGCGGAAGCCGTCACGGGTTTAAAGCAATCCAACCAAATAAAAGGCTTCTCCTGCTTTCTTTATATCTTTATCTGAACCTGCCGTATATTAGGTTATATTTATATTTCTGTTTAATCCCAACAATGAAAAAACTATTTAGCACCGGCAGTATCTTATTTATCCTGAGTTTATTTGCCAACCCGGTACTGGCCCAGGTCACGCCCGATGAAGCAACCGCGGATATAGAACCGCAACGCAACAAACAAGGCAGCTTTCATTTTGGCGTTACCACGGCTTTTAACAATACCTGGATTAAATCGGATAACGAAGAACAAAACAACGAACATTATAAATATAAAACCACGTTTAAATGGGCGCCTGTGGGCATAGCCGTAGGCTATAAATTTAGCTATCGCCACGACCTGCAACTGGAAGCCTACATCTCGCACCAGGGGCAGCAATACGACTTAATGGCCAATGGCAACGGAGGCGGGGAAAAGATCGGCGAAAAGCACATTAATTTAACTTACCTGCAAATACCTTTGCTCTGGAAATATACCTCCGGCGATGCTACCCGTTTTAATGTGCACTTTGGTCCGCAGCTTGGTTTGCTGATTAGTGGCGAAGAAATAAACGAAATAACCCGGGCCGGCGGCATTACCCGCGACGGCAACGCCATACCAATCGGCACCACCATTTTAGCCAATAAAAATAAAGGCGAAAATCTGACTAAAAATATTGGCGGATTAAATAACCTGGACCCCAACCTGGTACTGGGCTTTGGTTTAGAAAAAGACATTACCGACCATTTATACCTGTCTGGTAATCTGCGCTTTCAGTATGGCTTTAAAGATTTTCGCGATACCGAAACCGTGATAGATGCCACTACCGGCGATAAATATATTTTGCGGTACAACATCTTTGGCGGAGTACAATTTGGTATTCATTATACCTTAAACCGGCCTTAATGCATCCTAAAAATTAAAAAAGGAGCCAACATTTAAATAGGATTATGCGTTGAGTTGTAAGAAAAGCATCCGAAAGAAAGAATAAAAAAACTAAAAGGCTGTTTATTAAAGTAGTTACTATTTGATTATTCAGGAATAATTTTATTTTTGCAAACCCATTTTTAAAGTATTTTAAGGAGAATAAGATATGTATTGGACACTGGAATTAGCCTCATACCTGGAAGATGCCCCCTGGCCAGCTACCAAAGACGAATTGATTGACTATTCAATTCGTTCCGGCGCGCCTATGGAGGTAGTAGAAAACCTACAAGCGTTAGAAGACGACGGACAACCTTACGAAAATATTGAGGAAGTCTGGCCAGATTATCCAACGAAGGAAGACTTCATGTTTAATGAGGATGAATATTAATTTAATGAGGAAAGAGCTGTTATAAATTAGGAAAGAGAAATTTAATTTTTAATTGCTCTTTCCTAATTTATAACACCATAATGTTGGAAGTAAAAAATCTGGTTGTGGGTTACGAACAACGTGTTCTGATCCGCAGCCTTTTTTTATCGGTGCCGGCTCCGGCTTTTGTGGCCATTGTGGGGCATAATGGCGCGGGTAAGTCTTCTCTGTTCCGGGCCCTGACGGGCAGCATTCCTTACAAGGGCCAGATACTGGTAAAAAATCAGGACCTGAAAAGCTTTTCTAACCCGGCGGCTACCGGCTTGCTGTCTTACCTGCCCCAGAAAAATGCCGTTACTTTTCCTATAAAAGTACAGGATTTGGTAGTAATGGGCCTTTTCCGGAAAAAGCGTTTTTTTGAGCAATATTCAATTCAGGATTATGCCCTAACCGCCCAGATGTTAGAAAATCTGCAAATTGCGCATTTACAAAACCGGGAATTTACCGAGTTATCGGGTGGTGAACAGCAGTTAATCTGGCTGGCGCAACTTATGCTACAGGATGCAGCTCTTTGCCTCTTGGATGAACCCACGCAGCACCTGGATATTTACCATAAAAAGCGGGTGTTTAGCTTATTAAATAACTGGGTGCAGGAAAAAGATAAAACCGTGCTGTGCATTACCCACGATCTTTCTAATTTACACGGGCATAGCGGTTATCTGCTCAACGTTTCCAAACCCCAGCCCGAACTAGAACTGCTTACCGACGAAACCATCCGGGCAAATATTGCTTTCCTGGAAACAAAACCTTATTACTCTTAACTGCCCCAGTTTCCTGTTGTGCCTTTGTCGGTGTTCCCGTGCCGGGTTAAAATAAGTGCTTCAACCTCTTATCTTAGGAAATATATTTTCTGATAAGTGAATGGATAATGTTAATTTAAGCTAAATAAGATAGTAAATACCGCCTTGTTAATCACTCTTTCATTAATTCACTCATTCACTCATTCACTCAATCACTCATTGTACTTATTTACCGGATCATTTCGTGCATGGCCGCTACATTGTTCACTTCAATGGCATCGGGTTGTAACAACAACATGTTGTAGATAGAACTGCGGGCTTTGCCGCCAAATAATACTACTTGTAGTTGGTGTTGCCGCAATTCTTTCATTCTGGCTGCATCTATCAGCTGGCTGCTGGCTACTACCCCGTGTAATTTATGATCCAATACAATTTTCAGCGACTCTTCATAAGGCTTATCCATATCCAGTAAAAAAAAGGCCTGCGGCTCTAATTCCCTAAAAGCCGCAAGTAATTTTTCGTCTTCGGTTACAAACCAGAGTTTATGGGCCGGATATGCGTACTGGCGCAGCACGGGCATTAATGTACGGGCATAATCATGGGGAGGTAAGTTACTGTAGTTGCGTAAATCAAGGTGCAGATCTGGTTTTTCGGGGTAAGCAGCCAGCTTCTTTAATAAGTCTTCCAGTGAAACAACTTTTTCATTGTGAAATAACTCGTAAAAAAAACCGCCGGTATACGGCAGGCCGATTAATTTTACCGCCGGTAAATGTCCTATTAGGCCCTGTCCCGAAGTCATTCCTGCCAGCTTTTCGTCGTGAAACAAAACAGGTACGCCATCCTGGCTCAGTTGCACATCTATTTCCAAGCCCTCAGCGCCATCGTTCATGGCTTTTAGTAAAGAAGCCATGCTGTTGGGCGGCAAAGGATTAAACGGATTAAGCGGCGAAAAAAAAGCACTGCCGGCATGGCCGATGATAGCTGCTTTCTTCTGGTTAGGGGTAAGCGCCGCTACTTTCCTATTTAATAAAAACGAAGACCCGATATAAAATAAAGCTCCGCCAATAGCTAAAGAGAAAAAGATGTACTTTAATATACTTTTGAAAGAAGTAGTTTCGCGCGATTTATAATTCATAAACAAATATATAACCCAATACTACATTATACTCCGGAAAAGAGGCAATATTCGCAATACCAGAATCTATCTTTTTATGTACCCTTACCCGAACGCTACTTCCGGTACTCCTATAAATGCCCAAGCCAGTCCGGTTGGTTCCATCGACCGGCTGCCGCTTTCTTTATCTTTTATTTTGATTTTGGCTTTAGTTATACGCCTGCTGGCCGCTTTTTTTTCCCGGGGTTTTGCTTTCCACGACGACCATTTCGATGTTATTTCCATTGCCCAGGATTGGGTATATGGCATTCCGGCGTGGCTGAACGAGCCCTTGCCGCCGCGCCACAGCATGTTTTACGTGGGCTTGCACTATATTCTTTTTTACATCTGCGACAGCCTGGGTTTTACCAGCCCCGATGGCAAAATGATTTTGGTGCGCTTACTCCACGGCATTTACTCGGTGCTAACGGTATATTTTGGCTACAAAATAACCGCTGTTCTGGCGGGGAAACGTGAAGCCAAAATAGTAGGCCTGATGCTGGCCCTGGTGTGGTTTATGCCCTTTATGAGCGTGCGCAACTTAGTAGAAATGGTTTGTATTCCGCCTTACCTGGCGGCTTTTTACCTGCTTATAAAACCAACGGCTACGCCACGTTATAGCCGTTACTTCTGGGCCGGCGCTTTGTTTGCCCTGGCTTTTGTGTTCCGGTATCATACCTTATTACTGGCCGGCGGGGTGGTTCTGGTGTTGCTTTACAAACGACAATGGCGGGCTTTCTTTCTTTTTAGCCTGGGCTTTTTAGTTTTGGCTACGCTTATCCAGGGCACCATCGATGTTATTTTCTTCGATTATCCGTTTCACTCGGTGGTAACGTATTTCTTTTATAATACCGGCCACGCCAACGATTATTCTTCTGGCCCGGTGTACCGTTTTTTATTAACTGTTCTGGGCTTTTTGGTACCGCCGGTTAGTGTGTTTTTGCTGCTGGGTTATGCCCGCACAGCCCGGCTGACGCCTATGCTGTTTTGGGGAGGTATCCTGTTTTTTGTGGCCCATTCGCTTTTCCCCAATAAACAAGAACGCTTTATACTACCCCTACTGCCGCTCATCATGATCCTGGGCGTTATTGGGTGGCAGCAATTGGTGCAACGGTCCGGATTCTGGAGAAAACACCCGAAATTGCTGAATGGCACCTGGAATTTCTTTTGGGTTTTAAACCTGCTGGTAGCCCTAGCCATGGCTTTTACCTACACCAAAAAAAGCCGGGTAGCTCCCCTGGTTTATTTATCCGAAAAACAAAACCTGAAAGGTATTTTACTGGAGTTCGGCGATCATAGCGCCAAAATGCCCCCGCTTTATTACTTAGGCCGGATGAGTGCCCAGGCCGAAGACTTTCAAGAAGATACTAAAAACAAATGGGGTACCTTTAAACAAGATAGTTCCTTAAGCCGGCATTTTGTGTTGGTATATACCCTGAACGATGAAAAGCCGATCTCAAAACTTACCTCCGAAATAAATTCGGCTTATGCCCCGGATTATGTAGTGATAGTGGGCCAGGACGATCTGGAAAAACGTTTGTTGCGCGTGCGCAGCCTTTACCCACGTTTAAAGCTGGATTATACCATAACGCCCTCGGTTTACGATCAGGTATTGCATTTGCTTAACCCGCGGGTGCATAAAGACGAACACGTACAGATTTACCAGGTTTTGTAAAGCAGATAAAAGAGTGGTTAGCTTTTAAAGATAAATAAATAATTCAAGGTAAAATTCCAGAAAAACACCAGCACAATGGCGCTAAACTTAGATATATAAAAGTTAATTTTCACCTTTTCTGTCAGCAGGTATAAGATAATGTTGTTCAGGGCAAAGCCCGTACCGGCTACCAGTAAAAACTTAGAAAACTGCACCCCAACTCCCGGATCGGTGTTCTGGAAAGTCCAGGCCCGGTTGATGAGGTAATTGACCGAACACGCAACCAGAAAGCCGAGGCTATTGGCTACATATTTATTCCAGCGAAGCTTTTCTTTTACCAGGTACGTTATACCAAAATCGATGACTAAGCCTACGAAACCTGCTACGCCAAATTTTATAAATTTAAGTAATACGGGTAATATATTATCGGGCATCCTGTTTAACAACGTTTATGCTGCATTTTTAATCCGCTGCAAGTTAAAGCAAAAGTATTTCATTCCGGCTACAACCTAGTACCAGAATTTAATATGCCGTAGGCACCTGCACATTTATCACCAATACAAACCGGCATAAAAAAGCCGTTTCTGTTCGAAACGGCTTTTTTATTTATCTCCCTTCTGTTCTTTTACAGACTTCCCATATCAATCACAAAGCGGTATTTCACATCGCTCCGCAGCATTCTTTCGTAAGCCTGGTTTATTTCGCCCATTGGTATTACTTCCACATCCGCCAGAATATTATGCTCGGCGCAATAATCCAGCATTTCCTGAGTTTCGGCAATACCACCAATCATAGAACCTACCAGCCGCTTGCGACGAGCTATTAAACTGAAACTGGCTACGGGTACCGGTTCCGGCGGTGCTCCCACTAAAATCATGGTACCATCGCGTTTTAATAAATTTAAATACAGGTTATAATCGTGCGGTGCCGAAACAGTATCCAGGATAAAATCAAAATAATTTTGATATTCGGCCAGATGGCTGGCATCGCGGGTAACGGCAAACTTGTGGGCTCCCAAGGCGCGGGCATCAGCTTCTTTATTCGGCGAAGTACTTAATACCGTTACCTCGGCGCCCATAGAAGCGCCCAGTTTTACGGCCATGTGGCCCAAACCGCCTAAACCAACCACACCTAATTTATGGCCCTGACCTACTTTCCACTGCCGCAGCGGCGAATAAGTAGTAATACCGGCACACAACAAAGGCGCTACCCGGCTCAGGTCCAGGTTCTCGGCTACTTTTAAGGTATATTTTTGGTCTACTACAATCTGGGACGAGTAACCGCCGTACGTAGGTGTTTTACCGTCCAGTTCGGTGCTGTTGTAGGTGCCCACGTTGTGTACTTCGCAGTATTGCTCCAGGCCTTCCTGGCAGCTGTGGCAAGTGCGACACGAATCTACGAAACAGCCAATGCCAGCCAGGTCGCCCTCTTTAAACTTGGTTACCGCGCTGCCTACCTGGCTAATACGGCCCACGATTTCGTGGCCCGGCACCATCGGGTAAATAGAGCCGCCCCACTCGTTCCGGACCTGGTGTAAATCGGAGTGGCAGACCCCGCAAAATAAAATATCAATTAATACATCGTTTTCGCCGACATCCCGGCGCTCAAAATTAAACGGACCCAAAGGAGTTGTTGCATCCTGGGCCGCATATCCACGCGCTGCTATCATAAGTATGTTTTTTATAGGTTGAGTTTCGTAAAACGCAAGAAAACGGTTTTGGTTAGGCCTTCTGGATGTTTGTACGATTAGCTGGCTGATATGCAGGTAAGTAGGGCCTTCTTTTACTTTTGCATGCTTGCTAAGCTATAGTAATTATAGCTGCTATTTTTTATATTGGGTGGATAATATAATAATGACGAAGAATGAAAGAAACCCACGTTAGCTATCGATATTGGGAGCTTTATGCAGACAAAGAATTAACTGCACAAACTTATCTGAAATTGGAACATTCTAGTGCTGAAAGTTGCGGCTGTGATTACTGCAAAAATTTCATTGAACAGAGAGAGCAGATTTTTCCAGACGAGATAAAAGAACTTTTCTCAAAACTTGGAATAGACTATCAAAAGGAAATAGAAGTAAGTGAGTTTGCTAAACTTGAGAACGGATTACATTATTACAGCGGTTGGTTTCATTTTAAAGGGGACTTCATAGGGAAAGACTGTACCGTCTTACTGCAAAACGGCGGACATACATTTGACCTGACAAAAATTACAGATGATTTCAGTATCGGATTTCGGTACGACAATGCATTAACACCCATTAAGAATAAGAATGGCGTAGTCCAGATTGAATTTGACTGTCATCTTCCTTGGATTCTACCAAATGAACCAGAGTAAAAAAGAAAAGCTGATGTTAGCATTGTGTAAACGTTAGCAGTGGCCGATGGTCTTGCCGGGCGTTTACACGCGGCCATTAGTTCCATGCAGAAAAAAATACTGAGTAAGAGTACAAAATTAGTTTAAAGTATTTCGTCTTTTCTGTTCGGTCATTCTGTTAAGAATCTTCTGTTTTACCTGCAAGTAACCTCAGAATTGCGCATACAACACCCTCATCCCAATAAATAAATAGTTTTGCAATCATTTTAACCCAGATACGTATATTTATTTGCCTGATAACTGGGTTATTATTAAGTGCTGAGTCTTGCCTATTCCGCTTTAAATGGCGCGGCATGCAGGAAAAAGCTAAACAAAAATAATCAGGCTCAAATGTTTGCCGTTTAGTTCCCGGCAAAAGCTTCAGCACTTTTACTTAAACTATTTTTAGAAGATTTTAGCAAACTACATGGAATATAAAGATTATTATAAAATTCTGGAAGTAGATAAAACTGCCTCTAAAGAGGACATAAAGAAGCAGTATAAAAAACTGGCCCGTAAATATCACCCGGATGTAAATCCGGGCAATAAAGAAGCCGAAGAAAAATTTAAAGCCATAAACGAAGCCCAGGAAGTACTCAGCGACGACGAAAAACGTAAAAAATACGATGCGCTGGGTGCCGATTGGAAACGCTACGAACAAACCGGTGGCCAGGGGGGCGGTTTCGACTGGAGCCAATACGGCCAGCCCGGCGGAGGAGATTATCAAACGTATTCCGGCGGCTTTGGCGGCGGCGACTTTTCTGATTTCTTTAGCTCTATCTTCGGTAATATGGGCGGTGGCGGCCGGGGCAGACGGACATCCATGTCGGCTAAAGGCCAAGATTATACCGCTGATTTAGCGTTAAGCCTGGAAGAAGCTTATACCGGTGGTAAAAAAACCATTACCGTCAACGGCAAAAACCTCCGGATAAACATAAAACCGGGCGTAGAAGACGGACAAACCATTCGGCTGAAAGGAAACGGCGGGCCCGGCATGCAGAGCGGCGAAAACGGCGATCTTTACCTTACTTTCCGCATTTCGCCCGATCCGCGCTTTACCCGCCAAGGCCACGATTTACAGGTAGAAGTACCGGTGCCGGATTACCTGGCAGCCTTGGGCGGCGAAACCATGGTAAATACTTTAGATGGGCAGTTAAAAATAAAGCTAAAACCCGGCACCCAGAACAACACCCGGCTACGATTAAAAGGCAAAGGTTTTCCGGTTTACAACCAGGAAGGCCGCTTTGGCGATTTGTACGTGAAAGTAAACCTGCAATTACCCGAAAACCTAACCGACCAGGAAAAAGAATTATTCCGGCAACTAGCCCAACTGCGCGGCGAATCTTTGTAAATCGTTTTTAAACCGCCGTTAAATAAGAGCAGAATAAAACTTGCTGATTGAGGATTTAGCATGAGTGATTAAGGCAGAAAACAATGAAGTACATAGCAATAGAAGAATTTTGCCGGCACCACGGTATTGAAGTTACGGTAATCAGAGAATTTGCTGATTTTGGCCTGATGCAATTAACGGTGGAAGAAAATCGGGAATTTGTATCGGATGCGGATGTAAAACGTTTGGAGCGTATGCTTCGCCTTTTCCAGGATTTGGGCGTAAACAAAGAAGGCGTTGAAATTATATTAAACATGCGCAACGAGCTGAAACGCCTCCGCCGCGAAAGCGAAAACCTGCGTTACCGCTTATCCAGGCTGGAGGCAGAAAACCAATTTCACCTGATAAATTCGCCCTTCGCCACCAGCATTATCATCGATTATCCCGATAATACCGATTAGCCGATAAGTAAAAAGGAAAACCCATTAAAGCAAATACGCTTGCCTGGCTTACTTTGTATAGCTTTTAAACTTACAATTATTTGCTATCCCGAACCGAAATAACCGGCTGGTCTTTAGAGGCGTAATCTTTTAAATACTCGTAACGTGGCATGAGTTTACCTTTTTTAACAATGGTAGCACGGTCTATAATGCCTTTAACATCGTCGCTTAATAAATAAGGAAAAACTTCATCAATTAATTGCCGCCCAAAATCGCGGGAAGCGGTACGGGGCAGTTCGCAGGGCAGGTTATCTACGGCCATTACGGCAATGTTTTCATTGCGGCTAAAGGCCGGCTCCAGGTTTTCGGTAAGCGGGTTATAATCATAAACCGGATCGGCAATGGAAGAAGCTTTTTTGGTACTCGGTACGGAGCCGTCCATGTCGCAGGTTATATCGGCAATGGTGTTTATTTTAAAAGTTGGATTGCGCATCTCGGCTGGGGTAAATAAACGCGGCGCGGCCGGGTTCCAGTAAGCCGCGGCAATTAGCAAATCGGTTACGGCGCTAAACTTGGCAAACGTAGACACGTATTCCTGCGCATTTTGGTAAAAATCGAGCGTATTCCAAACTTTACCGTCGCGGCGGGCATTATAATCCGAAGAACGCAATTGTACAAATACCGGTTCGGTAAATTTCTTGTATAAATAATCGAACACGCTTACTTTTCGTATTCCCACTTGCGTGAGCAGCTCTATGGCGCCGTTGCTTACTCTGCCCCCACCGGTAACAGCAATTTTAATGGGCGGCAAGGCTTTTACTTTAAAAAACTCTTCTTCCATATCGGCTCTATCCAGGCACTGCCAGGCCGGTTTTAAATCAAAAAGCTGCCATTTTTTACCGTAGGCCAGCAATCCGTTGTAAGCTCCTACTAAGCCGGCATAAAAGCCAAAGGCTACCAGGCGCTCACCTTTCTCATTTGTCAGGAGTTCGTAATCAATCAGGGTAATGTTTTTCTTTAAGATTTCCTGTAGCAACCGGCAGTTATGGGGCTGTTTTTTAATGGTATGGGAAAAGAAAAGGTAGGTTTTATCCGGAATTAAGGCATCTATGGGTACTTCTTTCACGCCCATTAAAATATCGCAACTGCTCAGGTCTTCCTGCACCGGAAAACCTAAATCGCGGTATTCCTGGTCGGCGTAGCTGCGCAGCGGGCTAGGCTGGATTACAATTTCTGCGTTCGGGAAAGCCGCTATGGTTTCTTCGCATTTTAATGGCGTTAAGGGCACCCGCTTGTCCGGCGGCACCCTACCCTCCCGAATAATGCCAATTTTAACTTTTCTCATTTCCCTTTTCTGTTCTTAGGCGCCCATAAGAAGATATATCTCCTCAAATTATAAATTCTATCCCTATTTTCTAAATTATTCAGTTTACTTTTGTGTTATACAATCTGCTATACATTCCTCTTTTCAAATAAAATATTACATAAGCTTCCTATATGCTATTCAAAAACAAGCCTGCTGATATTTTTAAGGAGCGCCACAATGGCCCGGTAAAAATTCAGATGCAGGAAATGCTGCATGCTATTGGCGTTGATTCCCTGGACAGATTAATTGACGAGACGGTGCCGGCGGCCATTCGCCTGAAAAAACCTTTGAATATTCCGGGCGCCCTGACGGAACGTGACTTTCTGAAAAGCTTCCGGAAAATTGCGCAGCAAAATAAAGTATTCCGCTCTTATATTGGCTTAGGTTACCACGATACCATTTTACCGCCGGTAATTCAGCGCAACATTCTGGAAAACCCGGGCTGGTACACGGCTTACACCCCTTATCAGGCCGAAATTGCCCAAGGCCGTCTGGAAGCCCTGATTAATTACCAGACCATGATAATGGACCTGACCGGCCTGGAAATAGCCAACGCTTCTTTACTGGACGAAGGCACTGCCGCCGCCGAAGCTATGGCCATGTTTTATAGCCAGCGCACCGGTTCGCGTAAAAATGCGGCTCGTTTCTTTGTTTCGGAGCAGGTATTACCCCAAACCTTAGACGTATTAAAAAGCCGGACCACGCCGCTGGGCATTGAATTAATCGTAAGCGATCATCGGGAATTTAATTTAGCCGACGAAACAGTATTTGGCGCCTTGTTACAGTATCCGGCTGCCGACGGCGAAATATTTGATTATACCGATTTCATTCAGCAAGCTCATGCGCAAAATATATTAGTGGCCGTAGCTGCCGATTTATTAAGCCTGACTTTATTAACGCCTCCCGGCGAAATGGGGGCCGATGTAGCCGTGGGTTCGAGCCAGCGATTTGGCATACCGATGGGCTATGGCGGGCCGCACGCCGGCTATTTTGCTACCAAAGATGCTTATAAGCGTAATATTCCGGGCCGGATTATCGGGCAATCGGTAGATGCGCACGGCAATAAAGCTTACCGCATGGCGCTGCAAACCCGCGAACAGCACATCCGCCGCGAAAAAGCAACTTCTAATATCTGTACCGCGCAGGTTTTATTATCGGTTATGGCCGGTATGTACGCCGTTTACCACGGTCCGCGCCGCCTCAAATATATTGCTTTAAATGTACACCAACTGGCCCAGCTCTTAAATAAAGCCGTACAGGAATTAGGTCTGGAACAGGTAAATAGCCATTATTTCGATACGTTAAAAATCCGGGTAGAAAGTATTGAGCTTAAAAATGCCATTCGGCAGGAAGCCGAAGCGGCCCAGATTAACCTGCGTTATTTTGATGATAACTTTATTGGCGTATCCTTAAACGAGAACACCGATTTAGCCGATTTGCAGGATTTGATTGCCGTGTTCGCGAAAGTAATGAACCGGGAAACAACGGTGGCGCAGGTAGCCGAAATGCCGCACGAAACCGATATTACCTGGCCTGAAGCTTTAATCCGGCAAAGCACTTATTTACAGCACGACATTTTCAACCGGCATCACTCCGAAAGTGAAATTCTGCGGTACATGAAGTACCTGGAAAACAAAGACTTTTCTTTAACGCACGGCATGATTCCGCTGGGTTCCTGCACCATGAAGCTCAACTCCACGGCCGAAATGATGCCCGTTACCTGGCCCGAAATTGGCAATTTGCATCCTTTTGCCCCGCTGAATCAGGCGCAGGGCTACCAACGCATCTTCTCGGACCTGCAAAACTGGCTGTGCGAGGTTACCGGGTTTGCCGGCATATCTTTACAACCAAATTCGGGTGCCCAAGGCGAATATGCCGGTTTAATGGTTATCCGGGCTTACCACGAAGCGCGCGGCAATGCGCACCGTCGGGTAGCGCTTATTCCTACTTCGGCGCACGGCACCAATCCCGCCAGCGCCGCTATGGCCGGCATGAAAATAGTACTGGTAAAATGCGATGACAAAGGTAATATTGATGTAACCGATCTGCGTGCCAAAGCCGAACAAAACAAAGAAGAGTTGTCGTGTTTAATGGTAACGTATCCGTCTACCCACGGCGTTTACGAAGAAAGCATTATCCAAATCTGCCAGATTATTCACGAGAACGGTGGCCGCGTGTATATGGACGGCGCCAATATGAACGCCCAGGTAGGCTTAACCAGTCCAGCTAATATTGGGGCCGATGTGTGCCACTTGAACCTGCACAAAACTTTCTGTATTCCGCACGGCGGCGGCGGTCCGGGTGTTGGCCCGATTGGCGTAGTAGCCGACTTGGTACCTTTTTTACCGGGACACGCGGTGGTACCAACCGGCGGCGATAAAGCTATTTCGGCGGTATCGGCAGCTCCCTGGGGCAGTGCCAGCATTTTGCCTATTTCTTACGCTTATATTGCCATGATGGACGGCGAAGGCTTAACGGAGGCTACCAAAATAGCTATCCTGAACGCCAATTACATTAAAGCGCGCCTGCAATCACATTATCCGGTATTGTATACCGGCACCAACGGCCATTGCGCCCACGAAATGATCCTGGATTGCCGTTCGTTCAAAAAAGCGGGCATAGAAGTAGAAGATATTGCCAAGCGTTTAATGGACTACGGTTTTCATGCGCCTACCGTATCGTTCCCGGTGCCGGGCACGTTAATGGTGGAACCTACCGAAAGCGAACCGAAAGAAGAATTGGACCGGTTCTGTGAAGCCATGATTTTAATCCGGGAAGAAATCCGGGAAATAGAAGAAGGCCGCGCCGACCAGAAAAATAACGTTCTGAAAAATGCACCGCATACGGCCCAGGTAGCCTTAGCCGAAAACTGGGATAAACCTTATAGTCGCGAAAAGGCCGTTTATCCGTACGCACCGGCCCGGCAGGCCAAATTCTGGCCAACGGTAAGCCGCGTAGATAACGCTTACGGCGACCGCAACCTGATTTGCAGCTGTACCCCGCTGGAAGCTTACGCCGAACCGGAAACTGCGGCTGCGGGTACCGGCATCGAGTAGCATTTTTTTTATACTTAATACAGAAGCTCCTGTTGGTTTTCTACCGGTAGGAGCTTCTTTCTTTTATCTTATATTTTCTTTTTCATCTGTTCACTTTTACATCTTTATAACGTAAAAAAACATATTATTCCGAATCGCAAAATTTAGATCTTAACCAGACAAAAATGGCCTAAAAATTGCTAATAAAATAGTATAATATATATAAAGATTAAAACAGAAATGAAGAAGCTATTATATTTTATATTACCCGCTATGGTGCTGTTTAGCGCTTGTAGCCCTGGTATAAACGTTAGTACCGATTACGACATTGCTACCAATTTCCGGCAGTTTAAAACGTACGGCTGGTACCAGGAAAAAAATAAACCTAAAACTGATACTGCCGGTTACGATACTTTCTTCGATAAACGGATGAAGAGAGCCATCGAGACCCAATTAAAAACCCAGGGCCTTACTTATTCTGATTCTAATCCGGATGTATTAATTAACTACCGCGCCGGATTCTCTAACGAGCAACGGGTAGCTAGCAATTATCCTTTTCGTTACGGTTGGGGTTATGGTTATCCTTTCGGCGGTTCTTCGGTGCAACAATACAAAGAAGGTACCATTACCATCGATTTAGTAGATCCGAACCGGAATGAGCTTTTATGGAGGGGAGTTGGCGAAATGGAAGTAGATAATCGCAACATCAGCGAAGAAAAAGTGCATGCGGCCGTTACCAACATCTTGCGCGAATATCCGCCCAGAGGCGATCGGTAATACAAATACATAAAAAACAAAAAAGGCTTTACCTGCGAGGTAAAGCCTTTTTTGTTTTATGGTGGATAGATAAAGAAATAAGCTATTTTTTACTACCAATCAATCTCTAAACCTATAAAAACCGATCTGTATTGCTACAGGCTGATTTTTTAGGTTTTATTTTAAGATTTGATTTTTAATTCGGTGCGGCGGTTACGCTGGTGTTCTTCTTCGGAGCAGGATACGCCATCATAACAATCATTTACCAGGCGGGTCTCCCCGTAGCCTTTGGCCGTTAAGCGCTTCGGATTAATTCCTTTCGAAATCAGGTAATTAACGGTAGCCCGAGCCCGGTTTTCCGACAGTTTTTGGTTATAACCTTCGGCTTCGCGGCTGTCGCAATGCGATCCCATCTCAATATTTAACCGCGGATTGTCTTTTAATAACTGCACTACTTTGTCCAGCTCCAAGGCGGCATCCGGCCGGATTTCGTATTTATCCAGGTCGAAATAAATATTATCGAGTGCAACGATATTATCCCGCTTATTGCGGGTAAAAGTAAGCGTTACCCGAACCGTATCGGATTTCGAAGTAGTATCAACCGGCACCACCGCCGACTGGGTTAAATAAAACTCTTTGGTTCCTAATATACCGTAAACGAAGCCTTTTTTTACTTCGAAATTATGCCGGCCTTTGGCATTGGACAAAGCAATTACCGAATCGGCCGGGTTTTGGGGTTTTAACCGGAGGCGTACGCCCGGTAAGGGCGTCAGGGTGGTACGGCCTTTGGCATTGCGGCGGCTCTCCAGGGTAGTTACGACCAGGATAGCGGGTTTCTTGATTAACCGGAAAGTGTAAATATCGGCCGTACCATTCTGGCTGCCGCGGTTAGATGAGAAAAAACCTTCTTCGCCGGTAGCGTCCATCATCATACCATAATCGTCTTTCGCCGAATTTAAAGGCGCATACATATTCCGCACTTCTTTCCAGTCGGCCCGCGCACCTTTAGCCGAAAATATATCTAAACCACCAAAACCAGGATGCTGATCGGAGGCAAAGTATAGCGTACCATCAGGGCCAAAAGCGGGAAATTCTTCTTTACCGGACGTATTAATTACCGTTCCTGCATTAACTGGTCGGCCCCAGGAGCCATCGGCTTGCTTTTCCGAAAAATAAATATCGGTTTCGCCTTGGCCTCCCGGCATATCGGAAGCAAAATAAAGCAGGTTACCGTCCGGCGACAAAGCCGGGTGCCCCACCGAATAATCGGTTACTTTGTTATAAGCAAAAGGTTTTACATTTACCCACTCGTTGCCCTGGCGCTCTACCGAAAATATTTCGAGCCGGTTTACATAATCGCTGGCCAGTGGTTTTACTACCCAGTTGGTAGGATCGTTGTTAATGTTGGGATCTTTTACCCGGACTAAGTTGGTGCGGGTGAAAAATAAAGTTTTGTTATTGCTGGTAGCAGTAGCCGGCCCATTGTGGTACTCGGCATTTACGGCAGTGGTGATAAGCGTAGGTTTGCTCCAGGTATTGTTACCAGCCTTGGTACTGGTATATAATTTTAAGTAAGGGCGTCCGGTCCAGCCGTATATCTTTTCATTTTTATCGCCGGTGCTGCGGTCGGAGGCAAACACCAAACCATTATCCAGGAAAGCCGGGCCAAAATCTGCGTTACCGGAGTTTAATCCTTCCGCCAGGTTTACCACCGCTGAGGGCGGACGCTTCTGCCAGAGAATAGCTTTATCTACGGCCGCTATCATTTTATTTGCTTTTGCCATTTGGGCGGGCACCCGGCCACCATAACTTACGTACTGATTCCGCGCTTCGGCATATTTTCCGTTTGTCCGCAGCATTTTGGCGTAGTAAAATATATTCTCCGGGTTGGCTTTGGGAAATTGCAATACTTTCGCGTACCATTCTTCGGCACGCGCCGTGTTATCGGTCAGACGATAGGCATGTGCCATGCGTTCGGCCATTTCCAGGGCCGGCTCTTTCTTAGGAGCAACTTTCTCGTACTGCGCTAATGCCAGCGCGTATTCGAAGCTATCGTAAAACCGGTTAGCCTTTCTTAGTTCTGACTGCGCACTGGCCGGAGTTGACCCGAAAGCAACTAGCAGAGATAATAAAAGGATAAGAGTAAACTTATAATTCATAATGCAGGAAAATGATGGATTAAAAATATTGGGGGGTTAACATTTTGGTAGGCCGTTTTTTCAGGAACATATACCCCAGCGATATTTCGTGCGTATTCTGACCTTGCATATCATTCATCATAACATCGTAAGCATAACCAATCCGCAAACGGGGCGTGGGGTAAATTTCGGTAATAAACGCCACCGCATCGCGGAACTCCAGATAATCAGAAGCATCCAGCACTGGTTTTTTAAATAAATTAGCCGCCGTCCGGTAAGAAGCTCCTACCCAAATGGTATTGTTCCACAACAAAAATGCATTTAAGTCTACATTGGTGGGGCCGTTAAAATCTTCTTTTAGCAGGAAATTAGGCTTCAACTTAAAGCTTTCGCTCAAATCGAACACGTACCCGGCGGTTAGGTAATAATGGCGTTCCGGCTCAATGACACGGGAATCGCGGAAGTAAATCAGATTTTCTACCGACAAACCGGCGTAAAAACGTTCGGTGTGATAATACATGCCCACCCGTAAATCCGGCTTTACCACAAATTCATCGTTACCCTGCGGAATAGAAGGATCATCCTCATCAATAATCCGAACCTGGTCGCTGTGGATATAATGCCGGTAAGCCCCAATAGCCATACCCAGGCTCAACACCCCGGTTTCGCTTACTGGCAGTTTTACGGCGGCATTACCAAATACCGAATATTTACCAGTATAACTTATCCGGTCGTGCACCATAAACATGCCCAGGCCAATCCGGTCGTTTTTGGTAGCGCCGTCTACGCTCAGGGTTTGGGTACTGATGCCGTCTTCGCCGTAACCCGTCCACTGCATGCGGTGCAGGGCATTTATATTAATTACTTTTTTGCTCCCGGTATAAGCCGGGTTAATAATCATCCCATTAAATATATATTGGGAATACTGCGGATTCTGTTGCGCCTGCAACGAAAACGAAAGCAGAAATGCCGCGATGCCTAACAGCTTTTTCATCTTACTACTCTTTATTTAATCTCTGATGTTAGAAAAAGAATTATTTTACCGGTACACTGTAATCGAGCCCTTATAAACTTTATCGCCGGCACATTCTTTTATCCGGAAAACATAGAAGTAAGTACCTTGCTCTAATCCCTGGGCACTCCATTCGCCGCTATAATTTTTTTTGCGGTATACTTCGTTCCCCCAGCGGTTATACAACACGACTTCGTTATCGGGGAAGTTCTGAATATTCGTTACTTTCCAGGTATCGTTCTTCCCATCTCCGTTCGGACTAATGGCATTCGGGAAATATAAATTGGTATCGTCTTTTGTTACATCAATGTTATAAACCGTGGCATTACTACTGCAACCGCCTTGGTCGGCGGTAACGGATACAGTTCCGCTGGTAACATTATTGTTGCTTGGTTTAACGCTGATGCGGCTACTTCCCTGCCCCGACACAATTTCAAAACCGGCGCTTACCGTCCAGGTATAATGCACACCATTGATAGCGGTTATGGTATATACCAAGCCGGTGCAAGGCGAGCTCTCATCTGTAACGGCACTGGGCTGGTCCGGAGTAGGCAGCGGTGCGGGCGCCGCCACGCTATTGGCTCCGCTACTGCCGCAGGCATTGGTTGCTTTAACGCTGACTTCGCCGCCGGTTCTGCCTACTGCCACGGTTATGCTATTGGTGCCCGCACCCGAAGTAATGCTCCAGCCAGCCGGCAAGGTCCAGGTGTAGGAAGTGGCATTGGTAACCTCCGCTATGCTGTACGTTACCGTGCTACCGGCACAAAGTAAAGTATTGGTATTGGTTAAAGTAATCGGGCCGGGTAATGCCGGTATGGTATTAGCTGAGATAGTTAGAGAGATGGCCGGGCCATTGCCGCAGGCATTGGTAGCAAAAACCGAAATACTCCCCCCCGTAGATCCGGGTATTATAGAAATAGTCGGATCGCCGGAACCGGCAGGCACCACAATGGTGCGGCTGCCATTGCTATTCGACCAGCCTTCGGGCAAGGTAAAGGTATAGGAAGTAGCCCCGCTTATAGCTGATATAGAGAAAGCAACCGGTGCCTGGCCAGCACCATAACATACACTAGCCGGGCCGGCAATAGGTTGGGGTGCCGATGGCAGCACGCAAATTTCTTCCTCATCCTCGTTATTACCCTCATTACCACCGTTTTCCGGATCCTGGTTATCCGGCACGCCGTCGCCGTCATCATCCGGGTCAGTTACATCCGGATTACCATCATTATCATCGTCGGGGTCCGTACTATCGGGATTGCCGTCGTTGTCAGTATCATTGCCGCCGGGGTTATTACCGTCCGGGTCCGGATCTAACTGATCGCCCGATACTACTGCCCGGTTCAGAATATTGCCGGTGGTATTTATCCGGGCAACAATATATAAGGTAGCAATACCGCCATTTGCCAAATCTCCGATCTGGTAAGTATAAGTCCTGGTCGATTCGTTGTAAGAACCTGAACCCTGGCTGGTAGTAGCCCGAACATAAGTAAGCGTGGCCGGCAAAATATCGAGCAGCTTAACTCCGGTTGCGGCATCCGGGCCAAAGTTGCGCACTACTAACCGGTAAGTAAGTTCCTGATTCAAGGCGTAAGGCCCGGGTGTTACAATAACTTTGGTAACGCCTAAATTGGTTAAAGGCACCGCGGTAGATGGGGTGGTAACCGTAGAGCTGTTATTGCCGGGCACCTGATCTTTCTGATTATCTTGGGTATTACTAATAGTAGCGGTATTGATAATATTACCGGCGGCATAAATTTCTGCCGTAACCGTCATTACTTGCGAGGGCCCCGGACTTAAGGTACCAATACTCCAGATAATTTCGCCGGTGGTTTTATTATAGGTATAAGTTCCACCAGTTACCCGTATCTGCGGATTTCTTAAAAAAGCAAGCGGCAAAACATCCGCAACAAACACCCCGGTAGCATTATCCGGCCCACTGTTACGGGCAGTTATGGCGTAAGTAATAGTAGTACCCACGTTGTGCGGTCCCAGCGAAGTTACGGTTTTTACTACCGCCAAATCGGTGGAAATAGCGGGCACCTCTATCGGGGCCTGATCGGTGTTGTTACCGGTATTCGGATCGGGTTCATTGGCAATTATAGTTGCGGTATTCGGGATGGTACCGGCAGCTATAATTTTAGCCCGCAGGGTAATTACTACCGACTGCCGGCCTTCCAGCACGTTTATCCGGAAAACACCATTCAACGCATCGTGCACAATACTATTATCGGCCGTGGCATTGCCGTTCGCATCTACGCGGGTAGCCGTAAAATCAACCAACTGCAGCTTACTGTTTAGTTGCTCATTCACCCGCACGTTGGTAGCACTTTCGGAGCTGTTGTTACGCACCGTAATGGTATAGGTAACCGTGCCGCCAATAATATAGGGGCCGGCACTTACAGTTTTAGATACGCCGACATCGGCCACCACAATAGAAGGCAGGAAAATAAGATTCCGGTTTAAAGTAATAACACTACTGGCAGATACGCCTAATAACCTGCCTACCAAAGAGGTGCCTTCGTCTAAAGTAATATTGCCTTGCGCCAGGATGTTGCCCTGCAATACCGATTGGGTACCAGAATTACCACTACCGGCCGGTCCGGTTATAACGTTTTTACTAACCTGAAAAAAGACATTTCCCGGCAAAGCCTGCCCCTGAATACCAATTACCGATCCGGGCTCAATAATAAAATTACCGCCAACTTTAAAAATAAAAACGGCATTGGGATTACCACCCCCATCCAGTACCAGGCGGCCCGACAAAGTAACATTATCATCAAACTCATACACGCCGGGCCCCAGCACCATGCCGTTCGTAGCTGCTTCCTTCGTTGCATCATCGTCGGTATCGCGGGCAAAGCCATTACCCAGCCGCGGATTTACGGAGCGATTTTGCGTGGCATTTTGCGCACTTAAGAAGTTGTAAATCCCCTGGGCACTTACCATAGCGGCCTGTGCGGCTGCGTTGTTGCTATTAATACCATACGAAGCTTCACCAGCTCCCGCCATTTGCGGCGCAAAACCGGAAACAGAACCCGGCGCCGATCCAACTTTGGCATACACAAAAGTTCTTCCGGAATTTACAACGCTTCCTCCCACAACCGAAAATTGTTCTGCATCCAGCAAAGAAGGCGCTGTAACCTGGGCAAAACCGGCAGATAAAAGAAGGAGAAAAAAGAGAAATAAAAGTAAACGTTTCTTCATATATACACGCTGAAGTTAGTACAATATGGTTTTATTAATAAATAAAATAAAAAGCCATCAACCGAAATTTATATAATCTTGCCAAGGCTAAATTTCTTACCAGCTTATTTTTTGCACCTGCAAACAACCGATAAAAGCACCTAAAAAAGTATTCGGGATGAGCTACATATTATATTATTACTATATTTAAACATTAAATCACGTAAGGTTTACTCGGAAGAAAATTAGCTTTAGATTTTAAAAACATGGAAATTTATTTAATCTGATAACGAAATAGCGCTTAAATATAAGAATTAAATTATAGCTATGTTAAAGGTATTGGCAAAACTTTTTTCATTTTTAAAGTACTAAGCAACAATCTATAACTAGTCCGCAATAAAATTAATATTTTATAAATAAAGCAAGTTGATTACAAAGATAAAAAGCATTATTTTATATAAATAATTATATTTATTATTAAATAGAGTATAAAATATAAAATCAAGTATATTTTTGATTGCTACTAATAACTTTCAAACCTTGAGTAGGTATTCTGAAAAAGTAAATCTGCATTTTCTGAGCAACGCACGCACTTCCGAAAAAAGGTTAGTATTTCCGGGCTGAAAATTAGGCTAACGTACCTGTATAAAGACCTGTGCGTAATTTTAAAGCAGAACTAACACTCAAGCCCGGGCAAAAATTACAGGCTTGGTTACATCATTAATTGTTCACCCAAGATTAAGCAACTGGCTCGCAGCCGCACACCAGGATAATAAATGTCTGAATTTTCTATGTTTATTTTTTAGCATGGCCTAATAATAAAGAAATGCAAAAAAAAGCCGCGGCATAAATGCCGCGGCTTTTTTAAAAGAAAACTTCTGCTTATAACTTACACATGCACGTGGCGTTCGGCGTGGTAAGACGAGCGTACCAACGGCCCCGATTCAACGTATTTTAAGCCCCGGTTTAAACCTTCTTCCCGGTAATGCGCAAATAAATCCGGGTGAATAAATTCGGCTACTTCCAGGTGGCGTTTTGTAGGTTGCAAATACTGGCCTAAGGTTAATATATCCAAGCCGTTCGCCGCCAGATCGTCCATGGCTTTGTATACTTCTTCTTTGGTTTCGCCTAAGCCCAGCATAATACCAGATTTGGTACGTTTGCCGTATTCCTTGGTGCGCTTTATTTGCTCCAGGCTACGTTCGTATTTGGCCTGCGGCCGTACCATGCGGTACAAACTACCCACGGTTTCCATATTATGGCTCACCACTTCCTGCCCCGGCGAAATCATTACTTCCAAAGCTTCCCAGTTCCCTTTCACATCCGGAATTAAAGTTTCGATGGTAGTTGTGGGCGATAGCGTTTTAACTTGTATTACGGTTTCGTGCCAGATGCTGGCGCCCCGGTCTTTCAGCTCATCGCGGTTTACGGAGGTAATAACGGCGTGTTTTACACCCATCAGCTTTATGGCTTCAGCTACGCGGTAAGGCTCCTCTACATCGTACTCGTTGGGCCGGCCGGTAGCAACCGCACAAAAAGAACAACTGCGGGTGCAAATATTGCCTAATATCATAAAGGTAGCCGTACCAGCTCCCCAACACTCGCCCATATTAGGGCAATTACCACTTTCGCAAATGGTATGTAATTTATATTCACTTACCAGGTTACGTACCCGGGCATATTCTTTTCCTACCGGCAGCTTCACGCGGAGCCAGTCTGGTTTGCGAGGTTTTGCGGGTAATATTTCGGCCGGTTGTATCACCGGCAACATCACGATCTCATCCATAGTGCAAAGATAAGCATATTCCGCTTAGAAAAATTAAATAAAGATTTATTGCGGGGCAGAACAAGAGTAGGAGCATTTATTGGTTTGGCAGGTACATTACCTACCAGATAAACAAACAGCAAGCAAAAGGGTTTATTTACGGCGGCCGTAGTACAGCGTTAAATAAGCCGAAGTAAACACGGCGGTATTATGTGCCCGAGGAATTAAAACTATTTTTTTTGGATACGCCTCCAGCAAAAAACCTACTTCTATTCCGGTTACATCTTCGCGGTAGCGACCATACTCAAAGCTAAGCCCCGATTTAATATGGAGACCGGGATTAATCCGGGTTTCGGCAATGCCCGTTAAGAAATTAGCGCTACCCCTTATATATTCGTAGTTTTCGTGTTTCACCGGATCAAACCGTTCGGTCCGGTAATCCATATCGCGCGGGCTATTGGAAGGGCTGTAGTCATAAATAATATAATATGGCACCAACAAACCAATAGAAGGCCCCCCGGCCAAAATACCGTTTACCTGCACGCCAGATTCCGGCGCTTTGCGAAAAAACACGTATTCGCGGCCATACTCGGGCCGCAGCACATAAAAATAGTTGCTTTTACCGGCAATAAACCGGCTACCGGTTTGCAAACTATAATAAGGGTTTTCTTTAGGATGCTTTACTTCTGCTACTTCCAAGGCATAAAACTGCGACCAGTTATGGCTGAGGTAACGCGATGATTTTACCATACCCCCGCCAATTATCCCGGCATTGGTATTAAAGTTTATGCCATAACTGATTTCGCGGTTATAAGCATCGCTTTCTGGTTGTTGCTGCGCCCAGGCTGTTGAACAAACCAAAAAGAAAAAAAATATGAGTTTAAATTTGCCCACGGATAATGGATTAACTTTTCCTTAAAACAATTAACTTTACGCGCCACTTAATAGTTAGTTCCTTCAAAATGAGCACGATTACTTCTATTTACTCCGGTCAACTCCGCACCCAGGCCACCCATCTGGCATCCAACAACAGCATCGTTACCGATGCACCACTAGATAACAATGGCCGGGGAGAAGCCTTCTCTCCTACCGATCTGGTGTGCGCGGCGCTGGGTTCCTGCATGATGACCATTATGGGCATTGTAGCCCAGCGGCACGGACTTCAGCTGGAAGATACCCGCATCGACATTACCAAAATAATGGCAGCTGACCCGCGCCGGATTGCCGAAATTATCCTGCACTTCACTTTCCCGGCTAATAATTTCTCCGAAAAAGAACGTGCCCTGCTCGAAAATGCCGCCCGTACCTGCCCGGTTGCTTTAAGCCTGCACCCGGATGTAAAACAAACCGTAACTTTTCAGTATACTTAGAAGCCCTTAATAAACGAGCAGCAGTACCAGATTCGTATAATCCTAAATTAATATCCGGGAAAACGGTAATTAAGCTATCTGCTTTTTTACTTCGTCCAGCCGGATACCCAAATGAGACGCATCGTACAAACACTTGCCGTTGCGGATAAGTAAAAGTTGCGGCGATTCGTGTTCAATGCCAAACGTAGTGGCTACCTGGTTAGAAACCGGCCGGTACGAAAGCAGATCGAGGTAATAAGGCGTTACATTTTCCAGGGTGGCATCGTCCCACTGCCTTTCTAAACGGCCTTTGGCGGTAGCACTAATGGTGCACGAGGTACTGTGCTTAAATATTATAACCGGTTTTTGTTTCGACTCTTCAATAATCTCTTGTATTTGTTCGGGCCGGGTAAGCGTACTCCAATTAATCATATTATATAGTTGTTATTTTTTTACTTTTCTTTTGTTTGGGTTGCAGCTTTTTCTTACTCATTTTTTTAAGCTTTTCCCGGTCAAGTTCGTTTATTTCTTTATCCGAAACATAATCTACCGGCGTTTTGGATATCTGCACTTTCTTCCGGCCGACAATACCTTTTTTATAAGTATAATGGGCCGTATTCAGGTGGGAGTCTTTATAATCGGCTTCAACCTGCGCCGCATCGCGTTTACTTTTCCTGGTTTCTGCTTTTATAGCCGCCCTTGACTTATAAGTAATTTGAGCCCAGGCCGACGGACAGGCAAAAACAGTAAAAATAAAGCTAAGCATTACGCCTGCTGCTATTTTTCGGCCGATTGTGGTAAATAATACCATAACACCCCCATTGCTAAGTTAAAATTATCTTTTATACTTTTTTCTTTTTGGTTTGTTTCTCAAATACTTATAATTTTTTTTTTTGAGGAGGCCATTTTTTTTAAATTCTACATTTTGCCCCAGCGGTGCTTCTTTACCGTCTGCGCCGCCACTTTTTCTAAAGGCAAAAAGTTTTTTCTTGGTACCAATATCGGGGCACGGAATCCGGCCGTCGCGGCAACCGGTAAAAATCAACAGTATAAAAAATAAGCCGGGAATTAGAAATCTGAACAGCGCCAAAATAAAGTTTTATTTAGATAAATATAGTAAATACAAAAGGAATATCCAAGCTTTTATGCATCCTTGGTTTTACGCCTACTTGCAAGCAAATTTTTAATAAGCGCGTAATTTTTCTATTTTTTCTTTGAGCCTTTGCACGGGCAAAAACGCCTGTTCTAAAGGCGGCGAAAAAGGCACGGCCATATCTAAACTGGCTACCCGCATTACCGGGCCATCCAGGTACTGAAAACAGTTTTCCGAAATCCAGGCACTTATTTCGGCGCCAATACCGCCGGTTAAGGTATCTTCGTGCAAGATTAAAACGCGCCCGGTATTTTTAACGGTTTGGGCTACGGCTTCTTTATCCCAGGGCAACAACGAACGCAAATCCAGGATATCGGCACTAATGTCGGGCATGGTTTGGAGTAGTTGCTTGGCCCAGTGCACGCCCATGCCGTACGTAATAACCGAAAGGTCGGTGCCTTCGCTTACCAGCTTGGCTTTACCAATCTCCACGGTATAATAATCATCCGGAATTTGGCTGGCAACGGAGCGGTATAATACTTTGTGCTCGAAATATAGTACCGGATTGGGATCTTCGATAGCTGCGTTTAACAGGCCTTTGGCATCGTACGGACTGGAAGGGTAAACAATCTTTAATCCGGGCGTATGAAAAAACCAGGCTTCGTTGGATTGAGAATGAAATGGTCCGGCTGCTGTTCCGGCTCCGGTGGGCATGCGTATTACCACATCGGCGTGCTGGCCCCAGCGGTAGTGCGATTTAGCTAAATTATTGACAATCTGATTAAAAGCACAAGTTACAAAATCGGCAAACTGCATTTCGATAACGGATTTTTTACCTTTAATAGATAATCCCAGGCCTGCTCCCACTATCGCGGATTCGCACAAAGGCGTATTGCGCACCCGTTCTTTGCCGAAAGCCGCCACAAAACCTTCGGTTACTTTAAATACCCCGCCGTACTCCGCTATGTCTTGCCCCATTAATACCAAATCCGGATATTTTTCCATGCTTTGGCGCAAGGCGTCGGAAACAGCATCTACAAAACGTTTTTCGGAAGTGGCAGGTGTAGCCGAATTTATTACCTCCGGCGAAAAAGGTTTGTACATATCCGCCAGTTCCACAGCAACGTTGGCTTCCGGCATGGGTACGGCAAAAGCTTTCTCCAGGCCTTCTTCTATCTGATTCTTAAGTTCTTCCCGAACATTAGCCATCAAACGGGGTGTCAGTACTTTTTCGTCCAACAAGTATTTTTCGAAATTACTGACCGGATCTTTTTTCGACCAGCGTTCAAATAATTCCTGCGGCACGTATTTGGTACCCGATGCTTCTTCGTGGCCCCGCATCCGGAACGTCATGGCTTCAATAAGAATCGGTCCGGGCTTTTTCCGGATGCGGGCTGCCGCCTGGCGTACGGTATGGTACACTTCTACTACGTTATTGCCATCTACCTGCAGCGCATCTATGCCGTAAGCCGGTCCTTTGTCTATAAAATTAGTAAACTTAAATTGCTCGCTGCTGGGCGTAGATAAGCCATACCCATTATTCTCGATCATGAAAATAACCGGCAAATTCCAGACGGCAGCTACGTTTAAAGCTTCGTGGAAATCGCCTTCGCTGGCCCCGCCGTCGCCACTGAAAACTAAGGTTACTTTTTCTTTTTTATCCAGCAAATCAGCTAAAGCAATGCCGTCGGCTATGGCCAGTTGCGGGCCCAAGTGCGATATCATGCCTACAATATGATGCTCTTGGGAGCCAAAATGAAAAGAACGGTCACGGCCTTTGGTAAAACCGGTTTCTTTGCCCTGAAACTGCGCAAACAACCGGTCCAGCGGCATATCGCGGCAGGTAAACACGCCCAGGTTACGGTGCAGCGGCAATATATATTCGTCTTTTTCTAAAGCCAAAGTTGCCCCTACCGCAATCGCTTCCTGCCCGATGCCGGAAAACCATTTGCTTACCCGTCCCTGCCGCAATAAAATCAGCATCTTCTCCTCTATCATCCGGGGCAGCACAATGCCCCGGTACAACTCCAACAAATCGTCGTCGGTGTAATCTTTGCGGTTGAAATTCATGTTCAAGTAATCGTGAAAAACACTTCAAAATTAAAGTAAAAACCTAATAAATATTGAATGTTGTTATTTTAATGCTGAATTTTGGAAAATACTTTTTATCGAACTAACATATCTTACCGCCAAAATACGTTCTGTAAAACATAATCCGGACTTATTTGCCGCTCAAGCAGTATTTAAAACAAACAGATTAATCGCGTGATCAATTTCAAAGAATTTACTTTAGATAACGGCCTGCGGGTAGTAGTACACGAAGATTTCACCACGCCTATGGCGGTATTAAATATATTATACGACGTAGGATCGAAAGACGAAAATGAAAACCAAACCGGTTTTGCCCATTTATTTGAACATTTAATGTTTAGCGGCTCGGTTAATATTCCCAATTACGACGAACCTTTGCAACAAGTAGGCGGCGAAAACAATGCTTTTACCAGCCCCGATATTACCAATTATTATTTAACCGTTCCGGCCCAGAATATCGAAACCGGCTTTTGGTTGGAATCGGACCGGATGCTGGGGTTAGCTTTTGATGAAAACGGCCTGGAAGTACAACGCAAAGTGGTAATAGAAGAATTTAAACAAAATTACCTGAACCAGCCGTACGGCGATGTGTGGCTAAAGCTGCGTCCGCTGGCTTATGATGTACACCCTTACAAATGGCCCACCATTGGTAAAGAAATATCGCATATTGCTGATGCCAAGATGGAAGATGTGCGGGGCTTTTTCCAAAAACATTATTCACCGATAAATGCCATATTGGTAATTGCGGGCAATATTACTTTTGAGAAAGCAAAAGAGCTAACGGAAAAATGGTTTGGCCCTATTCCGTCCGGCGAAAAATATAATCGTAATTTGCCGCAGGAGCCGGGACGCACCCAGGCAAAAACCTTAGCATACCAGGCCAAAGTACCTTTAACCGGCCTGTACAAAACCTACCTGATGCCCGGCCGTACCGAACCCGGGTATTATGCGGCGGATATGCTCAGCGAAATTCTGGGCCGGGGTAAGTCGTCGCGATTATACCACGAATTGGTGAAAGAGCGGAAATTATTTAATTCGCTTTCGGCTTCCTGCACCGGCTCTGCCGATACCGGTTTACTCATTATCCAGGGGAAATTAAACGCGGGCGTAGATGCCCAGGAAGCTAATCGGGCCATTGAAGAAATAAATAGAGAAATAATCCAGAATTTAGTAAGTGCGGAAGAGTTAACCAAAGTAAAAAACCAGGCCGAAGCTTCTATTGTGTTTTCCGAAATAGATTTACTGAACCGGGCTATGAACCTGGCTTATAGCAAACTGTTGGGCGATGCCGACCTGGTGAACCAGGAAACCAAAAAAATAGAGGCAATAACAATTAACGATATTCAGGAACAAGCCCAAAAGGTGCTGTCGCCTGAAAATTGTGCTACTTTGTTCTATTACGCTGATCCGGAAGCCAATATAGCCTTAGAAGCCGAGGTTGAGTAATAACTGATTAAGCAACCAGCTAAAATTTTATTAGGTTGCCGCCGATAAATAAAGCGTATTATTTAGCGGCTTTTCAATTTGTTTGAAATAAGTATTACTTAGTAGCAGAATAGTAGCTATTCTGCTACTAAGTAATACTTATTTATTTTTAAGATCTCCGTTTTTAATCTGCTCAATAAATTTCAGCCAGCCAAATGGATTAAGCAAAGGGTTATTGGTGCGAGGATTAGGCGCTATCCCGTTCTTACGGTCCCGGTCTAGCTGCTGCATATCCATGGTATTCCGGAAAGTCTGGGTAGAGGTCATGGGCAAGTTCCGGAACATTGCCGTTACTACTTCCGGACTTAAGCTGCGTTCCGGACCGGTTAATTCCCGTTCGGGCGTTTTCATTTTCAGGAAAGCCTGTTTAAAGTCTCTTTCCGTTGGATAGGGAAAAACCCGCACTTCGGGTAAAACAGTAGCATCTTCTTTTAACTCCAGCACTACCGAGTAACTTTGCTTATTGTAATTGCGGGGTATAACCACGGTAAGGTGTTTGTAGCCAATTGCCCGGATCACCACGCTGTCGCCGGCCAAAAGCGGCATAGAAAAATAACCGTAATCGTTGGTGATGGTACCGCGGCCCGCTTTGGGCACTAATATGGTAACGCCCGGCACGCCGTATAAACTATCGCCGCTGGCTACAATACCCGAAAATTGCACTACTTTGGGCTTGCCCTGCGCCTGGACTTTACCTGGTGTTCCCCAAACCCAAACAAAGAATAGAAAGAACAGCACAGCAACGGAACGGCCGATTTTTTGGGCAAATGAAAAATTATTTATTTCTAACATAGCAATTCGAACATTACAATTATAATCGCTTTTTAGCATTATAGCTATTAAAAGCCTAAATTTGTTTCCGGCACAAACCTTCTCATGCGGCTCAAACATTTTAACGTAGCTTTTGGCGAACAAGTATTTAAAGCACTGGGCGATGAGTCGCGTATCCGCATCCTGCACCTGATTCAGAAAAACAAAGAAATGTGTATTTCGGATATAGAGCAGGTATTAGATTTTACGCAAACTAAAACTTCAAGGCATTTAATTTACTTAAAAAATTCTGGAT
>Ga0210040_10001319_pt1 | contig 37972 bp, 14 predicted proteins | sample CryGeyCG12114_NA_FD_185462 | JGI IMG/M metagenome (GOLD analysis project Ga0210040, IMG submission 185462) | Groundwater microbial communities from aquifer - Crystal Geyser CG19_WC_8/21/14_NA (SPAdes) (version 2) | ecosystem: Environmental > Aquatic > Deep subsurface > Groundwater | place: USA... | reverse complement strand
TAAAAAATAATATTGTATTGATAGCTCAATTGACTCACTTTCAATTAAATTCTTAAAGCAAAAAAAAAATTCGTTTCACTGTTTTTCGCTACCAAAGAACTAATAATTTAGAATTGTTTGCATTTTTCTTAAAACTAATTTTTGGTCAACTTTGGCAATATGTAAATTTGAATATTTATGATGATTGGCAACCAATATTTTCAGGTATTACTGCAGTATTTTTACATCATTGTTGCTAATTTTCATAAAAGTACCAGACCCACACTTCAATAACTCATTGTATACGTCAATCTAAAAACTTACCGTAGATCAAAAAATTTGCGGATCATTGAAAATTTGGGATGTTTCAAATTTATTCGTAAGTGAGTCTGGCTAAAGGCCGGTGAGCCCAGTAAATTATAATTAGTAAACTGAGCCGAATGTTTTCCAAATTTGATTCGTTTTGCAGATAATCCATTCAAATAATCATACCTTCCGAATATAAATGCGTTTTGTATATGATGCTTCCAAATTTGATGATTAATCGAAACTTTCTACAGAAAAGTCCAACCAATGGCATTCAAAATTCTCGGTCCGAATTTCATCAAAAGGGAGATGAAAAAACTTCACAGTGGATTAGCACAATTGTTCTCAAATGTTCACTATTGTTGACATTATAATAGTGTTTATGGTTTTGATGTTTCAATACATAAATAATATTTCACTTTCTAATCTTTAGCCGATCTCTCACCTGAAAAGTTGTCGCGGTTCATGGTTAAGTCACAATTAGTGAAATGATACAGCTTGCTTGAGCTTGAATAAAGCACGACATAAATACATGATGATACATTAGTGAATGAATAAAATTAAGATTGCCTAATGGCCTTTCCCTCAAGCAATAAATTCAGTAAGATTGCTGAACATAACGAATTGATACTGTACAAACATGTTGCATCAGCAAAATAGCAAAAACTTGTAGTGCAGATTTTCTTGTAGTACTATATTCAGATCACAACTGCAAAAAACTATGCCACGTTTGCAATATGATTAGTATTCAAGGTGCATTACTTTCTAAAAAACTGCCCACTTATTATACACTTTTTTTTGTATTATTTTTTACGACAAGCATGCTTAAAACTTTTCGGTAAATAAACAGCTATATCATTATTTTTGTCAACATGGGCTTCAACATGAATGAAAATCTACATCTTCATCGTCTTTTCAAAGCTTTATCATTCTTTACTTTCATAAAAATGTGGCTCACAAAACCCCATAAAGTTATCATACTATACTCCAAAGCAAGTTTGCCAGCAAATTCAATATGGCACATCAGGCTGCCGTACGATGACAAGCCGTGTGATTCTAAAGTATTCCATTTTTCTCAACGCACATGAGAACATTTGTGACTGCATTCTAAGAGTTCATTGAATAATTTCCCTCAAACCTCACAACAAAAGTTTCTTACATGCCTCTTTTTTCGCACAGATTGTGAAAGAAGGATCCCCATATATATTATAAGCAACTTGGGTGGTAGTAAGTAGTAGTAGTGGTAATGTTCAACTCCTTTTACTTTCACTCACTTGTCATCTGATTTCACTTCTTCTCGCAAGGGCCAAACACGCTGTATGTGTGGTAGTCTGGTAGTTAGTCAAGAGGGTGTTCAAAAACTGGTAAAGAACCAAAAAAAAAAACTCGACTAACTTTTCGTCAACTTGTGTTGTACAGTCTACAGTACGACAACTTCCACAGGCATAGAAACTAAAAGGCATTCTTTACTTGGACGCTATAACTACTCCGGGGCGGTACCCCTAACATACATTTGACTCATATAACAGACAGTTGTTGTCCACAACAGGCGTTAGTTTATTACAATCGCTCTACTGACTTACTGTATAGAATGAAGGAAATTGTAGTTTGTTAGTTAGTGTATGTGCACCTGCAAATCCCCTTTATCGAATTTTATGAGTACAGCTGGAGAAAGTATGGACAGCTAGCATAGATGCTAAAATAATGTCTACAGCTAAATGTACTAACTAAAGGTAGCACATTTAGCCCAAATTTGTACACAATTTTTGTAAAGCAAACAATTGGTCGATAATTATAGTGATGGAGTGAGGCTCATTTGTCTGCATTTTGTGTACCAGGGATTCTATAGTGTGTTAGTGTGTATCGTGTGTGGGTAACTCATCCCTATTGTTCCACGGCGGCGTCACTTGTCCTCACCAGCAGCAGCATGAGGGATCGTATAATGAGAGGACTTGAGCCACGTACACATAGCACTCGCTCCAAGGAATATATGCATTTCATTATAGATTCTATTAGTCTGGGACTGGGTGGCAAGGGCCGAGCAGTCCACTTTGCTGGCTCACATGTTTTTGTTTTCTTTTATATCACTTGTATGGTCCGATTTGCACCTTTGAGCCATTTGTAATTTAGTCATAAGAAAAAGCATTGTGTAAGAACGTGATACTCACTCACTCACTCACTGGGCTTCACATCCTGTTATCTATATACTGCAGATAGCATATGAAAGTAAGTTGGGTGCAACATTCATCATGGGCATATGACAGCCCTCAATGCTTCACTTCTCACATCTTAAACTAATCTTGAGTAGCCAAGAAAGGCGCTTTTATCATGGTCTTATGTCAGTTTGGTTGAACCTCCTTTCCACACATTTTCACATTCAATATTTGCATAATGAGTCGAGTGGAAGAACATATTAGGTTGTGTGTACGTCATGAAGTATTGTGTGTGGCCATTAGTTTTCCAGTGAGTAATTTCTGCAAGGCTTTGTGGGTTGTGCTCCCGTCTTGAGCAATAATACATTATGCGGTGGCACACAGTGCTACTAAACTAACTTACTATGAAACGCCAAAATTGGGTTGTGGAGTTGTTCATTGTGATAAAATTCAAATAAAGTTTGAAAAAATCAGTAAGAACCACAACAAATATTAGATTCTCATAGCATCAAAAATTTTATTTTTGTTTATGTATCTAAATAAACGTGCTGCCAAAATTGAAAAAAACGGCAAAAGTAACCTTTAATTATCAGATTTTTTCCGTTATTATTCATGCAAAAATTGAATCTCAATTTCCACAACTTGTTTCGTCCATCGTGGCAACACAAACGTGAAATTCAGAGTTGGGAACCAATATTATTTGCAGGGATTGTTGTAAAGCTCTCCAAATAATGTAGAGCAATTTTTCCTCTATAAACTCGGCCAGCCACCTACAGCATTTCATTGGAATTAAGGGATGGGAGCTATTTAGTTAGCTGAGAATGTGACATCTGAAAATATCATGATCATTTGGATGATCGTGGATGATCTTGGCGATTTAGTGGGCTGTGAATTGATGTGCATAAAAATATAATTTGTTAAGCGACTTGTTAATGACAACGGAAAATGGGATTGTGATGGTAATTTTGTCTTTAGTGAATGGAAGACCGTCTATTCTGTAGAGAGGCTCAACTCATGAAATGCAAATGCATGCTATGAAATGATGCTAAGATTGATGCCGAAACACGCTTATCTATATCTCAATTAGCTGCACAAACTGAAAATGTCAGAATTTTTTTGCACACTAGCTCCAATTAGTATTTGAGAATTAGCGACATTAAGTGATGCGTAGAATATAGGGCAAGAGCACGTTTTAAAGCTCAAAAAGATCCTCACGTTTTATCTGTTTTTTTTTGTAGTTTGCTACAAATCTTTTGTACCGCCAACTCACTCAAAGGTATGTTGGATGCCACATGAATTCCAGTTCTCATATTAATTTCTTTGTAGATTATGCTCTATTTTTCAAATTAGTTCATCAAATAAATGACAGGATTTTGACGCTAAAATATACCGATTGGGAGCTCTACATTTCATACATGATGATGAGGGAAGGAAAAATTCCTAATCACTACTACAAAGGAACATGAGCTTCCAAATGGCAAGAATGAATTGGATATTGGATCACTGTGTATAAAGTGAGCTTCCCTACTGTGCTATTCAATTCAATAGACTTTCTTTTATACATGAGTTTCTGGTGGTTGTTAAGCCGTTGTTAGAAGACGAATTTCTCCTGCAACATAATGCTCCAATGAATTCACGGTTGTCAAAATTGAAAGATGGAAACATTATTTTCTCTATCCAAGAAAAGTAGTCTTAATCAGGTTTTAGATAGAAATTGCTCGCATTAGACCTAAACATGGTTGGTACATGAATTTATTGAAGTTGCTATAATCTGTGCTTTCAAGAAAATGTCAATTCTTGTTGCAATCTCATTTTTCCCAGCAAAGTCTAAGTCCTCGTTGGTGTTGGTTCTTAGTTCTCTTTTAGATCGGGTAGTCCCTCTCAAGTTAGAAAAGAGTCAGTAGTCAGAATCCTTTAGACCTGCCGTCAGTTATAATTATGTTTGGTTAATTTGTTTCCACAACAGGAAAAAAATGCACACGAATCACTGTTTGAAAGTTAAATGATTTGTGAATGCAATCTGAACGAATCAATTATTCCCATGCGTCGGAGCAATATAGGCGGAAATGTTTCTTGTCTCTTCCTTGAGTAACCTACCACTAGGGACAAAATTCACTAATTTACTCGCAGTCTTTTTTCCAACATGAAATAAAACCAAGACTGGGAGCATTTTCATACACTAATAACGCTAGCAAGTTAAAAGGAAATCCTTTAGCCGGAAAATATTGATTCTAATGTCGGAAAGTTTGGATGGAGAAAAATTTCACTATTTGAGCCAGACCACGTAGAGTTGAAAACCACTTCAAATAACTTATGACGTTATGGCTCTTCTGTATTTTGTATATAACACTTGCCATCCCATATTTATATGTATACAACAGATCTATAGTAGATGGAAAGACTAAAAGTAAATTGAAAATAAAACCTTTACAATCTCTTACACGACTATTTTTTCTATGGACTAGGCTCCGTTGGGTAAACGGAGGATAAAAAACCACACGGCTGGCTGCCTATTGTTCTTTTCCAGGAATTCAATAAAAACTACCAGCTCCTTTGTACTGATAATGTAGATTTATTGACTTTCAACGTTTAATAAATGACCAAAGTGGTCCCAACATGCATATCAAATAATAAATCACATTACAACATAGCACTCACATCTAAGTAGTATGCAACTGTCCCAGTATGTGGATCATCTTATTTATTCTTCTAGATTTTTTGACTCAAAGACCGTTAAAATTTTATTCAAAGCCGTCTACTTATTCAAAATTTATTGAGTGGTCAGGTAAACTGGACCAAAGACTAATCGATATCTTTGATCTTGCAATTACTGCTACTTGCTACTCTCATTGGATTAATGAATTGGAGAAATTTAACCTGAGACTTGCTTTGCTCAAAATGTGGGTTATAATTTGACATATAATAGAAGAACAGATATCATCGTCTCAAAGAACTCTAAACTGAATTTATTTTAACATGTTATGCATTACGTAAACTATAGTAAAACAGCGAGAGCTTATGTAAATGTTTCGCTGCAAATTCAATTATAATATACCATTGATTAGGAGGCACACAGGATGCACAAAAAATCTAGACACACGCTTTTTGTGTTACCGCTAATGTTATTATATTCAACCATTGATGCTTTTTACATTCGTGTTCGTCCTTCATAGGAAATAACGAGGGAAAGTATTTGTACGCCATAAATCATGTATCCGGACAGAAAAGTTGTCTTTCATAGAACTATTCTGTAACACCAGCTCGTGTAAAAGTAGGTGCAGGATAACCTCAAATTTGTACACTGCAAGATAAATCATTAAGTAGGAGAGCCCACTGCATAAGCAGCAATATAAATTAATAATGATCGTTGTACTTGACAGACCAAATCTTTAAACATGAGAATTTGCATTTCTTATCTTTATAGTTTGGTGCGAAATCACTCCAAGAAACGTTCTTTTTTTCCGCGCAAGGATTATATACTATTTATGAATACAGTTTCTGTTTTTCCTGAACTATTTATGTTCTTCATCATCATACCTACAGCCGCCTACTTTGGTCTAGTCGGAATTTTATGAATGAACGAAAGTAATTTCAGTTCAAAGTTATTTGACAATGGTTACTTTTGGCTGGTTACTGTACCAAAAAAATTAAAAATGGTTAATTTTTATTTGAGACATGTGTTTGTGAGCACGGGTTTGTTGATTTCCAAATAAATGAAAAAAATATTTTCAAGGGGATCCTTGACACTAGGTTGAACGTTTGAATTGACTTAATCAGAGTTTCCTAATAGTTAAGTTAGTAAAATTAAATGAATGCATATATTAACGACAGATTGTCATAGGAATTTGGAAGATTAGCAGTCAGAAGCTATTCCGATTACCTGTGTGTGTGCATGCATTCTTCGAGGGGCAGAGGACTACAGGGCATGGTTCCCTAGATTTCATATTACATAATCATGTTTGGAACAACTTCTAAAATATTTTGTATTTATTCAACGGGCTTTTTTAAAAGTACTACAAGGGCAGTGCTACATTTAAAAATCGTACATGATTTTATTTTAATTCATATTTTTTTCAAATTCAAGGAAACACGGATGCTTCTTTTCAGAAAAGGAAAACTTTGACAATATGTTGACTATGGGAATTTATATTGTTGCAGGAATTTATTGTTTCTTTTTTGCAAAATTTCATCAACCAACTTTGTACGCAATTAGTCAGTTTAGAGATATTGGTCCAATTATCTAGATTAGCCGGGCCCACTAGTCTTTAGCCAGCCGAGCCGGACTTACTCTTACTCTTACAAGAAAAATGTAAAACCTGCAAAATTTTCAATGATTCACAAATTTTCTGACGTATGGCAAGTTTTTAGAATGCGATAAACAAAATTGCGGAACAGTAAAACAATCTCGCTCTTGAGTCTTTGTTGTGAGTCTGGCTAAATGGACCCGTCTACATGCTCTGTCTTAAAAATTGGATCGCACAGAATATTTAAGCATGTGAAACAAGTTTAGATTATCAGCTTACGAAATAATATTCATCCCATTGATAATCATAAACTGTTTATTTCTTTTTGATCGCATGCTAAAACACATTATGACTGACAAGAGAATTTTTTTTGCAGACTAAAAAACCTTCATATTTCCTGTCCAGCATAAACTTTTACCTACTATCAGGGCGCCAGCAGCACTCAAGTAAAACTCTATTACTGCCTTACTGCTTTTGCAATCGTTCAACGATCTCTCAGGTCTTTAAAACCCTTTATGCTCCTTTCAAACTCATGCAGAAACTTTAATTGTTGGAAAGATTGTGGGCTCCTTTGTAAAAGTTTTGTACTCGTCGAAATATAACATTAAAAGTGGGGACAATGAGCAAGCTCCCCTCAATAATGGTCCATAAAAAGCCCCGAAATGCCACTCATATACACACTCACACGTTACACAATATACAGCACACAATCCCATATACTATTAGCAATACGACTGTCACACAATTACAATATATATATATAATATATATATACATAGAAACTAACTGCTAGCTAACTGTGGCTGTGGCAGGCAGGCTTCACTCTCTGCTAAGTGAATGAAAGAGTGAGTGAGTTGACAAGCCAACAGAGTCACACAAAAAAAAAACTCGGAACAAATGGAATGTTCACTATTTCCGTTCTCACATCAAAGAGATATTTGTACCCAAGATATTTCATTTCATTTCGTCGTACAGTTGGCTCAAACTCGTTTTCATTTTCTTTTGATTACGACATTCGTACATGTTCGCATGCTTCTAATTTATTACACTGTCGACAATAAGATGACACTGCCAGCAAGTTTTTATCCCATTCCGGGCATCCAGATCTTCCCCGCCGTCATCAAACTATATGAACTGAAAGAGTATCACTTATGTATAATGAGTAAGTTAAGAATCCAAATGATTATCACCATTCCAAACAATAACTCTGACTTGATAGTCAGTTTGGGACCAAATTTTTTAACTCACAGTCAGCCAGTCTATCTATGTATATAATGGTAAGGCCCCCAATTTTTCATTTATGACTTTACACTCTATTTAGTCCCAAGTATTTTGTTTGCTATACAATGGTGGATAGACTCTGGGACTTGGATGAGACGATGAGAATCTACTAGTGGGTACACAAATGGGCACTTATGCATATTAGATCTAGATAGGACTCTCTCTGTGAGAAAGAGTGTGCACGTTCTGAGGCTGTCTGCATTACTGCATCCATCATGTTTTCAGGAGAATAACTTGACAAGATCGCATCATCATCATCATGCCCTGCACACTCATTGTTCACAAAGGGTGCCAGGAGTGAGATGTCAAAGATATTAAAATCCATTCTTTAGCCGAGCAAAGCTCATTTTCTTAAATGTGGGAATGCAAGGAGCTATAGTCAGTCCTTGGGAATAAGTGTTCCTAATGACTTAATGACAAACTAAGCCAGGATAGATTATGTAAATTCTTCCTTCCGAAATGCGAAATGAATACATTTTGACAATCCCAATATAGCCAGCCTAACTCATAGTTAGTTAGATAGTCAGTTAACATATTAACACAAGAGAATTTTTGAAACTTTATATACCATGCCAAGAAAACTAGTGCTTACTTACTTTTAGTTAGTTAGTGCTAACTTTAAATGCCACCTGGTTGGTAGACAAAATGTGACATACTTATTTTTACAAAAATTCTCTATTTTCATACACAAATATTTTATAAATGTAATATGTACGAGGGTTAGAGATGATCAACTATTTGGAGCAAACCCACTTTACATACGGGAACAGGAGGAGAAAAAGCTTTTAGAAAAGTCTTGGAATAAGATGCCAAATGTAATACAATAATGGTAAATGTGTTGGGGCACTGCTGCCAAAGTAATGCTCCCAAAGATGGGGGCAGCAGACCGTATATACACAGTAAGGTAGTGTTATTTGCAAAAGAAAAATACAAGTAGTGAACTTTTGGGTGGCAGTCATGCATATTCCAGAGCGTGAAATTCTTTGAAAACGCACGAGTGCTGGGAGATCCAGCTTTGGATCACATTCTGAAAGGAGGTTACATAGGGTTCTATAGCTCAGCCAAAGTTATACATGTCCACTCCCACTGAATTCTTTTATCTAAAAGACCTTTGTTAATACCTAAGAATGTATCAACTACATAAACTTGATCAGTGTGATTCCGACCACCTTTAATTTGCATGATTTATTCGTTATCTTGTCAAACTTAAGTCTTCCGGGACTGTATACCCTTCCTTGTAATCTAATTTTACTTAAACGTCATCTGATGAGCACAGAATGTAGACGCACTTAATGCAACATGATAAACCAAGTGAATTCACATTTGGCTCCAAATTGATTGGGGGGAAAATTAAACACATTTCAATCTGTTTAGCGGACTTTAATGACTACAGTAGTTCATGAATAATCGTTAACCCACATCTATGAGTTAGGTTAGAGAAAACAGATTAAAAAGTCTAGTCAATGAATTCCAGTTGACCAGGTTAGTAGTTCATAGCCGGGTAATGCTAGGGCACATTGGCTTGTACACTGCAGTATATTTGTCAGCAGCTGAGCCTTCAAATTGAGTGTCAAGTCAAACAGGAATTGTACAACATGGAGCGCACAAAGCCCTTGTCTCACAATGTGTGAAATGAAATGAAATAAAGGATTGTCACAGTCCTTCATTAATGTCGCACATACTTTATCATGGCGGATTCGAAAGCGCTTTGAATTCCTCATCTAACGTTTGTTCATTCCTACAGCATTCTTATGTGAGCATGAGGATAAGGACTGAAAGTGGAAATGAATCACTCGTACTACATTATACAAATGGAATGGACTGCTTTTACTGTTCTATACAAATAACAAATTAAATACATGTAGCTTCTAGAGCATAAAGTCTAGAAAATAAATACAGTTTTCTGACATACTAACTAACTGAGCAACCAGTAGCCATCAAAGATTATGAAAGTTTTTAGGAAAACAAAATCAGTTTTAAGATAGTATTTATTTCAATTGGTGCAAGCTGAGTGTTAAAATTGTGCAAAAATTCAAAACCAGCGAAAAAAAAAATCTACGAAAAAGTTTGAAATGTGAGGAAAAAACCATCTAGACAGAGAAAGTTTGTGCACATTATTTCTCCTTTCAGGAGAAGCTACTACGTTGCTATGCGTGTACTATGTAGCTGTTGTACAAAAAACAATATAAAACAAACCTCCAATACTCTCCATTGATTCATTATACGTACGGGAACATTATTATTGCCAAGTCACTCTGTGTGTGCAAAAGAGATTTACTGTACTCCAACTCGAAATATCTAGCTTTAGCAACGACCACAATGCTCTCTTTGAATGGGAAACTTATTGTCTACAGTTACATGGTTCACCTTCAAACTCACTGCTCGGTCACAATGCATGCAACCCTAAGTGCAGTGTGAGTTGTTTCACAAGCAACCACAGGATTCAACATCTTGTGAAGTACTGGATGTTTGTTGGCAAATATTTGCATGTGAAACAATTCACTCTTTCAGTAAGCTCTCAGATGGGACAACCTAAACAAGACTATCATTTTTAGTTTAGGAAAATGTACAAGCATGTGTGGTCTTGAATGTAAATTAGTAGTGTTGGAGTCCCATCTGAATAATGTGCCGACCTAAAATGCTCAGGGAATTGACTATTAGTGTATTTTCACACTCACTCACGGATAAAGGCCTTTACTGCCTGCACAGTATTGGTTTTTACAAATCCGTTTGTTTTCGCGGCCCCAAATTAATTTCCCCACTTGGGTCATGCTACACTACATTAATACACAGCATGCATGACTACAACCATTTCTTTCTTGCTATTCCTCTGCTGCAGTATATCTTGGCCCAAAGAAAATCGCTTAAATGGTAAATTTAGACCCAAAAACTTGTTATATCCTCTCCACCCAAGCAAATGATTTGAGCTTTCTGAAACTCCACCATACAAAGAAGGATGTTCAGTTCACCTTGACAGCTCGAGTAAACGTTATCCCCCCGATATTACCATTGGTGGTGCCCATACAAATTTTTGGAAAAATGAGCTCACTCATTGTATACCTAGATATTGTACTGCTTATGAGGAGCCATGGACTGGGAATTTTTGATATGGGAAGTGAACATCAAAAAGCAATAAGACCTCTATTATTTAATAGCGGAAGAGGGACGTGACTGAAAGAGAGTTGCTCTTCTCCTTGCCATTTCACATAGATTGGTCCTGGCATTCACCCATCAAGTTTTTACTTGAGCACTGAACGGGTAATTCAATGTAAGTCAGTGGATGCAGCTGGGTCTTGCTCGCTTGCAGCCTTACAGCACAGCCCTGCAAGCCCGGAGATAAAGTAATCCATCACTGTGTCAACCAGTGAGAGCGACAGTCAGATTCTTTCATGTGGAGACTGGAAGCCGATACCATTATTATTATTCTCTTGTGACAAAGTCAATAATATTATGCTCATTCAGATTATTCTAGGAAATATAGTTAGTTATAGTTAGTTCGTGTTAAGACAGGCTTCCGGTTCTGCAATTCCATTCACAGAGCATAGTCGTCATTAGATCTTTTGTGAACGAACATGGCATTCAATATTGACGCAATGCTGGCTCGTTGAATAATTAGGCCAATCATTTTACAATGAACTTTTCGCTTCCCTACGTCTTCCTTTTTACATTCAAGGAGGGAATCAACGGGATAGATTGTTGGACACACTTGAATGAGGATTCGAAGGCATTGATTGAATTTTCAGAGTGAACATTTGGATTTATGACATCAGCTGAAAAAAAAGAATTGAAAAAAGGTGATAAAACTTGTAGCATGATGGTGATTGTGTTCTACAAAGTGAGAATGGGATAACAGCGGCAATTGAAATATTAATATGGTCGTAAATTGGGAGTGGGACTCTCAAAAGGATTTTTTAAACCCAACTTTAGTTGACTCTCGTCATAGACCAATACAGACAGTTTGAAATATTTATCCAACTCACTCCGCATATGTATAAAACTTTAAATAATTTAACGCATACAAATGGTACTCACTTGAGGAAGTGGGTTGGTGATAAAACTTACTAATAGAATATGGCACTTTGCAAAATACGAATCTAACAAACCACAGCAAGTGGATGTAAAAATGAAGGAGCACGCTGCATATTGAAAATATATTAGGCTATGGTTTTATCCTAAAAACCTTCTTTGGTATCTTTTGCAGCCTCTAACTACCAAATTTCAGTTGAATTGAACCAAGAACTGAGGATTTAAAAGAGACGCAGGAGTAAACCACTTTTATGACTTATCTTTGCTTGGAGTGTCTCACAATTCATAAATACCGAATTTCAGTTAAAAAACCAACAACTGAGGATTTTAAAAGACGCATACGCATAGAAACCAGTTGTTTGCCGTGTCTCACAGCCTCTAAATAATCAAATCATCCAAGTACTGGGAATTTTTATGAACACGCATGCGTAGAAACCTGTTTTTTGTCATTAGCTTGTTTGAATACAAAATTTGAAGTTGACAGACGTACTACTGCACGAGGTATTCACGAATTTTTTACTTCCCCTCTTTCCCCCCGGGGTAAAGGGGGATAATGTGCTGCGTTCACTTCAACATTTTTCATAACCTCAATATGCAAAATCTTAATAGACTCACTATAATGCACGAGTTATTAACTACTTTTTGATCTGCTTCCTTATCCTTGGGGTAGGAGGAGATTACAGTTTTTTCGCTTCATTATCTTGTTACCTTTATAAAAGTGGTAATTATGTGAGGCAACAATGATAAAAGCGCAACCATATGAGTTCGCAACGAAATGAATGCTTTGAAGTGAGAACAACGGTATAAGCGCAACCATCATTATGTCACCCGTGCGCAGAAATGTACGACAGTACATGGCTTTGGGTGTACCCTTATTGTGGAGTGCGAGTCGCTCATCTTAAGGGCCCTAACTTACAACCTAACATCGGCACTCTATTGGAGATACTGATTCTTTTTACTTAGACGCATACTTTGTCTGTCTTTCTAATTGTATAAACTAATAATTAAATATATAGTGTTTCGAATTGTGGTTATTTTTAAGTCGTTATTTTTTGTGTGCATTTGTTCTATTGAATTTTGCTTTCATTGTGCAACTTATTTGTGTTTTTTGTCTATTCTATTTCAGTTTTGCTATAGTATATTGTTGTGTTTACCTGTTATGCATAACTAGTTTACATGAGTTGTCTGTGTCACTAGTCTAATCACTGGCTATGTTGCAGCTGCAATTCACCTGTATACAGGGGTGTATGTACGCATGCAATAATTTAGTGTATGAGCAATGCTCCTTGTTTATTGTGTTTTGGATGCACTTGGGTTATAAGTAAGGGAATCTGCGGATTCTCACAACACTCCACTTTTAGATTTCATTCCCATAACTTCTCTGGTTTGTTTGTTGCTGGATTTTCTGATTATTTGACCACTAGTATTTTTATATTTTTGTCTTTGACTTAGTACAATCTCTCCTTAACCATTTTTATCGTTTAACTGTTATATTTATATTTAAGATTTTTTATCAAGTTGCTATTTTAGTTGTTGATTTTATTTATTGACTTGTTATTTTATGATTGATAATAGTTTTTCGATTACCGGAGTTTCACTGTATTTTAAGTCAAGTTAGTTGGTCAGTATTTACCAATATTTTTATTTGTGTTCATTGGACTATTGATATTTTCGTTTCTTGTCTTTTATTGTAATAAATTTAAGACTATATGTAAACGTTCCTTTGAGCACTGCATTTTTCTATCACTGTTTTGTGCTTCACCGGTAAAACCGGTACATATACTTACTCCATTGCTCTAAACCGGTGCCAACCGGTGCATACACTGTACTCCATTGCTCTAAACCGGTACAACCGGTACGTATCCATCTACCTTGCTTCACTCCAGCACATACAAACTTTACCATCTCTTAGTTCATCCCAGTCATAATTTCAAGTAACCCTTAAACCCCATACTCGGCGAGTGAATTTCTTATTTACCATCCTTATAACCTCGCACATATAGCAAACAAGTCCAGTGCTATAACAAAAGTCACAATCTGCAAAGTTTGTTTCAGTCAGTACTTTTTCCTCACATTAGATCAATTGGCAAGAAATACCTTTTATCCGTCTAATTGACACATTCTACCGCGTTCTACCAAAATTGAAAGTTGTGGAGTTGAAACTTGAGATTAATTGGAGAAAGTATAGTATGACACATGGCACAGTGTACAGTATTCTGCCTCGCCATAACTAAAAAACCTGTGCGATTCGTTAATTGGTGCAGGTACAGACAAAGACAGCATTTCTACAATCTATAGCACTTTGACTAATGTGATCAACTATTTACTAAATATTAAATTTATGATGATTATCTAATAATTAGGATCCTATTTTCTATGTTATAATTATGTAAGCGTAAAACTCAATCCATGCGTGTTAGGTGATCGATTGTTATAAAAAATTAGATGAGTATAGTTATTTTAAAAAAAGTGATCACATGAAGTTATGTACACAAAAGTGGGTATACTCTCTTGTACATCGATAGCATAGGAAAGTACGCAAAATTGAGCGCGGGATTTCTTTAATGGGTTCGACTCAAGCATACACTAATACATTACACTGACTGAAGTAACTATTTATGCTGATGCTGATACATGACATGATTTTATGTAAACTTATTTGTTGTTGTTACTTGAAGCGAATCCATCGATGTATCTGTACGTAATATACACATGGTTTCCATTTTGATTTGTTTCACTTGACTTGCCAAATAATAGCGGCTCCACATTTATTCGTGAGTTATTAGCTGATTCATGAATTTATCATTATAGGTTTGAGATAGGAAAATACAAACTCACGTGGCAAATGAAATGGGAGTCTTGGAAATTCATTTTATCACGTTTTTCATTCATAAGTGGATCAATTTTTCTTTCGCACTTACTTCACTATTTCTTATTTTTGCGTACAATAATAGCATGTGTGAATCCATCACGCCTCGTACTCTCTTTAAATTGACAAAGTTAGCACATTACTCGATCGAATTTCTCGAGTCTAAATGAAAGGAGTGCGAGTACGAACAGTCTTGATGTGCTTTTGACATCCACTTGTAAAGTCAATTCCCTTGCGTTCTGTTCCACGAGGATTCCATAACTTCAAGAAGCCAACATGTTTACCTTTAAAGTGCGTATTTACTGCAAACTAGAAATAAATAACCCGGGGGCGCCAACTTATGGCTGATTGTGGCGAAAGTGGCGAAAACTCCATCCATGGCATTCAAATTAAGTTGTTTCATACTGAGGCTAGATTTGTTTTTTTACTTGCGTTCAAATTTGTTTGGCGTATTTTTGTTAGTTTATTCCATAGAAGTAGATTACTATACAACCTACTTATTTACCTGTTTATTAATTTTAGACCATGGGTTGTGCTTTAAAAATTTTGTTTGTAATTTTTTACTGCTCTTTGGATTTTTCGTTTACTTTTGATTCATACTTTCATGGACAACCTTTTAAGTTGAACCAGTCCTGGCTGTTTAATTCACGTTTTATGTTTTTCATTGTGCGATTTCTTACAAATAACGAGTTTTACTCATTAGTTATTCAAGTTCGTGATATTTTGTTGGTTACAAAAAGTAAAATAAGTCAATTACCTTTCCTCTCAAATTCACCATTTCAATTTTCAATACGTTGTACGGTCATTCTCATTTCATTTTTATGAACTTATCATGTGCAAAAAGCTGGCTCTTGATCCAGCATTCTCATAAAGTCCTTCATATTTTAAATTTGGAGTGTATTCCCTAACATTAGTTCTCATATCAACGGGACCTTTTGGCTTTCAACATACTTCAACCAATAAATATATGAAGAGCTCAGGAACTAAAGAGCACTAGTGTTGTCAAAAATCAATGAGTAACCATGGATTTTCCCCAACAATCAACTGATTTTCAAGAAAAATATTTTCCAAGCCGTAAAAATTAGATTTAAAAAATCTGACTACGGTTTTGGATGATCATGCTTTATTGTTACTATAATAATTTTCAAAAATTATCAAAAACCATTGATCCTTTAAAATGAAAAATTTCTTTTTAATTAAAAAGTAAAAAGCTATTTAGCTTAGAACTTTTTTTATACCGTGAAATTATTTTTTAAAACCTATTTAGAAACTTTTTTTATTTACTTTAAAGTAAAAATTTCAAACAAACTTAATGCTTATGATCTAAATAATAAGGTTTTCAAAATTTTTTTTTTTAAATCGTAAATTAAATTGTTTCAGTTTATTGAGAATTTAATAAATAACCGGAAAAAATCTCTTTTGTGAACAGTCATTTTAGAATAATTTTTGATGAAAATCAACCAATTTCGTACTAATTTTAATTAAGCAAAAAACTCAAGAATTTTCAAGTGAACTTTTCATTTAAAAATTGATTTACGGTATCAAAAACCGTGATTTTTTCACTTTCAGGTTTTTGTTTTGTTTTAAAATTTGGCTTAAAAATTATTACTATACTTAAAAACTATTTACCTCATCATTTAAATAGTTGTTGAAATTTGATAAACTAATTATTAAAATACTGTTGAAGTTTGAAGTAGCTTAAAATTTTTAATTTAAAAAAATTCTGAATTGGTTTTTTCGAAATAATTTTACGGTCAAAGAGAAAATTCGGAGCTAAATAACTTTTTAAATTTTAATTAAAAGGACATTTTTCATGTTAAATGATAAACGTTTTTTGATAATATTTGAAAATTATCATAATAACAACAAAGCAATCATCGAAAAACCGTAATCAGATTTTTAAATCTAATTTTTACGGCTTGGAAAATATTTTTCTTGAAAACTGATTCAAAATCAGTTGATTGTTGAGGAAAATCCATGGTTACTCATTGATTTTTGACAGCACTAGTGCTCTTTAGTTCCTGAGCTCTTCATATGAATCGTGAATCGTCTCTAAGCGAAACGAAAAACAGCGGAATAATAACTGGAATGGTGAAATCCTTCAGTCTGGGCGGAGCCCCTACATATCGGGCGAAGCCTTGCCGCGTTGTAGTTTTCGGTTCGAATGAAATAGATAATGCATTATTTAAATAGAGACTTTTAATTGGTAGACATTTTCAAATTAGAGCGATAGTTTGATATTACTTCCTTTCGTTCTTTTTCGTCGTCAAGGTGATTTTTTGCTGGTTTTACTTCTGAGGCATACGGGTGGAATGTTTCAACATTTATGCGAGCCGTATTAAATACATGAAGAGTCTACTGCAACAAATACGCTCGGTTTCGAAAATTAAAAATATCCCTAGCAACAATTTTTATTAACTGAACTTTTTGCTTTGACTGCTTAAACTAATTGTTTACTGCATTGTTATTATAATTCAACGGACGTACATGTTGCAATAGAGTCTTCATATGTTTGCTGGTACTTTCAATTAGTGAATATGGACGAGTGTCAATTTCATTAACTTTTGTATCTATGCACTAATGGTTAACTTAGGAGAATAGATATGCATGCATGCCATAATTTAAGTAAACTACATGCGCATCGTAGGTCGTAATAGGAGAAAATTATACTTGGCCTCTTTATGTAGTAAACAATAGAAAATAACCTTTCTCGTATTCAATATAATGAAAATTTTTTGTGATGCTACTTTGTTGCATGTGGGAATCGTATATATTTCAAATTTGCACTACACTTCAGACGTTCTTGTTGATTGGATACAATTTTTTGCAAAAATAATGATATGATGATAGTTTGTGAGAAAGCAGTAGACAAAAATGTATCTCATTAAAATCATTCATTTCGCTTCAGAAGCAACATATATAATCCTTTTGCACTTTTGAGACACATCACGGAGCCTCAAACATTGGAGGAATCGTAAAAAAGATTTCGTTTTTTTCATGATAATTTAATTTTTTTGTTATTCATTGCGTTCATAATAATAGTTTGAGTCGTAGTCAAAAGTATATATGTTCTAATCTAGCAATAATATATGTTCTAACGTTTTAGCTTTAAACGACTTTTTTAACTATAAAGAGTATTAACTATTAGTAGAGTTTTAACTATAAACGACTATAGCTACTATGCAGGTTTTTAATATTTATTTGTCAAGAATAAAAAATGTAGTGCTAACGGAAGGAAAAAAATTTGTAAGTCTGTACAATATGCAAATACTTTTACCTGCACCGTGCATATGCAATAAAACTATTCTCGCTTTCTATTCACACTTTCGATTCTATGGACTTTATGAGCATTTTATTGGCACTTGACTTGAAAGAGAATAACAACTTGTTTTCAATTTAACAAATTTTAATGTGAATTGTACGTTTTGACGGTTACAAAATAATGAAATATTCATGAAAGACCTGGGCATGATTAAAATTCCAGTTAGGAAGGTACTTTAGGCATAACATGTAGCGAATATTCCTTCCGGAAACTCGTACTGAATGTGTGTATAATGTAGTGATTTAGTACATGCACAGTGCCACTCTTAGATTTGAGTTAATGCTTCTACCAGGAAGTCCATGCATACTTAATTAGGCCATGAAACCACTTTCACTTGCGGTCTCAGCAAAAGTTCACTTACAATGGAGAGTGACCTGGTACCTGGTGTTAACCCACCACGGGGTAAATACAAATAGACGAATCCTGATACTCTAAAATTATCAATTTAGCACATTTATAGTTACAAAGCCACCTTATGTAACGAAATATAATTTGTCCTAGGAAGTCGATTTGAGCAAAAACAATGTAAATTGTAGTTAATAACTATACAGAATGTGATTGGGCTTCAGAAGTTTGCCAAAAACAATTTCACATAAAACTAACTACTAAAAATTGTATTCTTGCTATACGAAAGTAGATCCCACAATTTAACTTTTTCAACAGGCAAATGAAGGCAGCATTTCACTCCTGTGAAGTTTTTCCACTTTCAAAGAGGAAAATCTTGCGCACGCACTTAACGTACTCTACGGTATTAATCTTTCATATTAGCAACGCATTGTAGTTTTGTCTTGTAGCCGCATAGTGGCTTCATATAAGATTTTACTGAACACAAGTGATAAACAGAGACCCATGGTTTATGAGGTTTCACCCTATAGCCTAAATGATACACACTGAGCTCCATTTTAAGCTCATCCGAGCAGAGCTAAACTAAAAGTAAACTTAAAAAAGAAGAGCACTTTGTTCTAACCAATAGTATACCGGATTCAAAATAGTTCACATTGCTCAAACTAGAGCAATGCTGGATGCTATTTTTCGCCACCTTAGCTAACACCATTGCTGACATTCAGGACGCGAGCAATATGTGCCTTGCCTACATCGCTTCTCCGACAGTTTAATGAAACAAAAGTAGTGGCCCTTTTGTTTTCATTTTACTGATAAAAAAACATACACATGTCTTTGTTTTTTTTTTTTTTGTTTATTTAGAGAAACTAGAATTTGTAAAACACAACATTTTCATCTTCAATTTACAAATATCTCCAGCACGCTGGTTCCCATCTTTTTATTTTTCCTATCCAATCATCTCTTGTACAGGCATTGTTTTATACTTGCCAAAAGTCAAAAGACCTGGCAGCATTTCATTGTTATGGTTTCTTAAATAAGCATTCCTTCTTTGTCAACGAGCGCAGACCCAGGACTTTTCCAATATCATTGCTTTGCAGAAGCAATACATCCCAAATCTTGTTATTGCATTCATACTTTATTTATATTCTCTGACTTGCCGGCATCAAAATATTACAGGGCGCACTCCAAACTCGAGTGTGTCTATTTTTCAGTCGACCTTTGTGGAGAGTCTTCTATAGCAAGGGTGTGAAAGGATAATGGAATCAGTAGATAGAATTCTTCATGCTCAATATATTCTCTCGTCTAATAAATCTAAAGATAGATGATTCACATACCCTGGCTAGCTGGTCCAACTCACTTCCAGTAGATTGCTCAAGTTTCAATATTTCATCAATATGGAGTCAAAAACAGCCGCCTAGCTCTTCCTGTCAAAACGGCTAGTCTTGTGTGAGCCTAGCAGCCATACCATATTTATTTCACTAATCATTAATCTTGTTCTTTTTCCTTGTTCACACAAACGGTGCACAGTCTTCATCTAATAAATTAAATAGACTCCCGAACTCCATATAATTTAGAGATTTTTTTCTCTCAAATAAATATTCTAACCAACTAACTACTTTTAGATCCTTATGAGATAACTCGTTCTAATTCTTGGATATTTTTTCCAACTTATCCAAAGCATGCTCAAGTATTTAAAAAGCGGGTAGGCGGGCACGTAATCAACTAAACTAAGGCACACATTTGTAACTGAAAGCGGAGGAAATGCGTGATTGTATTTGCTTAAATTTTTTCAGGTATTTCACTCATTACATCACGTAGCGCTTGACAGCCAATTATAGCTTCTTTCTTTGTTGAGCCCACTGGTTGTTAAGAGAGGAGAATTTTAAGAGAATTCCTAGCGCATTTGGATCAGCAGGGGCATTCACTTTGTATTACTTATCATGGTGGACATGGAATGTGATGAAAAGCATTGCACAAGAAGGTTCTTCTGTTTCATTTGTACGTGACTGTATTAAGAAATCAAGTACTAGTGGCAGTGAACTAATTTTCTCCGCAGTAGTAAAAGCCCAGGACCAACAATGACTATGAACTTTGTTGTGTGAAGAAAACTGTTGTTCCTAGCAAATCATTTGGCACAGACAGATGTGGTTACCTTACTTACAGTCAATTACTTAGTTACTTAGTAATGGGCGCATAAATTATAGTTTCAAATAGTTTATTGTTAGCACTCAGAATAATATTGGTTTGGAAATCTTTGGTAAATTTGCATCCATCGTAGGGGGATATGAAAATGGTATTCCATAGAGAATTCCCAACTTTGCATAGCCTTAAGGATAGTGGGATGAAGCAGGACAAAAGTGATGATGATGATGATATATAGTAGTGTTATTAGCTATAAGTTTAGTTTGTTAGTAGACTGCAGCATGTACTGTTCGTTGTTCAGCGATAGAACTCCTAACTATAACTAACTATGTAATGTGGACGAAACTTTTGGTTTACTTATATTAGTTAGTTGCAAATTTTGCTTGTTTACATCCGTTTAATTATGGGGGAAAGCTTTCAAGTGTTGGGTTGGCACACAAAATCGATCAGCTCATTGATTCTGGTTTATTAATAAACTAGTCTGTTTGCAATGTGACACATTGTGATGGACATATAATGATGGGAACTGTGTTCGAGTGGAGCAAAGTTGTTTTCAATTAAGGCTTTTTACAGCGTGCAGCATAATCATTGGATTCTAAACTTACAGGTTAAAAGCTATTTTCATTCTTTTTTTTGTGTGCAGATGACGACGGGTCGATGAAGAAAGAGTGAGGGAGAAGAGTAGTTGGTGGCAATATTTGTTTGACGTGGATCCACGACAGAGTTTATTGAAGGAGCATCCAATCTGCGAACCACACACAAAAACATAACGCAAAAAAAGAAGACCTGGTTGGTGCTCATGCTATTAATTCAAGTTGTGTGTTTGCTTACTGTGAGCTCAGTCAGACAACTGGGTGAAAGTAGATATCTTTGCTTTCCTGCATGTCTAAAATGAGTAGAAGAGTTGAATTACAATGAACACGAAAATTCCATGTCTGATGCATGTTTAGGAAAATTGAATTCACAGATTTCTTTTTCACAAGTTTAGCCGGTATAGTTTAGGCCTAAGATCCTTATTTTTCTCCCAGGCCTTATGAATGTAATGGTGTTTGTAACTGGCCCAAAAAAAGTATATTCCAAATTTATTCATCGGTAATTTCTATGGACTCAATTTATAGTTGGTTCTCCATGGTTGCTACTTACCCTCATATGATATGGCACTTGAACACGAATGGTGACAATGGAACGGATATTTCTGTACGTTATTAAATCCATGGTTCAAGTGTCAAGTCATATCGTGTTACTTACCCTTGTGGATATTCATGTACATTTTTTACTTAAGAATTGAATTCGTACAGTATACAATCATGTAGTGGACTGACAAGGGATCTTTATTTAGCATTTTCCACAGTGAAGAAAAAACATGGTTGCCTATGGAGTGACATACCGTAGTCAAATTAAAACAAATTGAATATTCTGAATTCCAAACCTTCAGTTACTGCTTTTACATTGTTCAAGTTCTAGAGACTATAACTGCAATCGTACACATGCACATAGATGGATTCACTGTCTAAAATCTCGTTCTTTTTATTCCAGGGCTTTCCATTGTGAACACATTAAGTAGGCTTGTCCAACCAATACGAACTTACATATGCATGTATGGAAAAGACTATAAGGGAAGCATTTCACAAAATACCCACGCAAATTTAGTTATAGTCAATTCTATAATTAATGCCATTATATCCACTCTGTACTTAAAAAACAAGACCATTCTGAGACAAACAAGAGTATTTAAATAGCTCTCTCAATAATGCACATGTTCCTACTAACTCCCCTTTATCTTTGTGCGCAGTTTTGTGCATAGGAAATAGAACGTGCATTCCTGTTGGCCGGGGAAATCCATTCAGCCGTTCAGTGAGTCGCAAACCTCATGTGCTGACCAGATAAACAAAGTGTGAATTGCATGTTCTTAACCAACAAGTATATATTGGACACTAAAAGTGTACCAAAAGTTGCACTCCAGTCCTAACAAAGTGTTTCGCTACACAACAAACAAACTAAATAAGAAACAAATATCAACTCACTCAAACATTGTAGCGTGTGCCCACGAAATCTGAGTCATTGTTCCCAGAGTCTATGTGTGCAGATTCACTCCACAGTCCAGAGAAAACTAGACACGACCGTTGCTTGTACTCATCAACCATTCCGCACGTCGCATAAATTAACTGTAACTTAACCGTATCCTTGCGGACTAACTAACGAGCTGCTGAGAGTGGCTCTTATGAACTGCCTCTGGATCTATCCCTAAATGAATTGTTAATAGTGTCTACTTGGCAAGTCGATTGTACAGCAGTTGTTACGGAAGCATCACTTTCACCGAATTAATGAAATTCAACGAAACTTGCCCTCTTTACATGAGTCCATATTTAATTGATGCATTGGTGGTGTGACAAGACACAGCAACTGTAGCCAGCTAGCTAACCAACCACTGACTATAATATACTCAGTCAGTCAACTGTGTACTCAAGTACTCACTATATATTCTCTACTTTTCCAGAGCGGCACAATGGCTCAATCTATTTGCGCATCAGTGGCTACTACTTGAACTCGGCCCATTGTTGTCGTTCTGGCACGTTCACTTTGCTCAACGTGTGTGCACGTATCTAAATTTTCTACAGTGTGCATACACTACTAAGGGAATCAAAGATTTTTTGCCGTCGTGTGTTGTGTATCCTAAGTAAGTAACGAGGGAAAGAAGAATTCTGGACTACATAACTGACTAACTAAGCAAATATACGTGGAGGCGAGAGTTCCCACCTTTGACTAACCAGAGGAAACACAAGGAATTGTATGAATATATACATGTGCGTGTGCAAAGAGAAAGGAGTCTGGAACAAGACATAGATTTCAAAAATCATACAAGTAAACAAGTTTGTACAGGCCAAAGGACTATATAGTGGGGCTCATAATGTCATAAGGGTATAGTTGACTGGGTGGTCAAGTTGAGCTGTTCTCGTGCTACTATTATATTTGTATGTTAATTATCTCACTACCGTTCTGAATTATTGGAAAACTTGTATGAGATCAAAAAAGGGGGATAAATGACATAATCGAGATTGAGCTCTACGTTTTTCACTAATTAAAACCACACACTAATACAATACTACACAACTAACTACTTGCTACCCAAACTACAAGATTTCAAAATCATACTCAAATCAATGGGAAAGTAAAGCGGCAATACTGGTGCTTTTTATATTACGTATCTTTGCTCTGTATGTTTAGTAGTGAAACGTGGCACTGTTTTGTGTACAATTAAAACGTGGTGCATTCGTGCATATTTATGAACCATCAGTGGAAGTGCAGTTGGTTTGACTGGGAAAAAACTTTTGATCCTTTGTGGCAGTGAGTGGGAGAAGTCTTAACGAGTCCGTAGATGCACGGTATACACACCAGTAGAGAATTGCCTTCCACTTCTCGAAAACTTTGATTGCTTTTCTGAGGCACACAATGGAGACGGCCAGTGCTGTGAATACTACGACGAATGAGACCATACCCCTGGTTGCATTCAGCACCAACGGGGGCTTCAACTACTACGTGGATGAGTTGGGCTCGGCGCCCTTGTTCAATTGCTGTGACTCTGCTAATGGGTCGGAAAATGGGGAAGATTTCTTGTTTTGGAATGGGTCCTCATCAGGTGCCAAAGACTCTGGACCTATCTGGTATAAGAGCAGTTTAGGGGTTCTCCTGGCAGTCCCGGAATGGGAAGCGGCTGCCACGGCTGTTACATTATCCATTATAATTGTGCTCACACTAGTGGGCAATGCTATGGTCATCATGTCCGTTTTCACGTACCGCCCTTTAAGATCGCCGCCCAATTTTTTCATTGTGTCCCTGGCTGTGGCTGATATGACGGTCGCGTTACTAGTACTTCCGCTCAATGTTGCCTACTCAATCCTGGGACGATGGGTCCTAGGCAAAATTGTGTGCGAGTTTTGGCTCACTTCTGATGTCCTTTGTTGCACGGGTAAGATTTGGATTTATATTTCGTAAGAATCATTCAGGTGTGTGGGTGAGTAAAGGGTAGAATGAATCAGTGTGATAACAGTAGTCATACAAGAGTTGCATGGAGTATGCGGTTCGTTTGAGTGTCAAATATACAGGGTGGAGAAAATGGATGGGATTGTAACTCGTGTTGGCAAACAGCCACAGCAAATTAGCTGAATGTTAAATTGCCGTGTTTAACCCATGAGCGGCAATGTATGCTAACCACAGTTGACTGACTGAGTTGAATTCATCGTTCTCAAATAATGGATAACAGATCATCAGAGACACATTCATTAGAGAAAAAATTATTACTGGGATTAATGAATATATTGTCTCGTTCTTTTGGACTCTTGACTCTAGAAAAATGAAAAACTTAGTTTATAAAATATTAAAAGAAAACTGGGTAGTTTATTTCTAAATTGTAAACTAAATCGAAACTTTTTTGATTTTAAGCAAACCACTGGCGGAAATATCTTCAACGCAATCCAAAAATATAAATGAAATGGAAGCTTTGAGCTTAAGAAAGCCAATCTCTATATATCGAGATGTAAAAAGGCTAGTGCATAATGTGATTTTAAAACTAAAGCCAACTCTGCATAGGCAAATTATGTAAATCTAAACAATTAGAAATTTGTTACTCAGATGACTGGAGTAAGTGTTTTGTTTCTTACTCATTTAAATTTTACTGAATTGTTTGTCTCTGATTACCCGGGCTCTGTAATGCATGTTTCTCTGACGAACTGACACCAAAAATAATGCATTAGTGAAAGCGGAGAAAGTGCGGTGCTGTAAAATATTGTACAGGAGTTTCAACTATTCCACTTGACTCAAGTGTGGATAGTTAGTTAGTAGGCAATTTTGTGCTAACTGTGGATGAGTAAGTAAAGAGGGATCGCATATTTTTGGTCGGTTACGCAAGAGGAGACAGCAAAGCCGTCGGCTGGGAACAAATGGAACGAAGGGTTACGGTTATAGAAATAAAATATTTCTAGAAAGAATAGAAAGCCTTAGAGTTGCAACTGGCATCATTTTTTTATGATTTTTTCAAGAAAAAACAGATTTTATTACAATAACAGCAAATGCCATTGGAATAGATTGATTTTTTTTCAAATATACACACGTTGAACGTGAAACACCCGTTGAATTGGTGCATAACTTTTTCACAATACGCTTGCCATAGATGGTACAAATTATGAATAAACTATATATAGTTCCAATGCAATGATTATAAATATTAAAGGTTGCCAATTAGTAAAATCCTACCGGATGTTGTCTTAACATTATTGTGCAAATTATAGGATGGAGAGAACATTTGTTCTGTGATGTGGTTCAACCTAGACAAAAGCATATTTATTTTCTGTCTTCTTTCTACAAAATTTACATTGCAAAAGACCAGCTTCTCTTGGTTTAAAATTTTCAGTAATTAAACTTTATCAATTGGAGTTGAGACCTTGAAATATGCGAGTTTACTTTGCTTGTTACTATTGAGAACTTTGATGAGCTAAATTTCTAATTTGATTGCGTATATATTGGACAGCTAACTTTAAGAATATACAATATTGTAATTAATTTGGAAAGTGATAATTACACTTGTTATGTATTCTAGCATATTGTTCCATATTGTGATAGCAGTTGGACTTATTCTATAAGGATTTTACTCAAGCTAAAACTCTGCTGCTCATTACTTCTGATCTAAGTTCCGAGGGCACAAAGTATTGTTTTAGCAATCGTGAGCAAATTGAGCATATTTTAATGGGAACTGGGAAGAAGCACGTTTTCCGTGAACACACTCCAAACAAAAGTTTTTCAATTGAACGCAATTTGAATGACGTATGACTGAATATACAGGGAATGCATAATGGGAACTGAAATTCATTTCATTGGACCAGAGAAATCATGACTCGGGACTTATTAATGATATTCCATGAGGCTGTTTGCACTATTTACTAAAAGCATCAGTTCATTCATAAGACTATGTGAATGAGTACAGCATATCGTGCTCCTGCTTTTAGTTAAGTAAGTACAACCAACTCATGTGTTCATGCGTGTAATAGCTATTTTAGAATCTTGCCCTAGGGAAATCACTCCAATTATTATTGTATTCTATGATCCCAAAAAACAGCTATTCAACTATATTACTGGCACATCAATATGCAATTAATTGTTACAAAACACCTGCGAAATTAACTTCAATAGCTGGCAGTTGGGAACTTGGTAGATGTTCAATCTAACTGCACATCGTTCAATATTATTCTCATAGGTAGGTTGGACTTGTGGTAGATTCAAACTATTCGTTTACTCCTAAAATTGCTATGCTGTTGCTCCAACAAGTTGATATACAATTTGAGTGTATGAACGTTTTGGCATTAGCAAATCCATCTCATTCAGTTTTTGTTGAAACTTAGCATGTGGATAATTTTTCGTAAATTTAGGTTTTTAAATGGACAATTTTCTTTAAAAATTGCTGAAAATCTGTAAAAAAAACGTTTGATTTTAACTGACTTCACTGAATGTTATGGCGTCAAAAGTATTTCTCCACATAGGGAGTGTTAATAGGATCAAGAGTGATTTTTTTTTGGATTTTTAGTCTATTTGAATATTTTATTATGGGAAGTTATCCATGCATCCCAGGCTGAACCTAAAAAAAATCATCCCTATTTACAGAACAGTACAATGGAATTTCAAATCATTAAAAGGCTATTGTCAGAGATTAATCAGAAGTCCATATTAGTGTATGATAAATTTTAGAATGGACAATCAAAATAAATAACTGGAGATTCTAATTGGATCGGGCTGTGAAAGAATTGACACAATACTAACGAGAAACGTACATGTGTTTGGAAACAGTACGGTATTTGGTGTGGTAAACTGATAGCTAGCTTTGATGAACAAAGTAGTAGCTGTAGCACACTATTTCAGTTGTAATTTGAACTGGTTGAGCGCCTGCATTTATGTGGTTAAAATCTGACATGTATCGTTTGTGAACCACCCCACGAGAGCATTATGATGACCGGAATTGCTTATGACTGCCGAATGTTCTATCATAACATAATTGGGCTAATGTCACAGAGTCCCTCAAAGGGTGTTGCTATGGAAATCCATGTACAGGTAGAGTAGAGAGATCAATAGAGAATCAATAAAAATTCCAATCTCATAAATTTATGATTTATAATGTGCATTTCCGTAGCAACACTCTATGATGGACGCTGTGAAATTAGCACAATTATGTGATGATTCAAGTAGGTTGTCTTTCCCTCATCTCATCAGTCCATATTTCAACTTTCAAATTAGTAATTGCCTGGAACTTAAATGAGAAAACTTGTCAAACAAAAGTTTGCATCGTATAACATTAATACAATAAAGATGTGGACAATCCAAGTTGTTCGAGTATCATTAAGACGTTCAGACCGCGTTTGAGAATAACAAATTAAGTTAAAGTGTTGTCAGCAGGATCATTTATAATGCCGCTTTTATGCATCTTAAAAGTTCTTATTTAAATATGTAACATTCACAATAGAGTTAGAGAGATAGAGTTAGAGGCACGCACTAGTAATGAGCTTCATCACTACTTTTCCAATAAATGGCAAAAATCAATAGTCAAATATTATCTAGATGAGCGCATTGAAAAGAATGCATTTATTTCACATGACCTTTTCCATTATTGAAGCTCTGATTCATTCTAACGAAAAAAATTGGCAGAGTACAACATCAAATAAACTAAACTATGCTGTGCTGCTGTGCACTGTTAACTGCAAAGGACATTTCAACTATATATTCTGAACATGAGCCTTTATTGGCCTACGAGCTAGGAGAAAGTTGGATAAAAGATGATCCCATAACCGCTTAGAGCAGCAAAGTCATAGAATCTAACAAAGGCTAGGGAAAGTAAAGCTGCATAAAATCTGAAAAGGAAAAGGGGATAAATGCAGCCCAGGAATGCAAAACCACAACCGCCTTTCATAGCCATTGGGGCTCTGCTATACTGCTCTGGCCACCAATGAATATGTGAATAGTCAGTCACTATATGCAAAGAGATGATTGATTACCAATGACTAACTATGTAAGAAGCAACTAAAATTGCTCATGCATTCGTGTGTGAACGAGTTAGGAACAACTTGAGAATAAGCACTTGCTCTATAATCCATTTTGAACTAGTCAATGACTGGTTGCGGGGAGCATAGGAATTTCTCAAAGAGCCCTCTCTCCCCTGATTACAAACTGCGAACAAGTAGCCCACCTATAGTGGCCAGCTTACTTACTCGCTATGCAGGCAGTAGGCCTGCTAAACTGTGTGGTTGCTCCGTTTGCTATGAACTAACTAGCTTAAAAAACTGACTGTGACTAACTAACCACTCAGAAACTATCTATTGACTCCAACTCATACATGGGATTTGCGGAATGAACTTGAATGCATTATTATTGTGTGCTAAATGGGATTTGTTCATTTTGCAGCAAGCATTTTGCACTTGTGTGCTATCGCCATTGATCGATATCGAGCCATCACGGACCCCGTAAACTACGCAAGAAAACGAACACTGAACCGAGTGCTGTTCACCATAGCCATAGTTTGGATCATGTCCTTCCTCATCAGTTCCCCACCACTGCTCGGCTGGAATGACTGGCCCGCAGAGTTTGATGAGAACACACCATGTATGTTGACCAGACAACAAGGCTATGTGATTTACTCCTCCTTGGGCTCTTTTTTCATTCCCCTGGTGCTCATGACAGCCGTCTACATTCGAATATTCATTGCAACACGCCGCAGACTGCGGCAACGGGCCCGAGCCTCCAGATTGTCCACTATGGCCCGACACAAATCTGGCGACGGGACGAGTGGGAAACGGGGAGGGGGTGCTGACAAACACATGGACAAAGATAAGTGCTCAGTGAGCTCCGTGGAGAACAACGGGAATGATGGCTCGGGGGATCATTGCATGCAAAAGAATGCGACTGTAGAATGCATAAGCATACCTCAAGCTCAGATAGAGGCCAGTGTGATGGACAATGAGATTGGGGAAGGGCGGACTGAGCTAACAAGTAGTTGTACAGTAAGTAAAGAAACTCCAATGATGAACTCGGTTGGCAAGAAAAGTCATTTGCAGGCTCAACTGACTGTCCAAGAAGATGATAGCTCCAAGTTGAGTCCAGCTAATGTGAGTGAGGACTCGGTGACGGATGCAGAGATCCCTTTGAAGAGTCATGATCAGACTGTCATCGCCAGTGGGACTGCGAGCTCTAATGAAGGCCAGTACAAATCCCTTGGCTCACATGGGAGTAAAAAGAATTGGAGTCGACAGCCCTGCCAACAAGTGACTCAGTTTGTGGAGGAGAAGCAGCGAATCTCTCTCTCGAAAGAACGGAAGGCAGCTCGCACTCTGGGTATCATAATGGGTGTGTTTGTTGTATGCTGGCTCCCATTTTTCCTCATGTATGTCATCATCCCTTTCTGCCCCTCTTGTCAAGAGCCCAGTGACAAATTTATCAACTTCATCACATGGCTTGGCTATGTGAACTCGTCTCTCAACCCTTTCATCTATACAAGTAAGTGATTTCCTTTCTAGTGGATTCCATACCATGTATAGGAGGTGAGTGCATGCACCCATTGTTTGTGGGCGCACTACTGCTTTTAGACACTTTTAGCTTTGTGCGGTGTAGTTAGTAAGTTAGTTAGTAGTATAGTAGTAGTGATAGCTGTTGTAACTACCCAGCCGGAATAAAAAAATGATTTTGAGTGTAGTCTCATGAATGTAAATGCGATGCTATATAGTCCGTTATTGGGTAATTGTAGGCACGAGTAGAGAAAAAATGAGATTAAAATTTTGTATTCGGAGTGAGTAAAAGGAGCAATTTTTTTTAACCAGAGAGATCTACTGGAGTCTGATTATTCTGTAGGGTACCACATACGGTCATAGGTTTTCTGTAGTTCCTTTTGTAGTCTTAAATTGCCTATAAACAGTATGGAACATTACATTTATGAATCTCATGCTGCAAAAGTAGAATGTACAAGTTAATTTGATTTACATTTTGAACATGATTTATTTGTGAGCTGTCTTATACTAGTTCCCACGACCACTTGTGATATATTTTCCAGTGTGGAATACGAGGAAAATCGGAAAAACCAAGCAGGAAAGTCCATTACAACTTATGTGTGCCTCTCACTTTTTTTTGCTCAACCTTCTCTCACATCTTTATTCCCGGTATAGGTTTCTATGAGGCTCATATGCCAGGCATTTTGACTAGGGAAGAGGAAAAAAGATGGTCTACATACAATCTATACACACATATTGTTGTAACTAGTAAGTATATGGGATACACAAGCATACGATTGTGAGAAGGTTCCTTGGATCCTAGTAGCAGATAGTTTTTGTTCTCATTTTACATAAGTCAGAGTGGGCGCGTTATCCTTTTATACCCAAAACTTGCCATGCAAAAGGATTTAGTATGAGTTGCACACCTTTGAAGCTCAACGCTTTTCTTGCCTGTTTGTCTGCATTTACATTTTGTTATTATGATCCGCTTTAGACGGCAGTAATAATGTCAAATTTGCTCACCGGGGAGAAGAGATTTCTCTTCTGTTTGGCTCATCTGTTCTGCCGTACCCAGTGATGTACATTCCCGGAGCAATAAGGCATTTCTTGAGTTGAGTTGTAAAGAAAACATTTTATGTGTGGTAACCAGTAACTGGAATATAGAGTTGCCGTTTACTGTACTGCTCAAGTTAATGTGACTTGACTACTACAGTGCAAAGTTGAGGTTTCATCCTTTGTGTAGAGTTGCCAATGTTATTTGCTCTTCTTGTCTCCACTCGTAGACCATGGGAGTGGGTAACAGGGAACCACATCCAGAGACTTGAATTCCCACACCTTCTTATATATATAAGAACTTTCCTTTTGTCCTATTCATGCCATTGTTGTCTTAGAAAGCTCTATACAGTCCAAGAAATATTAAAATCATTTTTTTTTAACAATAGCGTGTCAACTATAGACTGTCGTCATGTTTTAGTTACGTAGAGATAGACAGGTGAATACAACGGGTTGTGTGGGGGGGAAAACCTGTAAGTTGAGACTATGTACATTGCTCTGGTATCTCAATAGCAAGTTTTTTCTGACTTTTCTGTGCATGAAAATGAAGTTTATGATTTTCCATTTTTTTTTTGAGATAAACTGGCAGACCATTGTAAACTGGAATAATGTTGCAACTTTAGCGCGCTCTAGAAAACGAGGGGAAAATAGGTATGCCATGAGTTTGTCCGTGTCAAGTGCTACTTCACAGGGTAAATTAAAAATTGAACTCAAAAGGTTTCTCAAGTATAGGATGTCAAGTACTTTTTATATTATTACATAATATTTTTGATTGTCGTGCGGACGACGTCAAGTTTACTAAATATTTTTGAATTTCGACAAAAGAAAGGATTCCATTCACACCAACTTTTTAAAAGTAAATTGATAAAATAGTCTTTACATTTTCATTCAACTGAAATTAAATACAAAGTTTGTGACTCACACAAACATGTCTTTCTCATCCCATATTTAGTTGTCATGAAGGAAACACTCGAGGGAAAAGCTGTATTCATACAATTTTGGAGTTTCAAAAACTTTTCACTTCAAATAGTACACATGTGATGAAACAGATTCACCTTATACTTTTAGTTAGTCACCCTGAGGCGTCCTTTCAGATATTCTAGATTGTTGGGCAACTCGTTAGCTTTAGAATGTTAGTAAACAACGTCACGAGTAGTAAACAGTCAGTCTCAACTTGTAGAACTGGCATCTGAATATGTAGTACGATAAAGTGGTGAATTTACGCATGGAAAATAAAAAGAGCTCATCACTCATGAAATTTTCTCACTTCTATTACAGTTTTCAACATGGACTTCAGAAAGGCATTCAAGCGACTCCTTCATATTCGCAGATGATTCGAAAATAAAATATAATAGACTCAACATGTCATAGCTTATATATGACGAGCTCTGGGCTGCCGGAATTTTTTCCAGTCATCAAATCTGGTGGTATTGAAAAAAGAGAGGCCGTAAAAATGTTGTGGTCAACATGTCTACGCTGCTCTACATGGGAATATTTGAACTGTCTTCTCATTTCCGAGCACAACATGCTCCCGTTTTATATAGAGTGATTATATGAGTTTTGCTCTCTATAGGAGATAGTACAGAGCCTAAAATGTTTTCCTTGTATTGAGAATATTATGATGCAACTCATGAACACTAGAATATTGTCTAGCGCACAGCGGGTCTGACAAAAATCATGTATACTTATTGCTCTTCTTTAGTGATGGTCCCACATGTTGCGCGTTCATCTAACTAAAACATTGTTTTTCAATTAAAAAAATGTTTTCTTGCATGGTATGAAGATAATTTGGAAAAGATTCGTCATTAAATATCATTATAAAAGTGGACTCTTATCATGGATGCTCTTTTTTATTCCTCCGAATTTCACATGGAAATTCAGTATGGGAAAATACGAAAATTATGTTAGCTTAGTAAACCTGTTAGCACCGCAGCATTATTTCTCACGGCAAAAGAAACTGAACATATCAATGGAAAATGGAAATGGTTATTTTCATCACGCATCACGGCACAGTTCTACTTTAAGGAATCCTATTAGAATTTTTTTTTTGCTTTTCGTAAGCACAAGTATATATGAGATATTTTTTCTGTGTTTTGAGAGCCCACCTGTGTTTGCTACCTTGGCTGCTAGGTTTTCTCAAGAAAAATGGATATTTACTCAAGACAAAGGATTGACAGAATTATCACTGATGCGTAAAGAAACATGTTATTTATGTCTCAAGTTTTCTTCTCAATTCTGTATTGGAAGAAAAAGCTACTTTCACGGAGATGTGTAAATCTCAACTATGTATACACTAATACACTCATTGGAAGTGAAATAATGTGAGACAAACTTTTGGATTATCTGGATAAAAACTGAATTATATTCTATGTTTCAGTTCCTTAAATATAAATGGAAAAGTGCTCGTCAAATATAAGAAGAGATGACCAACCCTCTGCGAATAAATTTGGTAGTAGTAAAAAGATAAAAAAACTACACTGTAAATTCAAACTACAGGCTGTTTGCAGAGCATTCACTGTCATCGATTCATATTATTAAATATTTGAGAAATCTCGCAAATAAAGGAAACATGCCCGATGCTCAAACAAAAACATATCCTGTTCAAGACCAGAAAACCTTGGCAATGGTAACCAAACCACGGTGAGCCGTAAGCATTACACAATTCTTGAGCACTAGTAGAATAACTTTCATCGATTTCGAATTGAGCTCATCCAGTCTTCCATATTCATCATCGAACATAATATAACGATTCAGCTACAAATTACGTGCACGCCCAACGGGAAAATACATTCTGATGTATAATAATAATATTGCTGCATTCTAAATCCAAAATCACAAAATTACTTTTAGACACGTCTTACTTTATGATGCTTCCAATATCCAGGTAACTGAGATCTTTGAAAGCATGAATTACAACGTTTAGTTTGATATCAATGATTGAATCCGCAAACAACGTACATGAATTTAAATCATCCAACAAAACATTGCTCACAAGTGCATTCAAAACCTTCTACTTTCACCATGGTGCAGTCAGTGTGTCGTTACTCATCATTCGAGCGACATTTAGTTTAACTTGTTATTAACAAAAGACGGCAAATATTATGCTTCCAGCCAAATATATTATCAAGTGCCAAGTGCTAAGAAACAATTTGCTCTTTCATCATTGTAGACAATTCAAGACATGGATGCGTAACGCCACTGTAACTAACTATATGAGCCACTTTATGTAAGAATAGTGGTGACTAGTGTGCAAATACAGTGGAAAGAGGCAGCAGACCATTTACAAAAAAAAACAGCAAGAAATACCAAAATCATTCCATTTCGGAATAAAAAATGTATTGTCTATCATGCATAAATCATCCCATCAAACAATGAAAGGAATGAAAACATTTCAAATTCCAAATGTGGCTACGCAACGTCCGGCTTAATCCATTGAAGACAAAAAAATATATTTTTTTATGAGCTGCCTCACTGTCAGCTACAATATTTTTCATACAGAGCACCAGATAAAATAGACACATAGTTTTTTTAGTATACGCTTTGAACACTTGATTAATAGGGGAAAAACTTCGAAGACAGGATACTGCAATTTCTCTTGAGTGAGACTGAATCTGGAACTGAAATCAATCAAAAAAAAAATAAGAATCATGGTAGAATTTGCAGTAATACTGATTTAAATACGATGATAAAAGGGATTTAGACTCTATTATTTATTTATTTATTTATTTAGACTCTATTAGTTTGAATTTCAAAAGTCATTTAAAAAAGATTACTTCCAAGTCAATGAGAGTACTTACATGAATCTAATTTTATCCTTTCAGGTATAGGATTACACACAAATCTCGGGCTCTTTGAAAACACAAGCCTTAAGTCTCTGCCGTACTGCATACAACCACTCTTTTGGTAAAATAGCCCATTTGGTAGTAGACAAGATTTGCTCAAATTGGAGAAACCAGTGTGCGATCATTTTTTAAAATTCTTTTTATTGCACGTTTTATGCTTTAAAGTGCACATTTTTGAATCAAAGGAGGGCTTAAAGTTTAAATTTTTGCTCTTTAAAGTGAACATAGCAAATCCAAAATGTCCTTACTTTAGTCCCGGATACAAGCACAAAAAATAACTCTGCTATTAATATCCATAAATGTCTTCCTAAGTGGCAACATATTTCATGCTCATTTTCAGGTCTACTCTTAGTTTTGGGTAACCTCCTGCACTGGTCTACGTAAATGGCTTTTGGTTGTGACAAATGACTGTGCCTCAACTTATGAGGTTACGACTGATCACACTCAGACTCCTCTTGACACGTCCAATCTGTATCCTGCCAGTTCCAACTTTGAGCCAACCTTGTTTTCCGAAGATATTCACCCTGGAACATAAGAAACACCTGAGATTGGAAGTCTAGATATACTCGTACATAGTGCCCAAGCCATATAAACTGCATTAAAAGTGTATGCGTTTTTAAGCCTTAGGACAAATTACGGTTGAATGCGCTTTCAAAACTGATGATAATGTGGGAGGATGTAAATTTTGTAAAAATGAAGAGAAAAGTTACTTGTTGTGAAAGTCTTGTCAGGAGCATGAAAAAAGTTTTTTGAGAAAGTAACTTTTAAGACCGATGAGTGGGGAATGCAAAAAATTATAGAATTGTGACATGAACGATACGGAAACGACCGATACTGTATTTAACTAACTAAGAAGCAGCAACAAATGATTCAATTTTGCAAAGTCTCTCCGTCCTTGTCGAAAACATCTAATTATTTTTCTGTCCTTCCAACCAGGTGGAAATGATTGAATGTGAAAGTTGACTTAAACCCTGAGAACTTTGGCAACCATCTCTTGCATATTACATGAGCAACTGCCAATACTTAAGTAGTAAATACAATTTCTATTTTCTTTACTCGAGTCGGCAACATTATTTACCCTTTTCTGTGCTATGTAAGTAAATACACAAGGTCTCAAACTAAGAAGGAATCGCACAGGAAATCGATGTCTCTTTTTTCATTCCAAAGATAAAGAAAATCAAGAAACTAAAACATGCACATCAACAATCATGTTTGGCACAAGTTGCTAACGACTGCACATTATACCATCGGTTATTATTTTTGGCCCAATTATATTGATTATATGTTTCCGTCAGTAAATTAGTTAGTTAGTTAGTTAGTTAGTTACTGACTTACTGAGCATAAAAACTTGAAACTATATTGCAATAAATAAAAAAATTCGGTCCAAATGACTGTTGCATGAAAAATAAGCTAATGTAGACGAGACGTGACGTGCGGCTTTCATATTGTGCCAAATCTTTGTAGATAGAGTACATGAGTAAACTCCATTCGTTTCCATTTCATGCATTCAAAATTGAATGTTATTTATCCAATGTTCTTAGCATGAAATGGGGATTTTATCAAGTTTAGCCAATATTGTAGTAAGTATGAACAACCCATATTGGAATAAATTGCCAACTCAAGACTTTGGAAACTCTCAAAAAGAAACTTTCTCAGGCATCCCTTCTGTTCAGCGGGAGTGGATTGTGCTTCTAACGAGAGCAGATACTAAGCGTCCACCTGATATGTGGGATTTAAGACGATGATCTATTGAATAGTCCATTACATACGGATGTGTTGGATTACTGAATTCTATATAAGATATTGAAGGAGCGTCGAGGATCAACTGAGCCAATATTTTTGGTTTAAGTTTTCTTTTCACCAAGACCTAAGAATTGAAAACAAACACCTTCGGTATGTATACTTTTTATCCGCGTACAACCTTATTTTGAGTGGCAGTGTATATACAGTGGGCGATGTTTACAGTTATCCATCATACTGTGTTTTTACTTTGGCAAATTTAGTATGCTGAATAAACACTTGTTGACATTAACAATGTCTCAGTAAGACCTTTAATAACTTTGCTTTTTTTTGGGTAAAAATTTCAATCAGGTATAATTTAAATGGCAATTATAATGAACTGAGGATGAACTAGATCAAATCAAACTTGTAAGATGAATGACATTCCGCTTTGAATTGAAACAATTGGCGTTTAGCTTTCCAGAGATTGAAATGAATGAAATGCTTTGTGACAGAACGCAGCCAAGCTTCCATGGTGAGTTCTTATCTGCACAACTACTGAACGGCGTTGAATTTTGACTGTGTACAATATAATATCTATCGTAAAACATTCGTTTTTGGTATGAAAGTAATCATAATCACGTATCCACAATCGTCAAATGTAGTGCATAAAGGGCCTGTATATTAAGTGATTTAAAGTTTAAACATGGAATATTGGTATTTAAAACACCAGTGAAAGTGCCCGTTCTACAAACGGATGGAATCTAGACTAACTAAGACACATATTTTGGCGTGTTAATATATAACATGCGAATTTGAGTCTACAGCATTCATGAAAGAAAATATAGTCTTGGCATTTTTAGCTAGCATGCGATAACATGGGAGAGTCATATGCATTTGTGTGTATTTGACGTACTAGCTGAAAATGCCAAGACTATAACATATAAATGATTCGAAAAAAATATTTTCCTTACTTCGTTTCTATTCTCGAAATAAATATATATTGCATGCAGCTTAACGATGGCAAGTCAAATCAAAGATGGACAATGGAAAATAAACCTCAGCAAGAGGGTATACCGACGAAGCCTGGTTATAAGGAATTATTTATATTAATATTACAAAAAACCAGTAATAATAATTAGGGGTTTTTATCGTTTTTCGGTAGTCTCATCAGCTAGT